>Ga0210036_1005718_pt1 | contig 10621 bp, 3 predicted proteins | sample CryGeymeta201515_FD_185469 | JGI IMG/M metagenome (GOLD analysis project Ga0210036, IMG submission 185469) | Groundwater microbial communities from Crystal Geyser aquifers in Utah, USA - Crystal Geyser metaG 2015-15 (SPAdes) (version 2) | ecosystem: Environmental > Aquatic > Deep subsurface >... | reverse complement strand
TTTTGTTTTGGCCTCTTTCATCCAGACTTCCAAAGAGAGCAGTTGTTCCTTCCAAAGTGCTGTAGCTCGAGGTTCTGGGCAGCGAAGTAGGTGACGGATGTCTTCCACTGGGGCCTCACACAGGGGACAGCGGGAATGTGGCATGTAGTTCCGTTGGTGGAGTTTGTAGGCCGTGCCACAATGTCTAGAACAGTGTTTGATAAGCCAGCGGTCAAGGCCTGCGGATAGGTTGGCTTTGGCCTTGCCGAGGGCTGGCCAGTCAATGAACTCGTCTGCTCCTGGGTGCATCCCTGTTTTCTCAGCCCAGTACTTCTTCAGTTCGAGCTCCACTAGGGTACAGTAGATGGTTTTGGTGTGAACTCTAGACAGAACTTTACCTTGGTGGGAGAGGTAGGCCTGTGCCGATGGAAGGGGTTGATTGGGATGTGATTGCCCTTTGCATCGGTGTAGGTGTTCTTTTGCCTGGGTGTCCATCTCATCATTTAGTCTGGCCCATCTGTCCATAGTCTTGCCTTGTTCCCTTTGATGGGACTCAACCCAATGCCAGGTGATGGTGATTGGGAGGGCTTGGAGTCTGCAGTGGATGTCAAGGAGAAGGTCATAGCAGGGGATGTTGACTTTGGGGTGACCTTTTTGACAGCTGGTGATGGCAGATTTGTTGTCCGGGGATATGGTGATGGAGAGGGAAGAGCAGTTGGCAAGAAGTGGGTTAGCCAAGAGGATGGCTTCTAGGAGGAACAGAATGCCTAGAATGCCACCTAGTTCCGCTCTGTATGAGGACTGATCATCAGGATCACCTGGTACCCAGTTGACTGCATCAATGCGACCTTCATCTGTTGGGCCTTGTAGGGTGAAGGCAGAAGTGCTGGTGCCATCCTGATACGAACCATCACTACAGGCAATAGCTGTTCCCTGTTGGAGAGCAGTGATGAGGGTAGAGCCATTGTCAGAGTGAAGGAGCCTATCTACCATCCACCATAGTTGAGCCGGCAGCCGATGAAGGGCAGCTGAGAGGTCCATGGTGGGGACCTGGGTTGAGCAGGAGTCGGTGGTGTCCCAGGAGGAGAGAGATTGGGTGTCCTGTGACTCATCTGCCTGAGTGTGCTCTGGATTTGGGAGGGGGCCATGACTTTCCAGGGTGATGTGGAGGCCTGGAAGGTTGGGAACAATGGTGGCAAGTGGGAGAGTGATGGAGTGAACAGAGCGGGTTTCAGTGTGTAGAGGAGTGAAACTGCGTCTGAGGCCCTGACGACAAGTGTATGTTGTTTGGTATTCCATATCTTGGTGGGTGGATAGGTGTAGGACCTGGTGGGAGACTGGGTCATAGCGCCATGGCCACCTGTGGGAAATCCGTTGCCATTGGCCCAGTGGGTGTTGTAGGGTGAGGATAGAGGTGTGGGCTTGGAGTAATGCCGATGTGAGGGCAGTTTGCCAGGCCTGGCGGTGTTGGGCTGTGAGAGTGGGTGGAGTTGTTGGCCAGGTGTATTGGTGAAGGCAAAATGTATCTCTGTCTTCAGTCAGATTCCAAGCTGTTCGACGGATGTGCTTTCCATCTGCCATAGTAATGTCGGCTAAGGTGGCATAACCCGCAAACATTCGCACTTGTTTCACCAGGAGGAGATCCGAGGGAGGCAGAGCTGTGGACTGAAGGGTCAAAGCATCACCAAGGAGCCTGTCATTGTCTCTGAACAGGTGGGGGTTGGGGATGTTGTCGAAAAGGGTCATCTGCCACGACCTCAGTGTCTGGTATGTGGTTTTCAATGAACAGTCTGTGATCAGAGGGTCAAGTTGCTTTGGAATGGATGTAATGGGAAGAGAAGAACACCATTCGAGCTTGAGGCTTTCCCAAAGGGCCCTGATATAGGTGCCATTGAGGGAGAGCTTGTTGACACTGTCAATGATCTCACAGAGAGTGCTGAGTTCTTGAATGTACCATGGGTGTACAAGATCAAATGAGCAGTACTTGTGAGAACCCCAAATTAGTATGTGGGGAAATTTGGTGGACATACCAGAGAGAGGAAGAACCTTCTTCAGGAGTGGAGACAGAAGGGAGTTCCACTGTTTCAGGGTTAGGGAGCAGGCTAAGACAGGGTACTTGAGAGTCTTTAGAATTCCAGCTTTGAAGGCCAACCAGACGTCATTTCTGTCTGAGAAGGACCTGCAGGAGATCGAGCCTGTGAATTCCGTGATTTTACCCCTGAAGTGTTCCATTTGTCCTGTCATGTCTCGGGCGGGTGACCATGCCATTCCTAGAGTGACCTCTGACTGATGAGGTTCTTTCCTTGGGATGGTTTGGTAGAGACCTTGTTTGTCAGGGAGAACTATGTTTCCAGGTGCCTGGGCAGTGGAGAGATAAGTTGGTTGCCACTTGGTCTTGTTGTATTCTAACAGGAACCAATAAGACTTCTCTTGACGAATGGCTCCATCCGTTGCTCGGAGTCCTCCTGTCCAATGGTTGACAGTAGACTGAATCCTGGTGAGAAATTCAGTGTGGGTAGAGGCTGGGAGGGCTGTGACAAATAGATCTGCATCATCAACGAACATCACACAGACTAAGGTGAGAATTCGTTGAGAGATGGCAGAGACAAAGGTGGAATGGAAACCGGCTGACTCAAGCATTGCCACTATAACTGCACTCAGGAAAACATATCCCATTGGTGCCATGCCATTACCCTGACCTGGACCCATCAGTGGATCAAGGCCTTGAGAGGATCTGGCTGGTCCACCATAAGAGAGGGATGATGGACCATAAGCTGTCAGTGGATAGTGCTTGGCATCCTGGAGTACCTCTAACATTGATCCGATAGGTTGGATGGGCATTCCTAGGCGTTGGAGTGCCAAGGAGAGCATGTTGTGGGCAATCCAATCATAGCATTGCCTGGCGTCTAGGCATGGGATGGCCATGGGAATCCGTTGAATGCGAGAAAGGTCAGCAAGAAGAACTTTTGTCCAGAGGCCACTGGGAGCACTGCGGTGGTGACGGCTGCCAGCCTGTTCGTCAGGGAGAAGAAGTTGACCTTCAGCATTGGACATAGCATCTCTGCCCATCTTCTTGTTGTTGATATTGAAGAGGGCGTCCATTAGCTGGATGCAGCGCATTTTGCTGATATCAAAAACTTTGGCCTTCTTCAGGATGGGGAAGTCTGTGATGACTTTCCAGCAAGAGGGACCAAAGCCCAGTTGGAATGGGGAACTGCGGAGAGCTGCGTCTGTTTCTGAGATCTGTGGATGGTAGGCACCCGTGATGTAGTGGGGAAAGCCAAGGGTTGATGGCTCAGAGGTTGTGTTCAGACGTTGGGTCTTCCACGCTTTTGTGTTGTCCTGTGCCGAGATACAGAGTGTAGTCGGTGACAGGGGAACTACATTGGCAGGTCGAACCATAGCTTGGAGTAGCAGCCTGGCATAGGGATCCATTTCAATATCGGCTAAAGGTGCTGTGCCGTCAAGAACCTGGTTCGAGAAGTTGGTGTCTCTGAAGAGGCCAAGAAGGGTTCTCAAGGGCTCTTGCATGGGTGGAGTGTCCAGAGCCTCTGTAAACCTGTTTTCGAATTCTTCCTGGAGGCCTGCTGCCATGTCGAGGTCTTCTTCTAAGACAATTTTCTCTGTGATTTCAACCATGGTGCCGTTGGGGCCTGGTATAGTCCTGGTGGTAGACTTGTAGAGCTTGAAGAATTTGCCACCTCTCAGTTTCTTCCTCATGGTTCGAATTCTGTTCCACTGGTCTCTCTGTCTCTCTTGGGAGGTAAGTTGGGAGAAAATGGTATCTGGATCCTTGTTGGTGTCTTTTGCAATCCTAGAGGCCAATTCTTTGAGAGAGGAGCGGCGCCAGGTGGGGGCCTCTTTAAGGCCAGCTAGGAATTCAGTTTGGGCTTTGTCCCGGTTGAGAGTTGCCTCTAGAAGGGAACAGCTGCAGGGATTTGGAATTCTAGCTTTTCTGGCAAAACGTTTCAAAAGGGAAGAAGAGACTTTGCAGCCTTTCTTGCGGTTGACCACGTGGGTCCAGAGAATTTTGGATTCCCTGAGCCGCTGGAGGCGAGGAGAGTACTTCTGCTGACCAGCTTGTTTCTTGAACAGCTGGGTGGAGGCAGCTATTCTTAGACGGAGGGAGAGTCTAGAGATGGTAGTGTGCAGTGACTTGGCCTGTTGGAGAGCGCCTGCAGAGGTGGCCTCTCTGAGGGCTTTGACTTGGTCTAGGATGTTGTAGTTTGAATAGAGTTGAAGGACTCTTTGAAAGTACAGTTTCCTGACAGCTGGGTCAAAGGGTCGGAGGTTGGGAATGGAGAACTTGTGAAGATCTGGTGGATTGTGACCAAGTGCTAGGAGGAACGGAATGTCAATCCACATAGTGCGATGGTCTGTCCTTGGGAACCCATTACCAAAACCAAAATATCCACAGCGTATGGAGGCATGAGTAGGGATGTTCGTGTGTATAGCATCAATGGGAATGCCCTTTGTGTTTCGGTTGTGGGTGGCTGGAAGGGGGGCTGTGGCTCCATGGGTGGACTGTAGGATGTGATGAAGACCTGCATTGGCAAAGAGGGTGTTCCATGGGCCTGAGCAAGTGTCTTCATTGGCATCAATTCCAACAATGAGTGTTTCATTTGCTGCAGTCCATGCCTGTAGGATGGGTAGGAGATCCTGTCCGAGAGCCTCTGCTGGGGTTGTGTCGATTCTGCCTAGAGAGCTGAGGTGGGGAAGGTGGGAATCAACTACTGCCCCTTGGGGTGAGTAGATGGAGACTAGCCGAAGTCGGTGGCCTTCTCTGCCTGAGATACAAATAGATGACGAACGGCCCAGATGTGTGTCATCGGAGGAGGTGCTGTGGTATCGTGGCAGGGCTTGGTTCATGATGGCAACCGCAGTTCCTCCAGCCATACTGAATTGGGTGGATGGGGGGAACCGTGGAGTTGTGGGCTGCAGTAGTCCTGGATGGGAGTCGCTTGTGGAAAATTGAAGAAAACTGTTTCCTGGCTGGCATGGCTCCCCAGTGGATGCCGACTTCCTGGAGGGCTAGGCCATCACATTGGTTTTGTTGAAGGAACTGAACTAGTTCAGTGCCTTTGGACCAGAAGGTGTGTAGGGTGAGGCCTTGTAGGTTGCCCAGGAGGAACCGAAGGTGGTTGGGAGGTTTGGGGCCACAGATGTCTGCAAAGTCATCACCATGATCGGTAGCAGAGATGTGGCCTTGAAGGTTGAGTTGGGTGAGGGTGGGTGAACGGGTGATTTGGGAGATGTGAGTGAAAGCTCGAGCAGCAGCTGGACCTAGATCCTGGATGAGAGCTTGGTGTGTGGCAATGGGAATAGAGAAGTTGGGGCCTGGAAGGGATGTGAGGAATTGTTTGTAGCGTGCGGTGGTAGTACTAGGTTTGCCCTTAAAGCCCCATTGCCTCCAACTTGAACTAGCATTCAGGTGGGAGGCAGTCTCTAGGAGACTCATAATATTCATCCTTCCTCATCAAATTCCAGGGGAAGGACTGGATAGGGGAGAGCCTGCAGAAACCAGTGTTGTGTGAGACGTAGGTATTCTGGGGAGAAAGCTGGGGAGTTGAGAGCTTGGAGAAAGACTTCAAAGTCTTCATCTGAGGATTTCTCCAGAAGGGTGTCGAACATCCAGAGAAGAAAGGTGGGTACTAACTTGGGGTTGGTGACTTCAGGAGAGGTGTGGCTGTACAGCCAGGAGTCACCTAGTGCCTGTTTCTTAGTCTCTGCACGGTGGTGGGAGTGCAGACAGAGGGGAAGGACAAGACGGTAGGTGTGTTCGGTGGGATCTAACTGGATGGGTTCTGCACTCTGGTTGACATTGGCCAAGTATGTGCTAAAGGTCGCCTTCTGAGTAGAAAAGGAGGCTGGCGAGTGTATGCGCATAAGCGTGTTGAGTTGACCCAGGAGGGCCTCTTCGGGGAGTGCAAGGTCGCCTTGGTGAAGGGCAAGCCAGTAGGTGAGACTAGCGTGGAGTGCAAAATCTGGGGAAGAGGTGTCTGTCATGTCTGGTGGGCAGTTTTCGGCGTGAGTTTGAAAGAGAGTATCTTGGATGGTTGCCACTGTGGAAGAGTTTAGGTCCTCGAGTTGCGTTTCCATGGTTTTGATTGCTTTCTTAAGGTTAGCTAGGAGATTTGTGTCTGTTTGTAGACTGAGGACAAGGGTGGACTCGGAGGGGGAGCTGCCTGACACTTGCGGAAGGTCTAGTGTGGGTAGGAGTGGGGAAATGTCCAGGGACCTGAATGGGGAGAGCTTCTGGGGTGATGCCCAAGTGGGAGGGTCTTGGAGCATTGTAACTGAGTCGGTATCCATGTCCTCCAGAGATTCCTGTTGGTTAGAGCCTAGTGCCGAGGAGGCTAGTGTTTCTTCATCATCTAAACCGCCTAGAGTGGAGATGCCGCCGCCTAGTGTGGAGACCCTGGTAGATGCATGGCTGGCATCAGAGGTTCTTGTCCTGGGCGCTCTGCGAGTGGTGTGGACATCTGGGGGTTTAAAGGGACGACCTCGAAGGGCTTCCAGGACACAGGTGTCATCTGGGGCTAGGTCCTCATCGGCATCAATGTATTGGAGAAGCAGAACATCCGAGAGCATGTCATGTTGTTTGGAAGCTATGGATGCCCAGCGGCCAGAAGAAGAGTTTTGTCTGAAGGTGGCTTCGCAGCTGGTCCATTCAGCATCTGTGAACCAGGATTTGGCTGCTTCTCCGTGGATATCTCTGCAGAGGAGTACCAGATCACGCAGAGTTTGATGGACCTCCTTTTTGTGCTCTTTGGAGTAGGTAAGAACGTAAAAACCGGCTGCCTGGGTAGATGGAGAGATGGTGAAGAAGATGGGCCTTTTGTCCTCGGTTTGGCGGCCTTGGAGAAATTGCTTCAGGGTTCTGGAGCCAGGATTGTGGAGAGGTGCCATCATGTTGGGAAAGTGGAGCACTGACTTGTCTGAGTCTTGGACGCGGATCTGGTGAAGTTCGCGAAGGGTGACTGTTTTGCGTCTGTCTTTGGCTGTTTGGGCAGTGCAGTATCTGGAACCAGTATTCACGATACATTGGAAGATGGTGTCAAGAGGATATCCAGTTTTCCTGGTAGAAGCAAACATGAGGATGATCTGGTTGACGCATGCAATTGCTTTGCCTTTGGGACAGCAGATGTGGGCTGCATAGACTGGACGTTGGCCTTCCTCGTACACTTCTAGATATTCGCTTTCTATCTTGTCCCAAACAACTTCCACTGGGAGAATACCCTTGAGGAATTTGTCCTGGTTGAGTGCAATAGACAGCTCCTCGAGGTTTAGGTCGGGAGTGGAACCAAGAATCCACATAGCCTTGTCATAAGTAGCTTCTTGCAGGTTCCAGGGGGCTAGCTTCATGCAGAGTTCCTCCGTTTCAAAGGCTTCCCAGAGATTGTCCGGGTGGTTGAATTTCTCAAGAAGTTCAGTGGGAGGCAGGGTGTGACAGATGTGGATGAGGCCGGAGATTGGCTCTCCAGAGGGATGAACTTGGTTAGCACCCATCCATTATTGGGGACGGCACTCATGGGGGTATTGGCAGTGATGGGTTTCCAGGTGTTGGGTGGAAGGGTGGCATTGTCGAAGCCGGGGTAGTAGGTCCAGATGAAGGAGGGGTCAATGGACTCCAATTTGGTATAGACATTTTGAAAAATCCATTTGGCAATGGCGTTCTTGTCGGCACAATTGCTGTTGTCAAAGGGTTTGTGGCCATTACCAGTGATCTTGAAAATAGTCTTAAATTTAGTGCTGTCCTTTTGGTTATGGATGAGAGACCAGTCTTCAGTGCTAGCAGCAGGTGAGGAGAAGTTGGCACGGGGTGCTGAGGTAGCCTTCTGACCTTTGAGTTTGAATCCTTTCATAGGTGTCTTGGGAGAGGCTTGAGGAGGAGGTTGCTTTTTCTTGAGGGGAACCCTGTTTCCAGCTAAGAGCAGCAAACCTAAATAGGCTTTCTCCAGTGTGGATGGGTTGTTGATGCCTTCTGGATTGATTTGCCAGTTGGGGGCATTTTGGGGCTCCGAGTTGCGAAGAACAAACATAAATTTCTTGGCCACTGTGTAGTCTCCTTTGTGTTTCCATTCAGCGAGACCAGAGTGGAATTGCTCCTGAACAATTCTGTGGAAGAGTTCCTGCCACATGGAAGGGTCTGCTTCCTCAACCTTGGAAATTTGATTGTCCTTACAAAAGTCTCCACTAGCCAAGGCCTGGAGAATGGTGGTCCAGCGTGGTGTTGGGGTTTCCTCAGCAAACTCCTGTTTGGTGAGACCTGGCTGGTTTTTGTAGAAGGCATTGGTGGATTTGGAAGAAGCTTTGTCAATCAGACGGATGCCCAAGTCGGTAGTGGGAGCAAATCTGTCAATTCGGTAAAGGCTTGGCTGAAGGGCATCTTGGAATACTGCTTGGTTGGGATTGGGGGCAACTGAGGCAGTAGTGGGCTGATACTTGGAGGTCTTCAGAGCAGTCTGCAGAGGTTTGGCTGAACCAACAACAACATCTGCGGTGAAGCTGACACGGGAGCCTGGGCTAGGGGTCTGCTTCCTGTAGGGGTTGTTCAGGGTAACCAAGGTGGTAGTACTGGAGTCTGGAGCCTGCGCTGACTTGGGATCTTTGGGCGGGAGGGAGGCGTAAGTGGGACCTGGGGCAGAGGGAAATCTTAGGGAGGGGGTGACCTTGTCCGAGATTTTTCCCAGAGATTTCTGGGGAGCCTGGTCCTGAGCAGGGGTGGTGGTGAGACTTGTGTGAGTAGGGGATGCAAGAGGTGGGAAGTCATCACCAAGCAAGAACAGGCATCCTCGGTATCCATGGGTTCTTCTTGAGTGGGAGAGTGGTCAAGAAGGATAATCGGTGTTGGGAGCTGGGGGGGAGAGTCCTGGGGGGGAAATGGAGACCGTGTGGAAGGAGCAAAGGAGAGAGTGGACTGGACACTTTCCTTGGACTTCTTGGTAGATGACTGAGGGCTCTTGCGTACTTGGGAGCGTTGAGGGGCGATTGATTTGTTCCTTTTTTGGCCTGGTCCAGTTGATAGGGATGTAGGCTTCATGATGATGACAAGATGAGGCAGGAGCAAGGGGACTGGGACTGTAGTTGGCTGTAGTGGTTGGTGTACTAGAGGCGCAAGTACTGGAGGTGCGAATACAGGAGTACCGGAGGTGCGAAAGCTGGAGTACGGGAGGTGCGAACTTGTATAGGCTGGAGGTGCAGAGGCACAAGAATTTCAATATCTCAAGAAATATCAGGAGTTAGACAGAACTGTTGCAGGGGCTTGTCAAGGGGGTATGTGTTGAGGTACTGGTGAATTTGTAGGGCAGTGAAGGAAGCAGGTCCGGAGTACTGGTTGCCGGAGTAATCGATGGTTTAGGCGAAAAGGGGACGGAGAGAAAGGCTCGAAGAGACTGAACTGGAGAAATATCAAGAGTTATGACAAAGCCTTCGGTGGACTTGTCAAGTGTGAATAGGAGGAGGGCTGGGTGAAGTTTGGGGCTGGTTAAAGCAGTGGATCAAAAGTTATTGATCTCCGAGTGGGGACTTGGGGGGTATCAAAGAGTTTTAGAATGAAACTTTCGAAGACTGGATCTCAATGAATATTGGGAGTTAGACACTGTGCTTGCAGGGGCGTGTCAGGGGGTGAGTGTATGATAATATTGCTATGCGCAACTGGAGTCGAAAAGCTTGTGGAAGCAAACGACGGCCGTGCGGCTGTGGCGAAAGGGCTTGATGGACTGGGTACGTTGAAGAGCTTCTAGAGGCTGTAACTTAGCGAGTACCTTAAATTAAGGCAAACCGAGTGACAACAGAGTAATAGGGGTGTAGATAGAGATGTTTTCAGTGTCAACTTGGTGTTGAAAATGGATAGTTAAGCTTGTTGTTGATAGAGAGCGTTCGATTTTTGGGTTGTTAATGATTATTGTTACTTGAAAAAACGAATCTCCTGTAGACTTGGTACAAAAATCTACGTGGTCTTTTTCGTGTTTTCTAGTAACAAAAATCTTGAAGTAATTGTTGTTTATTTGTTTGTTCAATCTGAGATTGTCGGCTCTGGAAGAATATTTGCCACAGAGCTTATCTGCCTCTGCTGTATCGCAACTGATAAAGGGCACAAACGGTATGAATTCGATGTCTTCATACAACTTTCCACCGTAAAAAAAGTCCCAACGAAACCCATTTGTCTGCAAAGGTAGCATACTTTCCAAAATCACTGCAAACATTGTATGCAGATCTTGCGCCTTCTCTGCCCTGCCAGATTTCCTTCTGCCCTCGTCGTTGTCCATAACTTGTCTTTGCAGTTCTGCATCCACATGACCAGAATCAACGTAAATACGGCAAGCTTGGGATCGCTTCGCCAAAATTTCAGGAATATAGCCAAGCGTCCTCCACATATGGTTCTTCTCCCGTGCCTTTCGATTGAAAATACCAAAAGTGAACTTTACTGCCGTAATGTTAAGATCAACGAAGAGACTGGTTGCTGCACCATCGATGTAAAATATAACCGGCAGCAATATTTGTTTGTCAGGTTTCGTTATTAATTTCTTGTATGTTTCGGTGTATGCAAGCCCAGTGTCTGATATAATCGGAATGTGTGCAGGAGGCGGCGCAAAGGGGTTATTGTCAAAAAATAAATAGTCATCATCCTTTATTCTGG
>Ga0210036_1005707_pt1 | contig 10638 bp, 8 predicted proteins | sample CryGeymeta201515_FD_185469 | JGI IMG/M metagenome (GOLD analysis project Ga0210036, IMG submission 185469) | Groundwater microbial communities from Crystal Geyser aquifers in Utah, USA - Crystal Geyser metaG 2015-15 (SPAdes) (version 2) | ecosystem: Environmental > Aquatic > Deep subsurface >... | reverse complement strand
CGGAACGGAGAAAAGGTCGGCCCTAGTAAATTGCCGAGTTTCTCCAAACCACCCTACCTAGCCAAACGTAGCCCTAGAGAGCTGGCATAGTCGAGAGAACGCGGTAGCGTTTGCTCGCATACAACAACACTTTATCCTTAACCCTCTTGATGATCACCACCAACCGTTCAGCTACCCTGGTTACTAGACTTGCTACTATCGATGACACACTGTCGATGCTGGTTCCAAGCTTCTGTGGTACGATTGTTACCATTTTCATCCCCAAAGCTGCTTATCTGTTTCTGGCTTTCTGAATCTTCCTGTTGACTCAAATAGATATCGCTGATGGCACGGCTGACGCGCGCCTTCATGTTTGTTGCTTCCATCTGTTTCGCAAGGACCAGACAGCACCGCACGGAAGGTGTTTCTGCATACCAGCAATACCATCCTGGTAGAGCGAGCCTGCGATACCTAGTAGAGCCTTGTCAAACGCGTCAATTGTATTCGAACAGTTTTTGTCTAATGTGAAATTTATGCAAAAGTATATTGTGAGTTGAGCTGTCTACACTACTTGATTTCGCTTTTGTACAACTATGATCGAATGAACGATCACTGAGTACTTTTGTATTCATTTGGTGTTTGAAAAATGTTCCTTAAAAAGAAGAAAAAATGCAGTATATTCCGTTTTAATCCATCTACGAGGATGTTCGTGGTCGCTTCGCCGGTTGTTCTCCTGCGGTTGGTGGTGGAGGCCTAGCTGGTGCTGCCGCTGCAGCAGCAGGTGGCGGAGGTGGTCGCTGACTGCTCGGTGGTCGAGGCGATGTTGATCCTGCAACCGCCCGAGGAGATGCCGATCCTACTATACCCCTCATTTTATCCAAATCGTCCCGAATTGTTTGAAACGCTGTATTGTCAGACCCACGTCGATCCACAATCAGTTCAATGATTTGAACGCAAATGGAACTCAAGGCATCCGCATCTGTGTCAGGGCATCCTGAAACTTCCAGCCACGACTTGTTGTGGGTTGGCTTGACTTTCGCAAAATGTCCTGCAAGATATACGCACGCAGTGGCAATCATGTGGGGAGAAAATTGAAGACACAAGGAACAGTGCAAGGCATCATTCGCAAAATTCATTGAATATTGTACCAGTTCATTGAGCATTTTGGACATGGTTTGGGATGTCGATGATGATGATGTAGGTGGTGTAATATATTCGAGTTGCCGGTTGTGAATCATTTTCTTAATTTGTTCCACTAAAAATTTGTAGGGATGATCAATGCTTAGTTCGAATCCAATGGTGTGTAAAAGGACGCGTTCCAATAACAAAATTCGTTCCTTGAGTTTGGCAAATTCCTCTCCTTTAGGATCCAAAAAGCCTGTCGCTGCTGCTGAGGCTCCCTTGCCAGCTGTACAGTAAATTGTTCATATTGAAAATGACACCATAAATTTGTAATTGCATCATTTGATTGCACGAAGTATCATTCGGTCAAGCAAAAGAAAACGAATGTTGTGCAATGGTTGCTGTGAGACAAGAAGTAAATCAACAGCAACAAAATGCCATTCCCTCAAAATCTCTGCAGCAAAATCCATCGCACCACCACATCCGCAAAAATAGCTGCTGCAATTCATGCCTCTGGAAGTGATGCTACTTACCACTCATACCTTTTTGCTTCAGTTTGTAAGCTTCGTCAATGACAGTATTTAATTTCTTTGGACTTTCTTCCGTCTTGGCTGCCAGTACTATACACGCGACCGCCACTTCAAATCGATCGTGCTCCAGAAAGGAATGTTTGGCATAAAATCGATGAAAAAAGACCATGGCTGTAGCAACCGAAACCCGCGGTAGTTTGAGCAATCGTCCAGTCTCTTCGATAAAGCGGCACGTCTTTCGTCGCTTCATAGCTTCCTCTTCCGCTGTCATTCCTGCCTTGATAGAGGGAAGTTGTGTAATGTCAAAGGATCTGGGTTGAGTGGCCGTCGTCATTTTTGTATCTTATTTATATTTATGTGCAAAGTGTTTGGGTAGAACTGATGTATGTGCGGTGGCAGGATTTCAGGAGGATCAAAGCTGAAGCACTGTGGCAATAACAATAATATTATTATGATGATGTAGGTTGAAAGCTGGAACGAAACATAAGTATTATTTATTGAGTGGTGCTGTATGGTGTGCTGTTATTATTGCGTTTGGTAAAGTGAGAAGCATGCGGCGTGTGTGCGTATTACTGTCTGCAGTTAACCCTGACCTCAAAGACGAAACGGAATATTTTGACCAAAAGTCGAGTACACGGGTCCCGATAGGCCCAGACAATATAGTGAGTCGGGCTCCAACACTGGAGCCTGCCTGCTTGTTGCAATAGTATATTCTATTTTTCTGGTCAAGACTTAGCTAGCTAGGATGGTCAGTTCTTCTGTAAAATGTTACAGTATGAAACGCGTTGCAATGCCAAACGATGCTCCCAACAGAAAAGTTAGCGCTGTGCGCAATTTAGGTCTCTTTCTCGAAGATTCTTTTGCAACACCGATGAATTGCGAAGTTCGATTAGTTGTGGATGATTTTTGAATACTGTGAACTGCATCAGAGTCGATTCGTTGCGGCGGTTGCGTACCTGTTGACTTTACTGGTTCGTTCTTAGTAGGTGGAACAATGTCAAAATGAATTCGATCCGTCATCAGCACCAGCTCCGTATTCGCCAAGAGATCATCTAAAATTCCCAATATCAGGGCGTACAAAACAGTATTAATTTGAATCGCAAATTCTTTTGGTGCCCTTTCGATACATCGCTGCCAAAATGGCACGTCGTTTTCTTTTTCGATTATTTTGTCCGCGTTGGATAACATTCGCACAATCATTTCCATCTCGGCATCGAGGTCATCACGATTGAAGCGCGCTAATTCTCGTAATACAGTAGTATCAATGGGCGTATGAGAGGATTTAAGTCTGGTTGATTGCGCCGCCTCTAGAAATGTATTCCCGTCAATGGCTTTGGAAAGATTCAAAGTCAAATCATGACCACAAAAGGTAATTCGACACGATGCTGCCAACATGTTGAGAATTCGAAAGATAATCTTGAGACAATTGACGTAGAGCTGTCGTTCGATGTAGTCAGGAATGAGCGGCTGATTGATGGCTTGATTGGCTAAAAGCTGATTGGCCACATCTTCCAATAAATTTTCATCAACATCCTTTTGCATATGCAACAAGGACTGTTGTCGGGCTTGTTCGTACCGATCCTTGTCGCTCCGGATCTTGGTCAATTCAAATGAGTGCCCAAAAAGCTGCTTTCCATGAAACCATCCAACTATTCTGTAAACGGCATTGTACGTAAGAATGGTCGTTGTTTTATATATTTGTCTCTCCAACATGTCGGGTAGTTGAACTAGGTTCGTAATCGAAGGGTCCGCCATGATATCGTCGACCAGATCATCAATATCCTCGGATGAAACACCATTGGGCCATAAAGGATTATCTCCTCGACGTATATCCGGAAGCTCATCATTGGATATGGGAAATGCTTGACTTCGCAGTTTTTGGAGTTGACAGTGCGATGGTCTTCGATACCTATTAGTCGAAGACCTCAAAGGAAAGGGAGTAGCAAAAGATGTCCAAACGATGAACAAAGAAGGCTGCATGAGCCAAAGAGCTAAAGTTCGACGTTTAGACATTTTCTTGTTAGCTTGCCTCTATTTTCACTGCTAGATCTGTTTGGGTAACGAAGTAAATCATCATCCTGAATTACTTCCTGGGTTTGCAGTTTGCATTTTCCATTGGATTTTTGTCGTTCTTCCAAAATCCAAAACTAATAAAGTAGTACTACACCAGTCCTACTACTACTACAGTACTACAGTACTGAATTACTCGCTCCTCGAGTACATCATGGTACTAATAAATGCTTCCCGCGGGATTGAAGTTGCCATCCCTTTTCTCTTTGTCACGCACTACTACTCTACTAGACTACTTCTACTACTAGAGTCTACTCAGTACGTATTACTCGAGTAGTTTCTTGCTCTACTAGTAGTAGGCTACTCGGAGTACTTTAGTAGAGGCGCAGTTGCTAGCTGTGTTTTGGCAACAGGGACCCTCTGGGAGGCTAGGAAAAGAGCACGGTTTGAAGTATTCATTCTGCGTGTAGTTATTAATACTGCTGACGACGATATTGCCATGGCTGGCTGTTGTGAACTCAAGCTGGCATCCCTTCAACCACTGTGCAATCAAGCAATCACATGCAAACCCTATACATGGCTGAGCAGTATGTTTTAGCAGGATACGTAGCAAATCTATCAATGGATTGTTGCAAGCTCTAAAAAGGAGTGCGCTCTTCCCGGATCAAAAACATAAGCGGCAAATCCGATCGCAGCCTAAGCCCTGTCAAGATGCGTTTCAAGGAGTAGTTTAACAAACGATGCACACTTGCCTCCAAAGTGTTCTGTTATTTTTGGATACAATTTGGCGATAGCCTCATTTTTTGATTCAACGAACAGATATCAAATATCAACTACTATTCCAAAAAACACACAAATATCGACTTCATTATTTTACAACCAAACAATAATACTCACCCTCCACATCATGAAATTAACACGGGATTTTATGTTGCTAATCGTGGCAGCCCTTCATGTCAAAGGCAGCGTTGGAAAGCCACAACATCATCTCCGGCGTCAAACGGTTGCTGTTTCTACGAATGGCCGATTGCAAGCGTACGGACAAATCATGTCGGGAGACAGTCATGCAGACGCATGCATAGAACTTCCTACCGCGGCCTACAACCAGGTGGAAAAGAATCTTGTTCTTGGTGACTGCAAATCGTCGAGCAGTAGTGGCTGGAGGTTTGGGCACAATGGCCAAATCCATTCTGAATGGAACGATGAATATTGCATCCAAACAGCCGCTCACGAAGGCGCGCATTTGAAATTGCTTCCTTGTGATGCAAAGAATGATAACCCGCTACAAATTTTTGTCTATCATAATCACGGCAGAGCCATTCGTCCTAAAAGTAATAACAAGCTATGTGTGACCTACGAAGGAAACCATGCCGATATCGGAACAGATAAATTGGTGCTTAAGGAATGCAATAAAATCGAATTTCAAAGGCATTGGATTGGCCCATTTCCTCGCTCCACAGACGACAATGGACAACAAGAAACTTTGGAAGAGGGATCAGTATAATGATGATGATGATGCATACGTTTAGATGGAAAGGGGACACGATCGGCCAGGGTGGGCGCGTGGCCTGGTCCCTATATCATCACTCATTCTACGTATTAATTCGTTTGTCCCACTGGCAAGGCAGGCGGAATCTGCTTGTACCATACCATAGCCGAAGGGCGGAAAACGCAATGTCCCGGAGAAGCTGTCTGGTAGAAGCCTTCCTGGCGTCGCAAATTGTTGTATTTGCTACCATCCTGCACTAGTGTTGAGAGAACTTGAGCTTTTCGCACACTTGTTTCTTAAGTAATTTGAATATTTTGCATGAGGGGGCAGTTCTGTAGAAAAAAATTGGATTCAAATATAATCATAATACTGTATAGAGTGGTAGTTCCTCTTAAGCCATGGATTCATCTTTTTACTGAGACACTTCTACGCCTTTGACATGTTCTCTGAGCTGAGCACCGTAGTCCGCGGTCTCTTTGGTTGGACCGCCACCATTGCCAAAGAATCCGCCTGTCACATTTTGAAGGACAACTCCTGTGATATTGGCGCGGTCAGTATCAGGAAATTCGTGCCATGGTCTCAGATCGTACGCTTCGTCCCAACCTCGTTTCTCGCGTTCTTCCTGATTTAGCTGGTCAGGTGATGACAATAATGTCTTTACTTCATCGATGCGTTCTGCAGCAAGCTTGGGATCGTAGTGTCTCGAAAGAACATTAACAAAGTCAATGGAGTCGTCGGGGGCGCGCATGGGATTTCCGCCGCTAACTGCCTTCATGTTGTCTTCCCACGACTTTTTCTTCTTCCAGTTCTTGCCCTCGCTCACCAGTTTATCGTAACGCGATTTTGCAACATCATACATCCCAAAAGCATGTAGCATGTTATAGCACCATAGTACGTGTCCAAGACCAATACCGTTTGCCTCCTTCTGCAAGGCGCTTGGAACGTTGATGAGGCCTTTTGTCATCCATTCATCGCCTAAATTTTTACTTGCCGTCATGTTTAAGCGACTCGCAGCATTTTCGACCATTCCAACAACACTATCTTTCTTGGTTGCAAAGAGTTCAGCCGCTTCGAGGGTCTCCGTCAAATCCTCGGGTCGCGCAAACCCAACAGAGACAGTGTGGAAACCTGCTTTGGCCCAGGAGTATATATTGGCAAATGCGATTGGAGTCATTCCGGGGCCGATCGTTCGCGCCACCAAAGAGGAGGGTTGATATAGTCTACCACCCTTGTCAATTGGCGAAATGTTGAACAATCCCATATCCAGTTCACGAGCTTTTTCGACACATGCCCAATTTCCATGTCCTCCTTGAGTATCGGGGGTTCCTTCTGCATGATAACTACCAAAGAAATGGTAATGCAGGTTGACGTAGTCGAATTTGTTTGACTCGATCATTCTCATGATGTTCGCTGCCGAGCCATGTGTCGAAAAGCCAATGTGCTTAATCTTTCCCTCTTTCTTCCATTGCAAAGTAGCCGCCATGATGCTGTCTTCTCCATCGTCTAAGGACAAATCAACTTGCTCGTCCTTGCTCACGCACCAAAATGATAACAAATCGATGTAGCCAAGCGGCTCGAAGACTTTCCAACTCTGTTCAAACGATTTAACCCAGTCCTTCTTTGGCCGAACGGGTAACTTTGTCTGTAAAATAAAGTCGGATCGCTTAATTTCTCCACTTTCGACCATTGTTGAAAGCGCATGCATCAATTGAACCTCGCTTGATCCATATAAGCGGGCCGTCTCGAAGTGATTGATTCCCATCTTGAGACATTGTCGGACTATTTCCTCCAGATTAACCTGGGAAGGAGTCTTGACGACCTTCTTTTTATTAATAGCGATAGGTATGAAATCAGGCATCCAAGTGTGCTGAAATCTCATGGAACCGCAAGTTACAATCGGCATTTGAATCTCCGTGCGGCCGAATCGTACCTTGGGCACTTGAAAGCTGCCCATTCGACTTCGCCAGGAAGCAGCATCGCATAGCCGTTTCGTAAGCTCCACCAATTCATTTTCTGCTAGGTCCTCTTTAATCCAGAATTCCAATTGACGCACAATCTTAACGAGCGAATCACCAGAAAGAGCATCGAGGTTTTCCTTGAGGTTTTGAACCACTGCAGTGTATTTCTTGTCTTTGAGGAACATAGGAATCACTGGAGATTCATCTTTGCCTTTCTGACCAAACATTTTATTAGCAATAAAAATCGAAACAGTGGCAGTAACGAAGGTGACAACGACGAGACTAGTAGAGATGGTGGCTTTGTTGTCCATTTGAAGAGAGGTTAATTGAATTGTGAAGTGCTAAAATTGTCGCCCTAAACATCCGTGGTCGGCATCATTGTGTTAAGTGTAATTGTCGACCATTGCAAAATTCAATGGAAATTGACGAGTGCCAAATTCATCAGCATACTAGTAGTACGTAGTAGACAGGCGAGCTCATGGTACGCACACCTGTTCGATGCACGATCACGGCAATACAACACTTTCCACGATGGATGGGACCCCATGACGAAGTACTAATCAGCATCAACCTACATTACTATTCAGGAAACTTGAAAGGACCGGTTCAAAAGCATCTTATTACTGCGCAATTAGGTATAACAAAAAGAACTACTAAACAATTAAATCCATTGACAGATGAAAACTACTTCTTTTTAAGTCCTCTGACAGGACAACCTCGGAAACGCTCGCACATTCTCAATTTCTCAGCACCAGTGCTTTTTGTCCTCCTGTTTATTTCTTGTTGTCTTTGTAATGATTGATGAGCCCGTTGGTGGAACTGTCGTGACTGGAAACTCCTCCACCGGCCTGGAGCTCGGGAAGAATGGCTTTGGCCAACTGCTTTCCAAGTTCAACACCCCACTGGTCGAAACTGTTAATGTCCCAAATGGCACCTTGGACAAAAATCTTCATTTCGTACATGGCAATCAAACTTCCAAGGGTCCGAGGAGTGAGCTTCTTGAAAAGAAACGAGTTGCTGGGACGATTGCCTTCGAAGACTTTGTGTGGAACCAAATCATCGAGCTCCTTTGGATCCATCTTTCCCTCCAACTCTGAGCGAACCTTGGCGGCATCCTTTCCAAAAGCCAGAGCCTCAGTTTGAGCAAAAAAATTCGAAAGCAAAATTGGATGATGATCGCCAATTTCGTTGTGGGTCTGAATGGGGGCCATGAAATCACAAGGAATCATTTTGGTTCCTTGGTGGATCAACTGTAGTTTTGAAAAGTATTGTATTGTATTGGTTAGAAACATCGCGATTGTCGCAACTAATAATATGCTAAATCCTCCTACTTGCAGAAAGAACAACGTACCTGGTAAAATGCATGCTGTCCATTGGTTCCGGGTTCTCCCCAGATAATGGGTCCTGTCTCGTAGGAGACCTTGTTTCCGCTCTTATTGACATATTTTCCGTTGCTCTCCATATCACCCTGTTGAAAGTAGGCGGGGAATCGGTGCATGTACTGATCGTACGGCAAAATGGCAAGAGTCTCGGACTTGTAGAAATTATTGTACCAGAGGCCAATGAGTGCCAAGGTCAGAGGCAAATTTTCTTTGGGCGGGGCCTTCAAAAAGTGTTGATCAACGGCATGGGCTCCGGCGTGCAATTCCATCCAATTATCAAAACCAATGGCAAGGGCGATGGAAGTTCCAATCGCGCTCCACAAGGAGTATCGTCCTCCGACCCAGTTCCAGAAACCAAACATGTTTTTGGTATCAATACCAAAAGCCGAGACTCCTTCCGCATTGGTGGACAAGGCTGCAAAATGCTTAGGCACAGCACTCTCGTCACCCTTGAAATGATCCAACAACCATTTCTTGGCGGACTCGGCATTGGTCATGGTCTCCTGTGTCGTAAAGGTTTTGGAAGCGACTAAAACGAGTGTTGTTTCGGGATCGCACAATTTAGTGATTTCGGCAATATGCGTTCCATCAACGTTACTGCAAAAGTGCATGGCAAGATCGCGCTTGCAATACGGTTTGAGTGCTTCCGTGACCATGACGGGTCCTAGATCGGATCCACCAATTCCAATGTTGATGATCGAGGCAATTTTTTTACCCGAGTGTCCTTTCCAGGTACCATTACGAACGGCATCCGTAAATGCCTTGATGCGCTGCAACACCTCATTGACCTCGGGCATGACGTCCTTGCCATCGACCATGATAGGAGTGTTGGACTGGTTACGAAGGGCCACGTGCAAGACAGCACGTCCTTCCGTATTGTTGATTTTCTCGCCGCTAAACATCTTTTGGGCCAAGCCTTTCACATCTTGCTGTTCCGCCAGTTTGTACAACAAGTCCATGGTCTCTTCCGTGATGCGATTCTTGGAGTAATCAAACAGAATATCTTCAAACTCCATGGAGAATTTGGAAAAGCGATCGGGGTCACTGGCAAAAAGATCCTTCATGTGAACATCTTTGGTAGCGTCAAAATGAGCTTGTAGGGCCTTCCAGGCAGGTGTATGAGCGAGATCAGACATTTTAAGTTTTTTGGCTTTCCGTGGCGGCATTCAAAAAGATAAATTGATTAATTAATTTATGATCAAATCAACTGACAAAATATAGAATTGAAAATGAAAATAAAACGAGTGCCTACGGATATTTATTACTACTGTATTTAATTTGCTTGTTTTGGATCTTGTAAAAATTCGCATCCTTTCGATTTCCCAAGCAGGAAGAAGATTCAAGAAGATCTTGTGAAGAGAGACGGAACGCCACCTACTGTACTACAGTAGTAACAAATCGAACCCTAATGATGATGAGAGAATAAAGATATTGATTACCATACGTATTTTTATGAATGCGATTCCCAGCACAAGGCGAATGTGCGACCAACCAAATGAAAACGTACTTTTGAGTGACTTCACGTTTTTTTTTTTAGACTACTTGTTAGCGAAAGAACTGGTTATGGGTCCTATGAATCCTACGTTTCAAGGCACTACTAGTAGTATCTAGTAGGACTGATATCAAGTAGTGATATCAGAGTCTTCTCTCTCACTTTTACAGTATTATCTAATAATAAATACAGAGTATCATCAAGTGACCATACCAAAGTATAGACATAGTGTTTGAATTGTCTATTCAACATAATACTGTAAAAGGCATAAGCAGTGAAAGGACTGCAGTGACAGGTGCAGTCAGCAGGAGACTACAGGGCGAACGAGTTCATAAACAACAAGGCTGTACCAGGCAGTATTGACAACAAAGCAACACGGACACATTCCAGTGTTTCACCCCTTAACCAACAACCAACAGCAACAGTGTCATACCACTGTCTCCAGTAGGGGTAGTAACAGTATCTACTACAGGAAAGTCAGCGGCTGAATTCCCTCTGAATTCCCATCGCGCTGTATTTTCATACAGGGAAACGAAACGATTTCGCGAAGGAAATCACTACTAGTAAAAAGCTAGTGATTTAGCTTTTGCCTGCAAGACAGAGTTGCGCTTCCCAGTTGAATTTAACTAGTCTAGTGTACTACCAGGTACCAGTGAAAAGCGCGCAAAGACCAACA
>Ga0210036_1005704_pt1 | contig 10640 bp, 10 predicted proteins | sample CryGeymeta201515_FD_185469 | JGI IMG/M metagenome (GOLD analysis project Ga0210036, IMG submission 185469) | Groundwater microbial communities from Crystal Geyser aquifers in Utah, USA - Crystal Geyser metaG 2015-15 (SPAdes) (version 2) | ecosystem: Environmental > Aquatic > Deep subsurface >... | reverse complement strand
GGGAATACGGATTTTAAAGCAGGAACACTGCGGATGCTTCTTGTGCGTACAAACAGCAATGGGTCAATCGACGTTGTTGGCTCCATGCAGGCGGGGTTTTCCAGCGGCGAAGACGTAGAGGTCCGCAACGGCGCGGTGTTTGTCAACGGAGTAAAACAGGACTGGACCCTCTTCCCCAACATGGTACTTGCTACCCCCACCGAAACCCCCACTCCCACGCCGAAGGCTCCGGAGTTTTACTCCGGCCTTGCGCCGACATTGGAGCAATTTCCCGTTGTTGATAAGGCGGATATTTCCGCAATTGTTGCTGCCCTTCGTGCCGGGCCGACCCTTCTGGATGCAAACGCCGGACCGATACTGGTAGGTGAAATAATGAGCAGGCCCGACGGATATAAATACTTAACCATGTATTGTAATCAGGACGGGATCGTCAATTGTGCGCCGGCGGCCTCAATCCAGTTTACCGATTCAATAAACGGTGCGGAGCGAAATCCCCATGTGATCATTTGGGAAGTCATGACGCCGAACGGGCGCGGGTATATCGTGGGGTATGCCTATGATCCCATTGAGATGTACTTTCAAAATCAGTACAATACCTTGCGTAAAAATCCGCGTGGACCTCAAACGTTTAATTTTGTTGTCGGTTATTCGAGCGATTGGCAAAATCAAAAGCCATATGAGTATTCTCAGACTCAACAACCCGGCTTTCTGGATGCCATGAGGACCTTTAGCGAAAAGGACATCATTACGCCGGAATTTGAAGCACTGATTATGCTGACCACAGGTCTTTAAACACACGCATGTCTTTTCTGTAATAATTGCCTGTTTACGCTCAACAAACAGCAAGTCAGAAGGTAAGTCAAACCGGATATTGCCCTCCGAAACCAATGGTATATACTGATAACTGTGAAGATGCGGTGGAAATATTGTGTGGTAATCCTGCTGGTTAGCGCAGGGTTTCTTCTTGCCCTCCCCCGCCAGCGCATTAGTGCACAGTATCCATCTCCCATGCCGCCCCACAACTGCTCGCGTAACGAGGGTTGTCCCAAGTGTACGGGTGTCAATGAAGGCAAAACATGGGTTGAGTCTTATACTGGCTGCACAATTGAATGCAATAGCCAAGATTGGCCAGGAGACTGTGTAGATATGGGAATAGGCAGTTGCATATCTATTATACCGGCTTGTCAATCCGGCTGTCACCCGACGGTCTGCACGAACGTAAATGTCGCCCCCGACTGTGCAGCGACCAACTATAACGGCGAATATGACGATTGCCAGCCCCCTGGCACCTATGTCTGCGGCTGGTGCCCGGGAACCGGGCCTACTCCAACCGGAACCCCGCTTCCCCCAATGCCCACCTCCACGCCCGAGCCGACGCAGACACCCGGCGGGCCAACCGCCACGCCGACACCAACCGCCACCCCCACTCCCACGCCGGTGCCAGGCTCGATCCGCGCGCGGGCGATGCAGGTTTCCGCATCCGATACGTCCTGTACGGCGGTACGCGCTTCCGGCACCGGAATTGACGGCACCGTTCACCAGTTTACCCCGTCTTCGGATTCCAATCCCGCCCCGCTGGCCCAGAGCGGGAGTTCAGTGGAAACCTGTGAGGTCTTTTCTCTCAATTCAGATCAGCCATTCGATTGTTTCTTGCGTGGCCTGTGAAAGGTCCGAGAACACGCCCCGACGCGCGGGGGGCAGCATGTCCGCCAGGATGTACATCGCCTCGGCCGTCATCTTCGTCAGTTCGGCCCGGTCATCCCGCCCCAGTCCGGGCTTGAAGCGGAACGGGCGGCCGAAAAGCAGGCTCACGCCCGGCTCCTTCCAACGGCGGCTGAAAGGCAGCGCCGGCAGGCCTCTTGTCCCGTCCACCGAGATGGGCAACAGCGGCGCGCCGGTCTGGACGGCAAGGTATGCCATGCCGTCCTTGGCCTCCAGCAGCGCCGGTCGGCGCGTCCCCTCCGGCGCGATCCACAGGATCTCGCCCGCTTCCAGCACTTGTAAACAAGCCCGCAGGGCGCGCCGGTCCACCTCGCCGCGCTGCACCGAGATGACGTTCCACAGGCGCGGGAAAATCCCAACCACGGGATAAGCGTAGGCCTCCACCTTCGCCAGCGGCACGATGTTGCGCGGCACGGCGTGGATGATCAGGATCGGGTCAATGAACGCGATGTGGTTACTATAAAGGATCAGCGGCCCGCTCGCGGGGATATTTTCAACGCCCTCGATCTTATCCACTTTGACAATCGTCGCCACCAGGATGCGCATCACAACGCGTAGGAAGCGGCGCATCGGCTCATAACGGGCATGATGGTAGCCAATTGCGCTACCATGATGGTAGCCAATTGTGCTACCATGATGGTAGCCGACTGCGCTACCATGTTCATAAGCCAATGATTTCTCAGTCATCGTTCACCTCGTGGTAGCCGCAGGCTACCATCCACATACGAATAAACTCCTCGGTATTCAGGAGGTAGTTGACGCGCTAACACTTCCATGATCAGACGCGTGGCCTCCCGCAGCGCGCCTTGACGATTGGCCTGCCCCGGCAAAATGAACGCTTTTCCCACCCTCAGCGTGACCGGAGTCCGGCGCAGCCGCTTCATATTCCCATAAAGGTGGACATTCTGCGTGCCGGTGATCGTGACCGGCACGAGCGGGACGCCGGCTTTGATCGCCAAAAAAGCCGCGCCTTCCGTCCCCTCTTCCAGGCCTCCGCTGAGGCTTTCGCGTCCCTCCGGCGCCACGCCGACGAATTTACCGGCCCGCAGGCCCTCCAGCGCGGCCCGGATCGCCCGGCGGTCCGGCTGGCCGCGATGCACCCAGATAACCCCATAAGCGTGCATGAGCGCGCCAAGCACAGGAAAGTTGTACAGCTCGATCTTCGCCAGGGCTTCCGGGAAGATTGGCAAAAACGCGAGCATGATCAGCGCATCCGCATCACCGAGGTGGTTCATCACAACCAACGCCGGGCCCTTCTTGGGAAAATTCTCCAGGCCGGATACTTCCGTGCGCGTAAAACAAAAAACCAGGAAACGCACCAGTCCCTTCAGCAGCCTGCGTGCCAGCCGCCGCGCCGGGGTCAGGACGGGCAAACGGGTCAGCTCGGGCCGCCAGACCTCACTGACCGGTTTATCCCCGTAGTTAGAGCCTATCCGGATAACCGGCTCCCGGCGGCGTCCCCGCCGCCGAGGACGGCGGCTGGAGCGTTTTTTGGATACCTCACTGACCGGCTTGTCCCCGTAGTTTGGGGGCTTGGGCGGGAGAGATGGCGCTATCGGCATATACGCCTCGATATTCCTCCGGCAACAAACCGGCGATGTGCGACATCACCAGATCGGCGTTGCGCTGGCGCGCCGCGCGCCGCTCGGCGCCCTTCCCCTCAACGGGCGGCAGGCGGATCGGCTTACCGATGCGCATCTCCAGCGGCGGACGGTTGCCTTTCGAAGCTTTTTGCCGGAAATCATCCGTCGTGCCGAGAATGCCGACCGGGATAACCGGTACGCCCGTCTCTTCGACGATATACGCCACGCCGGGCTTGGCGCGCCTCATGCCCGGGGCGTGCGAACGCCCTCCCTCCGGGGCGATCAGCAGGGGCTTGCCAGAGCGGATAACGGACAGCACCGTATCCAGCGATTGACGATCGTACTCACCGCGGTGAACGGGGATGCCTCCATAGAGGCGCACCAGCACGTTCTGGCCGGGCCTGTGCCAGATATCCACCGCGCCCATCGATTCGAGCATCTCGGGCCAGAACGAGAGCATAAAGGGCGGGTCGAAAAGCGAAACGTGGTTCATCACAGCCACGTAGGGCTGGCCATAAGAGATGTTTTCCTTGCCAATCATTTCGACCGGCGCGAGGATATGGAACAGGGCGCGCAGCGCGCCCTTCAGCATAGGACGAACCAGCACCCGCCAAAACGCCACGCGATACGTTTTCACTTGCATGGTGACTCCTCTTTAGTCGCCATTAGCGCGACCACTTTGGTCGCCAATAGCGCGACCACTTTGGCGAAGGCTTCGTCAGCATTCAAATGATCGGAATCAACGATGACGGCATCCCGGGCGGCTTGCAGCGGCGAGTGGGCGCGGGTGGAATCGATCTTGTCTCGTTTACGCACCCCAGCCAGGATTTCCTTATAGTCGGCTTTTCCGCCGCGCGCGATGATCTCGTCGTAACGACGGCGGGCGCGCTGTTCGGCGGAAGCATCCAGGTAGATTTTCAAATCCGCTTCGGGCAGGACGACGGTGCCGATATCGCGTCCGACCATGACGACGCGTCCGCGCAGGCCGATGCGCCGCTGCTGGGAAGCCAGGGCTTGACGTACGCCTTTATAGGCCGAGACCTGCGAAACGTTGGCATCCACCTCGGGGCGGCGCGTCTCCCAAGTGATGTCTGTCAACCCCACAACGACATCACATGTGCGGCCATCTGCTTTGGAGGGTGGGCGCACATCAATCAACACACTTTCGGCCAGCGCGGTGACGCCGATTTCATCGTTCACATCCACACCACCTTTTAGCGCCAGCCAGGTCACAGCGCGGTACATGACGCCGGTATCGAAAAATAAATAGCCGAGCGCCTCGGCCAGCCGGTGACCGAGTGTGGTTTTGCCCGATGCTGCCGGGCCGTCTATGGCGATGATGGAGGGTTTAGGCATTCTCAATTTACGATTTACGATTGACGATTGCGAGATTAGAGAGTAGAGAGTAGAGAGTAGAGAATAGAGAATAGAGAATAGAGAATAGAGATTCGTAACAATTACTCGAATCCTGCCTCACGTTTTACATCTCACGTTTTACGTCTCACGTTTTACGTCTCACGTTTCACGCATCACGCATCACGGCGAAGATGTTGCTTCATTACCGAGAAACAAATCATCCCGCGCCCACAGCACGATGCTTTCCGTCTGCTGGGACATTTGGCGATAGACGAACCAGCGCAGCCATTCTTCGGGCAGGGCCTCATCCCAGGCCAAGGTCTGGTACCAGACGAAATCCTCGCCGCGGTAGGCGGCGCCCAGGTTCAACTCCACGCCCTGGGGAGCGATGACCAGCGCCGGGGAATCAGCCGGCGAAAGCGCGTCCGCCTCTTTGACCTCCCAATCGCGCAGCAGCCAGCGCAAGGCGGGCGAATCCACGCCGACAATCGTTACCGGCAGGGACGCGACATGTCCCTTGTTCCAGTCGGAGAGATCATCCATTGTTTTTTGCAACAGATCGGCTTGGGCTGTCTGAGGCGAGGGCGACCAAAGCTCGGCGGTGAGCGGCTGGCGCAGGCCGGCCGCGCCCGTAGCCGCGCCGAGTGTGAACGCCACCAGAAACGCCGCGCCGCCCCAGGCTGCTCCCAGGCGCGCAACTTCTGTAGACCAGCCAAAGGCGACAAGGGTCAAGCTCAACCCCAAAATGAGCAGCGCGCCCAACAGGACCAAGAAACGCGTCTGCGCGACCTGAGGAACAAACGTCTGCCCACTCACAGCAGCCAGGTTCAGCCAGACGAAGACCAGGATCGAGGCCGTCAGGGCCGTCACGCCGGCCAGTTCCCATCCGCCGACGCCTTCCATCCAGGTGTGGCGGCCGAGTTCGAGCGCGGCCAGCGCCCAGAGCGGGAGGAGCGCCCAGGCCAGGTCCGCGACCTGCCGCGCCGGGTAGGCCAGCGTCAGGAGCAGGGCGACCACCGCCCATAAGCCCAAGCTGATCACCAGGCAGTCTTTGCGCAGGAGGCCGCGCACGAGCGCGACGAGGCCAAAGATGAGCGCCATTAACTGATAGGCAGCCAGCGCGGTGAGCAGGTGCGCGGCGCGCACGCCTGAAAGCGTCCACCAGCCCTTGAAATACGCCAGGATGGAGGCGACGAAGGCGCTCAATCCGTTGGGCGCAAGGAGGAAAAGGCTGCCGCCCAGGAGTAAGGCGCCGAGGAGGTAGATGAGTGCAGTTTTCCAGTGTTCAGTGAGCAGTGAACAGTGATCAGTGAACAGTGATGAGTAATGAGTGATGAGTGATAAGTGCTGCGTGTTGCGTGATTCGTGAGGTGTTGGAGGATGGGTATCCTCTTCGGTAGAGGAGGATGGGCATTTGGTGTTGAGGGCGCGGGTGAGGAGTAGCGCCAGGGCGAGGCTGACCAGCCCGAACCAGGCGGATGAGCCGGAAAGCAGCGCCAGCCCGCCGAAGATGCCTGCCAGCGGAAGGCGTTCCTCGCGTCCCATCGCCCAGGCTAGAACGAGAAATGAGATTGCCAGGATCGAACTGCCAGCCGTGCGCGAGAGGGCCAGCAAGCCAGGCTCGAAAGTCAGCGCAAAGGCCAGGATGAGCGCCGCGGCGCGGCCGAGGCGGTCGCGAAAGAAGAATGGCGCTAGAACCAGAACACTGCCAGCCAAAGCCGGCCAGAAGCGCGCCAGGAAATTGCCAGCGCCGAAGATGAAAAACAGGACCGAAGTCAGCAGCACGTAAGCGGGATTCGGCCCGACACTTGCACCTGCTGCAAGTGCAGGTGTGGCCGGGTGTGCGCCGCGCGCGACCTGCAACGCCTGGAGCGCCCAACCCGCCTCGAAATCCGAGAGCGGCAGCGCGCCGAGGTGCAGGAAGCGAAGGGTCAGCGCCAGGGCAAAGGCGAGGGCGTAGAGAATATGTTCGAGGGTGAGGCGGTAGTTGGTCATGGGTGTATTTTACATGGATTCCAAAGAAACTCCGTCAACGAATATCCAACGAATAACCGAATGAGCATCAACACACCGAGGCATTTGCTTATTCGTTGGGGTTGTGGTGAGTTACGGCACTTCATAGATCGTTACATTGCCATTTTGATAGACCGGATGGAGGAAGCGTTGGAACTTCGTTTCGTTTACACGGTAGGCAACGCGCTCCAGCGTGCCGACGTAGACATAGCGGACCTGGTACTGGCTCAGGACGGCCTGGGCTGTGTTCCAGTCACTGGTTTCGTACAGGCGTTGGATGTCGTCCATGCGCGTGCCCTGCTCAGTGTAACCGCCGCGCCACTGGCCCTCGTGCATCGGCCAGCCAAGCACGGTGGGCAGACCGGTGTAAGTCGAAATATGGGCATAGTCGGAGTAACTGGCGTCCGGCGTGGTAGCCTCGACGATCACGCCGTAGGGCGCCGTTTGCAGCCAGCGGATGGCATCAGCGTCCGCCGGGTATTCGCGTTCGAGGTGCGCGGCGCCGTCCAGTGTCCAACCGAAGGGCGGATTAAAGTCGTTGGTTTTGGTCAGCAGGCTGAGGGTCGGGTAAGTGAGCGCCGCGAAGAGCAGAAGCACCAGCCCGATATTGTATAATCCGTTCCAGAGGCGGCGCAGATTCGTCAACATCAGCGCGACGCCAAAAGCGGCCGCCAGGCTCCACAGCGTCCAGGCTTGATAGTAGAACTTGAAGATGGTGTTCATGCGCCAGCCGAACTGGTCGCGCAGGTAGACGAATTCGGGGGCGAGGACGAGGAGGGAGGCGAGGAGGATGAGCAGGAGAACGAATGGCTGATGGCTGATGGCTGATGGCTGATGGAAGTTGGCTTCATCGGTCGCCAGCCTTTTGGCATTGGTTTTCACCAAAAATGCGATTGCAAGCGCCAACAACGCCAACAAGGTTAACAAACCACCAGCATAGGATAACCGCTTGAGATTCGCGCTTGCGAAAAAGGTGCGTGCAGTGGTCGCGCCCTGGGATTGTAAAAACGAGGCGGCAAATTCAGGGAGGCGCAGCTCGGCGAACCATCCCATCGCCCAGGAAAAAAGCCACAGGAAAAATACCAGGCCAAGCGCCAGGCCGATCCCCCAGAGCCAGTTGGCCGGGCGTCTCTCTCCCCGCCAAAAGTAGAAAAGCAAGGCAAAGATCGGAACGAGCAGCGCACCAAACATGACCCACAGGTGCGCGCCGCGCGTCGGGTAGATCAGGTTGGGCAGGATGCCGCCGGCCTGCGAGGAAAAGCTGACGTAAAACGGCAAATAGAGCAAGAGCGCCAGAACGCCAAGCGGCAGGCCGAGGGCGAAGAAATCTTCGAGTCGCTCCCAGCTCCAGCCGCGCTCACGGAGGCGCGCCAGCACGTACGCGCCCATTATCAAGGCGGTGTAGGCCAGGATATCCCAGGTGTTGAGGAAGGCCAGTCCGCCCAGGATGATGGCTGTGACGAAGAAGCCGCTGCGATTGATGAAGAGGCGCAAACCGAAGAGACTCGTCTCGCCGCGCCAGCCGCCCAGGAAGAGATTGAGCGCGGCGGCAATCGCCAGCAGGCCAAAGGGCATGGCCAGCACGTGGGGGTGCAAGTCGCCCAGCAAATAGGAGAAGAAGGGAAACTCGTCAATGATCTCGTGCCAGACGCCAGCCAGGTCGTAATCCTGCAACACGCGCGAGGCGCGCCACCACCAAAGGTAACGATCCGGGATCCAGCCGAGAGGCTGCGCGGGCAGCAGGGACAGGTCTTTGATATCCAGCCAGGTCCAGAAGTTGAAGGTCGAAGAGCCTGCCCTGAGCTTGTCGAAGGGTCGAAGGTCGGAAGGTTGAGCAGAAGGCCAGAAGATGCCGCGTTGATGAAGAACTTCAAGGAAGCCTTCCAGATTGGAGACGAGGAGGAGGAAAAGGGGGCCGAGGAAGGCAGTAATCAGTGATCCGTGATCAGTGATCAGTGATGAGTGACGAGTGACGAGTGACGTGGAACGTGAAACGTGATACGTGATACGTGATACGTGATACGTGGAACGTTCAGCCAGCAGGTTGTAGAGCAGCCCGTACGCGCCGATGGCGCTCAAGGCGAAGAGCAGGGCGAGCATCAGGTTGAAGGCCACGCTGCCCAGCACACCGGTCAATTTGGCCAGCATGGCCGTCATCACGTAGCCGAAGTAATAGTACGAAATGGCATAACCGGAAAGCCAGGGATCGCTCGGTGGGAAGGTCGGCGAGCGCAGGATGGCGTTGATGAAAGCCAGTTCCATCGGCTTTTCGGCGCCGCTGATCTCCGGGTTGGCGGCTCGGACGGCAGCCCAAAAGGCAAAGGCAAGCAGGAAGAGGAATTCGGTGGTGAAGATCAGGCGAAGGTTGGATTTCAACCAGGTGACGAGTGAGGAGTGAGGAGTGAGGAGTGACGAGTGACGAGTGACGAGTGGCGAGGGGCGAGGGGCGAGGGAGGGTTGATCGTCGGCGGTTTGTTGGTCGCGGGATGTTCTCCAAAAGGCCCAGGCGCTCAGACCCGCCAGGATCAGCAATGCCAGGATCAATCCGCTGAGGTTATTCGGCAAAACCCCCAGCGAAGCCAGCAGCCAGAAGATGTAGCCCCACAGCAACAGTCCCAGCGCCCGCGAAAGGCTGTAGCCGCGATCAGCCAGGGCCGGAAAGAGGCGGTAGGCCAGGGGAAAAGTCAGCAGGCCGATAAATGAGACAGCGAGATACCAGGAGAAAAATGAGAGCATAGGAAATCAGCCTAGATCACAGCACTTTCACCATTCGTTGATAACCGCGTTCTCCGCAGCGCTGCTGCACGCGGGAGTAAGCCACCGTCTCCACGATGCGGTATCCCAAACGCAGATAGAGCTGGCGGGCAGCGTCATTATGCAACGCCACGATCAGGGAGCACTTTCTCAAGCCATGCCCGGCCGCCCGTTGCTCCGCAAACGCCAACAGGCGCGTGCCGATCCCCTGTCCCTGGAATTGAGGCAAAACAGCCAGGTCGCTGACATAGTATTCATCCCTTTCAGCCTCCCGACCTCCGGCCAGCGGCAAGAGGCGTACCAAGAGGCGCAGCACCTCGCCCAGACCCAGGATTCTAAGCATCGGCCTTCCCGTGAGGAGATCCAGGCGGGTCATGATTTTCGCAGGATGAGCCAGCAGTAGCCCGGCGATGTTCCCATTTTTCTCGGCGATAAAAGCATGTTCTTGACCAAAGCGGTTACTCCCGGCGATAAACAATCGTTCCAGCACATCCAGCGTTTTGGCCGGGTTGCCATTTCCAAAAGTATATTCGCCAAAGCGGCCCAACGCCAGGTGCATCAGCCTGGCGGCCAGTTTCGCATCCTCCGGCCGAGCTGGGCGAACGATCAAATTATGTTCCATTTCAATCCCTATTTACAATGTCGGCAGCACGAACAGGCCATCCGGACCAGGCTCGAAATCCATGACTTCGACAACAGCCTCCAGATTGATCGGCCCGTAAACGTGAGGGAACAGTTCATCCGGCCGATCCGCCCCCGGCTCCCAGCGGACCTCGGGCCTGAGTCGGCGCAGGTCAACGACCAGCAGCACCAGTCCGCGCTGACCGGCGAAGAGCGCATTGGCAACGCGCAGTACCTGCTCGCGCGTCGAGCAATGGATGAAGCCCTCGCTCGCCAGCGTGTCGGCGGCGTAACTGCCCGAGTTTTTCGCGGCAAGCCAGGAGGTCCGGGACGTGATGTGGAGGATGTAAGACATGTTTGCATCTCAATTATTACGTTTCACGTTTCACGCATCACAGAACACGTAAAGCGTAATGCGTAAAACGTAATCTATGGCAACACCTCATACACAACCGTCTCCCCATCGCGGTAGGCTTCCTGCCACAGCTCGCCTTTATAGGCATCGAATTTTAGCAAACCTTCGCCGATATATTCGGCGCGTTCCAGTTGCCCAACGATGATGTAGCGGACATTGTACTTCCTCAAGAAGGC
>Ga0210036_1005699_pt1 | contig 10642 bp, 10 predicted proteins | sample CryGeymeta201515_FD_185469 | JGI IMG/M metagenome (GOLD analysis project Ga0210036, IMG submission 185469) | Groundwater microbial communities from Crystal Geyser aquifers in Utah, USA - Crystal Geyser metaG 2015-15 (SPAdes) (version 2) | ecosystem: Environmental > Aquatic > Deep subsurface >... | reverse complement strand
ATCGCACAGCACTGATACTAATGATTTTGCAAACTCGAACTGCGCGTAATCAGTCTTTTCCCTTGATTTCGCCATGTACCTGTGCTTTTTACAGGTATTGGCGAATCGCCAAAACTGACTTACAATCTCCCCCACGCTTTGGAGGAGGACCCCATGGAGAAGTTCATCATCGAGGGGGGCATTCCTTTGCAGGGCGAAGTGACGCCCTCTGGGAACAAGAACGCGGCCCTGCCGCTGCTGGCAGCCTGCCTTTTGACCGGGGAGCCAGTCATCCTGCACAACGTGCCAGATATCCGCGACGTGAACGACATGCGGCTGTTGATCGAGAGCCTGGGCGTGGAGATCGTGGATTTGAGGAATCGCTCGTGGCGGATCACGGCCGGCGTCGTCCGACCGGCGGACCTGGACCCGGACCTCTGCCGCCGCATCCGCGCCTCGATCCTGCTGGCCGGGCCGATGTCGGCCCGCGCCGGCGAGATGCGCCTGCCGCCCCCCGGCGGAGACGTGATCGGCCGCCGCCGCCTGGATACGCACATCCTGGCGCTGAAGAAGCTCGGCGTGGACGTGAAATACGCGCGTTCGTTCGAGTTCAAGGCCAAACGTCTGAAGGGCGCAGAGATCTTGCTGGACGAGGCCTCTGTTACCGGCACCGAGAACGTTATCATGGCAGCCGTCACTGCCAAAGGGACGACCCTGCTGCGCAACGCCGCCTCCGAGCCGCACGTGCAGGAGCTTTGCCAGATGTTGAACAGCCTGGGGGCGAAGATCAGCGATATTGGTTCCAACACGCTGCACATCCAGGGCGTGGAAGGCCTGCACGGCGGCGAGTTCACCATCGGCCCGGATTATCTCGAAGTGGTCAGCTTCATCGGCGCGGCAGCCGTGACGCGCGGCGAGGTGCGCATCCACAATGCCGGGCCGCAATACCTGGACATGGTGCGCATCATCTTCCGCCGCCTGGGTGTGGACTGGAGCGTAGACGGCGAAGACATCCTCGTCCCACCGAGACAACGAATGAAGATCGAGCCAGACCTGGGCAACGCCATCCCGGAGATCAAGACCAACGTCTGGCCGGCATTCCCCACCGACCTGATGAGCATCGCCATCGTCGTCGCCACACAGGCCAAGGGCAGTGTGCTGTTCCACGACTGGATGTATCCCGGCCGCATGGTTTTCGCGGATAAGCTGGTGGGCATGGGGGCGCAGATTGTGGTTTGCGATCCGCATCGCTGCATTGTCAACGGGCCGAATAAGTTATACGGCGAGAAAATGGAAAGCCCCGATATCCGCGCGGGTATGGCGCTCTTGCTGGCCGCCCTGGCCGCGCAGGGACAGTCAACGATCCGCAACGTCGGCCAGATTGACCGCGGCTACGAGAACGTGGACGGCAAACTCCGTTCGCTCGGCGCGCAGATCGAGAGGGTGAAAGAGTAGCAGATAGCAGATAGCGGATAGCAGATAGCAGATAGCAGATAGCAGATAGCAGATAGCGGATAGCTTATAGCAAGTGGCGGATGGAAAAAGCGGCCAGTTCGTGGCCAGCCGCTTTTATTGTGGTTTCGTAGACTTGAGGGTAGCCTGCTCTCCGCCATCAGCCATCAGCCATCCGCCATCCGCCATTAGCCATCTGCCAACTACTGCTTCGGCTGCGCCGTCACTTCCAGGAACTGCCCCACCGCCTCGCGCAGCATCCGCTCGGGCAGCGCCCCCACCTGCCGGTGGACGATCTTGCCGCCAAAGATGAACAGCATGGTCGGGATGCCCTGTACGCCGTACTGGCTGGCCCAATTAGAATTCTCGTCGGTATTGACCTTGGCCACGATCAATTTACCGGCCTGTTCTTTGGCGATCTTTTCCAGCATCGGTCCGACCATCTTGCAAGGCCCGCACCAGGGCGCCCAGAAGTCAACGATCACGGGCAGGGGACTCTGCAAAACCGTTTTCTCGAAAGCGGCATCGGTCACGTGAATGGGTTCTTCTATCATTGGAATGCTCCTTCAACAAAAAGACTATGAGACTAAACGCCTATCCGAAAATCTCCTGGAACGCGGACTTTAGTCCGCAATGCAGAGCAGACTGAAGTCTGCATTCCGTTGCAGATTTCCAGGATGCGTTGACTTCGGTCCAACCTTCGCTCATTCTTCCTCCAATTTCCGGCGTGAGTATAACATATAGATGCACAAAGACGCAAAAGGATACAGTAATGGTTGCCGAAGGCGCAACCATAAAGTACCCGAAGGGGTATAATCTGCCCGTTATGGCCGACATTATTTCCCGTTGGAAAGACGGACTCTCTCGCAGCAGCAAGGCTGCCTTTGGACGCCTGGCCGGTCTGCTCGGCGCGACCGAGATCACGGACGAAACCTGGGATGGACTGGAAGCTTTGTTGATCCAGGCTGACTTGGGAATCGAGACGGCGCGATCTGTGCTGGAAGCGTTGAAAGGCGCTGTCCGGACCCGCGGCCTGCGGCGCGCCAGTGAGCTTCAGTCGCTGCTCCAGGCCGAACTCCGCGCCCGGCTGCTCGAACCGCCTCCGTTGTCATTGACGCCGCGGCCCTTCATCATCTTGCTGGTCGGCGTCAACGGCTCCGGGAAGACCACAACCGCTGCCAAGCTGGGTCGCCGCTTTGCCGACGAAGGGAAGCGCGTCCTGCTCGTCGCCGCGGATACCTTCCGCGCCGCGGCCGTGGATCAGTTGCAGATCTGGGCCGAGCGGTTGAGCCTGCCGTCCTTTGTCGGACGGGTCGCCGCCGACCCCGGCGCGGTGGCCTACGACGCCGTCCAGTCCGCTATCGCCAGGAAGATGGATGTCGTCCTGGTGGATACTGCCGGGCGGCTGCATACCCGTTATAATCTGATGGAAGAACTCAAGAAGGTGCAGCGCGTGGTCGGCAAGGCTTTGCCGGGCGCGCCGCAGGCTGTCTGGCTGGTGCTGGACGCCACCACCGGTCAGAATTCGCTGTTACAGGCGCGCGCCTTCAAAGAGGCTGTTGCCGTGACCGGCGTCATCCTGGCGAAATTGGACAGCTCGGCGCGCGGCGGGATGGCCTTCGCCATCCAGCACGAGCTTGGCCTGCCGATCCTGTTTGCCGGGTTAGGCGAAAAGGCAGATGATTTGCAGCCTTTCGACCCGGATGCGTTCGTGGAAGGAATTTTGGCTGCAACGTGATACAATTACATTACATTGCGAAATGGAGGAAGGCATGACTAAGACTGCCACGATTACTGTGCGCCTTGATCCCAACGTGAAAGCCGACGTTCAGGCTGTTCTCAACAGGTTAGGCCTGACCACCACCCAGGCCGTCAACCTGTTCTTCACGCAGGTCAGTTTGAATAAGGGTTTGCCATTCGATGTGCACATTCCCAACGAGGAAACGGCAAAGGCTATCGAAGATGGACTAGCCGGGCGCAACCTGCACACGGCGACGAACGTTGACGATCTGTTTGCGCAACTGGAAGCATAGATGCTCACACCCCGCTACGCCGCGTCGTTCAAGAAGGATTATAAAAGGTTGCAAACAGGCACCCACACCGATCTCTTCAAATAGCAAGGGATACCAAAATGCAAGATTTGATTGAACGCTTACAAACTGCGGGGGAGATCCTTCACCAGCTTATGGTGCGTCTTTGACTTAACGTCGAAAGAATCTCAACTCGCGCAATTCGAAAAAGAAATAGAAGCGCCTGAATTTTGGGAAGACCCCTCGCGCGCGCAGCAAGTCATGAAGCGGGTTTCCGCTTTGCGCGAGACAGTCGCCTCCTGGCGCGGCTTCGAGCGCAGGATTACTGACGCCTCCGAGCTGGCCAGTCTGGACGACGAATCCCTGCGCGCCGAGCTGGAGAGCGAGGTCGCAGCGATCGAAGCGGAGTTAGACAAGCGCGCCTTCGCGGCCATGCTCTCTGGCCCCTACGATGCCGAGGACGCCTTGCTCGCCATCCACGCTGGCGCGGGCGGCACCGATTCACAGGACTGGACGGAAATGCTGCTGCGCATGTACCTGCGCTGGGCCGAGCGCAGCGGCTACGAAACCGAGATCTGGGACATGACCGAGGGCGAAGAGGCGGGCGTTAAAAGCGTCACCCTCGCGGTCAACGGTCGTTACGCTTACGGCTACCTGCGCTCGGAGAAGGGCGTTCACCGCCTGGTTCGCCTCTCGCCGTTCGACGCCGCCCATCGGCGTCACACTTCGTTCGCCCTGGTGGAGATATTGCCTCAAGTGGCGCTGGACAGCCCCGAGGTCCATATTGACCCGGCGGATTTGAAGATTGACGTGTACCGTTCGTCCAGCGCGGGTGGGCAAAATGTCCAGAAGAACGCCACCGCCATCCGCATCACCCACCTCCCGACCGGCATCGTGGTCACCTGCCAGAATGAACGTTCCCAGACGCAGAACCGCGAGTTCGCCATGCGGATTCTGCGTTCGCGTTTGTTGGAAATCAAGAAGGCCGAAAAGGACGAGGAAATTGCGGTGCTGCGCGGCGAATACACCAAGGCCGAATGGGGCAGCCAGATCCGCTCGTATGTGCTGCACCCGTACCAGATGGTGAAGGATCACCGCACCGAATACGAGACCGGCAACACCCAGGCCGTGCTGGATGGCGACCTGCAGGCGTTCATGGAAGCTTACCTGCGGCAATCGGGATAGTGTTTGTTTTTTCCTTGACGCCTCTGCGCATCGCCACTATAATCAGCCCGCTTTGCCAAAAATCATGTAGTAACGATTGACAACGACTGAAGTCGTTACTACTCCAGATAAGGAGTAAGAAATGCCCCCACAACCGAAGCGCAAACTTTCCAAAGGCCGCCGCGACCGCCGCCGCGCCCACGACGCGCTGGAAACTGCCAACCTGGTCGCTTGCAGTAACTGCGGCTCGATGGCCCTGCCGCACACTGTCTGCCCGAATTGCGGTTTCTACAAAGGCCGCGAGGTGATTGAGATCAAGAAGAAAGAGAAGAAAAAGTAGGCGGGATAATTCTATTGCCGGGAGCTTCGCGGGTCGTGACATTCACGGCCCGCCGGTGTTTTAAGGGACATGAACCTCGATTTTACACATACCGCCTTTCTTTTCCCTGGCCAGGGTTCGCAGAGCGTGGGCATGGGACGCGAGTTGGCCTCCCATTACGAAGCTGCACGCACGACTTTCGAGGAAGCCAACGAGATACTTGGCTTTGACTTGGCGCGTCTGATGTGGGATGGCCCGGAAGGTGAATTGAACGACACGCTGAACACGCAACCGGCGCTGTACGTTCATTCGATTGCCGCCCAGCGCGTCCTTTCCCGCTTCTTACCGGACCCTTCGGCAGGCCTTCGGCGTGAGCGCTCAGGCGAACGCTCAGGGCGCGGCCTTCAGCCTGTTTTCTGCGCCGGGCACTCACTCGGCGAACTGAGCGCGCTGACCGTCGCCGGCGCGCTGTCCTTCGACGCCGGTCTGCGGCTGGTGCGGCGGCGCGGCGAGCTGATGAAGCGCGCCGGTGAGCTTGCTCCGGGCGGGATGGCCGCCATCCTGGGCCTGGAAATCCAGGCGCTGGAGGCAGTCTGCGCCCAGGCCAGCAGCCCGGAGGAAGTCGTCCAGGTTGCCAACGATAACTGTCCCGGCCAGGTTGTCTTGTCCGGCGCGCGGCCGGCGCTGGAACGCGCCCTGGAGCTGGCGAAGGCCGCCGGGGCGCGCAGGGCGGTCTTGCTGGCGGTCAGCATCGCTGCGCACTCGCCGCTGATGGCCTCCATCCAGGCGGAATGGGATGCGGCGGTCGCGGCTGCCCCAATGGCTGACGCGGCCGTCCCAGTGGTGGGCAACGTGACTGCAGAACCGATGACCCGCGCGGCCGAATTTCGCGCCGACCTGCGCGCCCAATTGACCTGCCGCGTGCGCTGGACGGAGACGATCCAGTTCATGCTGGCGCAGGGCGTGACGACTTTCCTGGAACTCGGCAGCGGGAATGTGCTGACCGGTCTGCTCAAACGGATTGACGAAAGCCCTGCACGTTGGGCGTTGGGAACGCCGGAAGATTTAGAAAAGTTCATGCTTTCTTCATAGTATAATCACGCAAAGTGAATAAGAGCCTATCCGAATAACGGAATGCAGACTTCAGTCTGCCTTGCATTGAAATGGAATGCAGACTTCAGTCTGCCTTGCATTGCGGACTAAAGTCCGCGTTCCAGAGGGTTTTCGGACAGGCGCTAATATTACAGCGCAATGTTGCTAAAGTAACTCCGTTACCATGTCATTCTCCCGAAGGACATCGGGACGATGTGAGCACCCGGCGCTCTTCCGGGTGCGGAGAATCTCCGTTTTGCGCAAGTGGAGACCCTTCGGTCGCACACCGTCCTGCGTTCGGTGCAGGGAAGAACGCTCCCTCAGGGTGACAATTTGAGTAGGTTTTATTGAACCTTGCGCTGTAATACTAAGAACACACGACGAAACTCTGGTCAGGCTTCCTGACCAGAATTTTCGTCACTTTTGCAGGACAGGAGAAGCGCCATGAGTTTGAGCCAGGTTGCCTGTTCGATCGCCGAGTCGCCGACGCTGCGGTTGAACGAAGAAGCCCGCCTGCTGCGCGAGCGCGGCGAGCCGGTCATCCACCTGGGGATCGGCGAACCCAAGAATAAAGCCCCCATTACCGCCATCTTGAGTTCGGCGGCCAAGTTGAGCAGCGGGGACGTGAAGTACACACCCACGGACGGCCTGCCTTCCCTGAAAAAAGCGATCATCCGCTACACCGAAGATAATTACAACCGGATCGTATCGCCATATAACGTCATCGTCTCCGAGGGGGCCAAGCAGTCGCTGTTCAATATTATATTTACGCTATGCAACCCGCAAGATGAAATCATCGTGCTCGCGCCTTATTGGGTGAGTTACCCTGAGATTATCAGGATGGTGGGGGGTATCCCCGTCATCGTCACACCCGAAGACGGCGGCTTCGTCCCCAGCTTCGAGGAGATCGAGCGGGCGGTTAGCTCGTATACCAAGGCCATCATCGTCAACAGCCCAAACAATCCCTCCGGCGCGGTCTATCCCGATGAGCTGATCGCAGAACTGGTCGAACTGTGCGAAAGCAAGGGCATTTATCTCATCTGTGATGACATTTACCATAAGCTGGTCTTCGACGGCCGCGTTCCCGCACCGGCTTACAAATTCACCAATAAGGACGCCGAAAACACGAAAGTGATCGTGGTCAACGGCGTGGCCAAGCTCTACGGCATGACCGGTTTCCGCATCGGCTGGGTGGTGGCGAACCGGAAGATGGTCGAGGTGATGATCAACGTCCAATCGCAGACCACCACCTGCGTCTCACCGGTGATGCAGGCCGCGGCCGAGGGCGCGCTGACGGGGATGCAAAGCGTCGTCGAGAGCCTGCGCCTGAGCATACAGAACAATCGCGACGTGCTGATGCAAGAACTGCATTCTTTCACGGATGTGCATTGCGTCAAGCCGGGCGGCACCTTCTATGCCTTGCCCGATTTCCGCGCTTATGTCCGTAAGAGCGTGGCCAAGGATTCAGTGGAACTCTCGAACTTCTTGCTCAAACGTACCCTGGTGGTCACTGTTCCGGGACGCGAGTTCGGCATGGAAGGCCACTTACGCCTCAGCTATGCCGGCAGCGTGAAGGATATCACTGAAGGCATCGAGCGCATGAAGTGGGCGCTGGATCCCAACGCGCCGAGCGAAATCTACATTGGCGATAGGAAGCTGGTGAGGGATTGGCTATAACCAGTGAGCAGTCATCAGTGTTCAGTGATCAGTGGATGAGGCTATGAACAATATCTTGAACATCAAAACTCCCGCCGAGGGACAGGCAGCGGCCATCCGCAGTGATTATGGGCTGGATAATATTGGCCTCAGCAACCTGCGCAAAGTTTATTGGAACCTGCCGACGGAAGCCCTGTACGAAGAGATCATCTTTCGCGGCGAGGGCCATGTTTCGCACATGGGGCCGGTCATCGTCAACACGGGCAAGCATACCGCCCGCGCCGCCAACGACAAGTTCGTGGTGCGCGAAACGACCACCGAAGAAAACATCTGGTGGGGACAATACAACCGTCCCTTCGCGCCAGAGAAGTTCAATGAATTATTTAACCGCCTGCAGGGCTATCTGCAAGGGCGTGATATCTTCGTCCAGGATTGCTACGGCGGCGCGGACGCGGAGTACAGGCTTCCGGTCCGCATCGTGACCGAGCTGGCCTGGCACAGCCTGTTTGCCCGCAACATGTTCATCAATCCCCAAACCGCCGAGGAGTACCGGCGACATGCCCCGGAGTTCACCGTCATCGTTGCCACCGGTTTCAAAGCCTTCCCGCAAATTGACCAGACGCCTTCCGAGACCTTCATCGTGCTCAACTTTGCCCAGAAGCTGTGCATCATCGGCAACACGGCTTACGGCGGTGAGATCAAGAAGTCCGTATTCACGCTGCTAAACTATCTTCTACCCTTACATGACAGCGTGATGACCATGCACTGCTCGGCCAACGTGGGTAAGGATGGCGATGTGGCGCTCTTCTTCGGACTTTCCGGGACGGGTAAGACGACACTTTCCGCGGATCCGGCGCGCGGTCTGATCGGCGACGACGAGCATGGCTGGTCCGACAACGGTGTGTTCAACTTCGAGGGCGGCTGCTATGCCAAAGTCATCGAACTCTCGCCGGCCGCCGAGCCGCAGATCTACGCTTGTACGCGCCGCTTTGGCGCCATCCTGGAGAACGTGATCTACGACCCGGTGACCCGTTTCATTGACCTGGACGACGCCTCCATCACCGAGAATACACGCGCCTCCTACCCGCTGGATTTCATCGAGAACGCGGTCGCCACGAAGCGCGGCGGACACCCCAAGAATATTATCTTCCTGACCTGCGACGCCTCCGGCGTGATGCCTCCAATTGCCCGCTTGAGCTTGGAACAGGCCATGTACCACTTCATCTCCGGCTACACCTCCAAGATCGCCGGGACGGAGATCGGCCTGCGCGAGGAGCCGGAGATCACCTTCAGTCCCTGCTTTGGCGGGCCGTTCATGGTGCATACTCCGTCTTTCTACGCTGACCTGCTGCGGCGTAAGATCGAGCGCTACGGCGTCAAGTGCTGGCTGGTCAACACCGGCTGGGTGGGCGGACCGTACGGGGTGGGCAAGCGCATCAGCATCCGCCACACCCGCAATCTATTGAATGCCGCCCTCTCCGGCGCATTGGAAAAAGTTGAATACTACACCGATCCGGTCTTCGGCTTTGAAGTCCCCAAGACCTGCCCGGAGGTGCCGGAAGAGATCCTCTATCCGGCGCAATCCTGGCGCAAAGAGGAAGAGTATTGGAAGAAGTACAAGCAATTGGCTTCGCGCTTTATTGATAATATGAAGAAGTTCGAGGCGGATACGCCGAGGGAGGTAGTGGAGGCGGGGCCGAGGGTTTAATTGAGACCTCAAGTTATGAAAGGATTTAGAAGAAGATGCCTCAAAAAAAAGTTGAATCTCAATTTAAAACTGACAGCCTGATGCGCCTCCTCGAAATCAGTATCGCGCTCAATTCAACCTTGGATCTGGACAAAATACTTACATACATTATTCAGACGGCGGCAGAAGTATTGGAGTGTGAGGCTGTTTCTATCCTGCTTTATGACCCGGTAAAATCCGATCTTTTCTTTGCGGCCTCTTCGGCATCCGATCCAATACAATTATCTGAAATCCCCGTCCCCTTGAAAAAAAGCCTGGCCGGCAAGATCTTTCTGGAGAATACCCCTCTAATTCTAAACAATGTGGAAAAAGATCCGCGCCACTTTGCCGTTGCTGCACAACATGTCAATTTTCACACCCATTCAATGCTTGGTGTGCCAATGCGGATTCAAAATCAAGGCGTAGGCGTGCTCGAGGCCCTGAATAAGAGAAAGGGTGTGTTCACCTCGGCCGATGAGAAGATACTATCCATTATCGCTTCGCAAGCAGCGGTGGCCATCCGAAATGCAAGGCAGATGAAAGAGCTTGAGCTTGCATACGATACGACGCTCGAAGGATGGTCTAACATCCTGGATTTACGCGATGAGGAGACCGAAGGCCATACGATTCGCGTGGCTAAGCTTACTATCCAATTGGCGAACGAACTAGGGATAAGCGGGGAAGAGCTAACTCATATCCATCACGGCGCATTGTTACATGACATCGGAAAAATGGCTATACCTGATCGTGTCCTGCTAAAGCCTGGGCCGCTGACTAAAGATGAATGGGAAATAATGCGCCAGCATCCCGTATTCGCCTACAATTTCCTTTTGCCTATCACATATCTACGACCCGCGATTGATATACCCTATTGCCACCATGAAAAATTGGACGGTAAAGGTTATCCTCGCGGATTGAAGGGAAGTGAAATTCCATTCTCGGCGCGCGTCTTTGCGGTTGTGGATGTTTGGGATGCCCTCACTTCAAACCGTCCCTATCGTACAGCATGGTCGAAAGAACAGACTCTCGACTACATCCGGGAAAAAGCTGGAACGCATTTTGATCCACGAGTCGTCGAGGCATTCCTGGATATTGATCATTAGACCTCTTGCATAAGTGCCAGCCTATGATGAAAATTTCTGCGGGACGGGCTCCCATGCCCGTCTTTCGGCGGCGTACCCGCAGGGTGCTTCGCGAGGAGCCGCCTCTACAAAATCCTGGAGA
>Ga0210036_1005698_pt1 | contig 10645 bp, 11 predicted proteins | sample CryGeymeta201515_FD_185469 | JGI IMG/M metagenome (GOLD analysis project Ga0210036, IMG submission 185469) | Groundwater microbial communities from Crystal Geyser aquifers in Utah, USA - Crystal Geyser metaG 2015-15 (SPAdes) (version 2) | ecosystem: Environmental > Aquatic > Deep subsurface >... | reverse complement strand
GAGAACTAGTTATTTCCATGTCGGTTACTCCAAACCTCAACATATTGATCTAACAACGCCCTCGATAGAAAACGCCAATGGTTCAGATAGAGAAAAACAGCCCTGCCGGTCTGCCCAAGATTTCCATTATTACCATTGTCAGAAACGGCATGCCTTTTGTTGAGCAAACCATTGACAGCGTATTGGGGCAGCATTACCGCGATATTGAATACATCGTGATCGATGGATGTTCGACAGATGGTACGGTTGATGTCATCAAATCCCGAGAATCTGGAATAGCCAAATGGGTCAGCGAGAAAGATGGTGGAATAGCGGATGCCTTCAATAAGGGGTTATCGTTTGCAACCGGCGATTACTTGCTGATTCTGAATTCTGATGATGCCTTGGCAAATCCTCAAGTTCTGGAAAAAATGGCCGGAAAAATTGTCGAAAATGAATCGCCAACTTTGATTTATGGTGATTGCGATGTTTTGGATCGAGGAACTGGCACGATTTTGTATCGTGCCAGCATAAATTTTTCCCGCGATGGGTTGCGTCGCGGGCAGATGCTTCCTCATCCAAGTTTGTTTACGAATCGCAGTTACTTTGAGAAATACGGTGCATTTGATGCGCAATTCAAAATTGCGATGGATTATGAATGGCTACTGCGCGGTGGTATTAAGGAGAGGGTCGTTCATGTGCCTATACTAGTAACAAATGTCCGCACCGGCGGAATTAGTACGCTTAATCAGAGCCAGGTAGTGAATGAAATTGTTTTGGCGTTAAAGAAAAACGGATATATCTCTTCCAGATGGGTGGAGCTAAGAATTCGTGGTTATTTTTCTGCCCGGGCATTTACAAAAGTATTATTGAAATACATGGGGTTATACAGAATATTTGCTCATTTCAGGAATCAACGTGCAAATCCAACTAGTGAACGGAAAAACGGTAAACAGGATTAAAGATAATGTTAAACACGCTAAAACATCTGCTCTTGCCCAAATTGCGGCAATTGCAACGCAACCACTCTGAAAACTTCAAAATTTCTTACTCGCAATGCGGTGAGGATCTCATACTACGGCAGCTGTTAACGGTACTCGGTATCTCCAAGGTAAGGTATCTGGATGTGGGTGCGCATCACCCGAGTTATCTTAGTAATACCTATTTGTTTTATGAAAACGGCGGCAATGGAGTATGTGTTGAGCCAGACCCAACTCTTTTTAAGGAATTTGGCAAGAAACGCCCCCGTGATACTCATCTGAATTGCGGTGTAGGCATTGTGCCCGGTGAGGCAGATTTCTTCGTGATGAGTACCAGCACGCTCAACACTTTTTCGAAAGAAGAAGCGGAGCGCTATCAATCATATGGTCGGCAACGCATCATGAAGACCATCAGAATCAAGCTGGAAACCATCAACGATATCATTCGGCAAAATTTTGAAAAGTCGCCCAACCTGGTCTCCCTCGATGTGGAGGGATTGGATTATCTGATCCTCCAGAACTTCGATTTTGATAAATATCGACCAGAGGTATTTTGCTTGGAGACGCTAAGCTACACGGAGGACAAATCCGAGCGCAAGCTGACTGAAATAGTCGATCTAATGCATTCCAATGGCTACATCACTTATGCAGACACTTATATCAACACAATTTTTGTCGATGCAGCAGCTTGGGGAAATAGATCGTGATGAGGCGTGTTAAGAGGCTTGCAAGGCACTGGATAATGGCCTTCGTTTACCCAAGACCACTGGTTGGCTTGCTCTATTTGCCGCGCTTTTTCAGCCACTGGATCAGGTATGCCAAGTCGGAGAACGCGCAAAAGATTCGCGTGCTTGATTTGCAACCGTGCCTTGGCGATTGGAGTACACATACTCCATTTGACGCGCATTATTTTTATCAGGGTGCATGGCTTGCCAGGCGTGTCCGTGCGGCGAAAATTATAAAACATGTGGATATTGGTTCAAGCGTCCTTACTATCAGCGTGCTGAGTGCCCATGTCGAAACGGTTTTTGTCGATTATCGGCCACTTAAAGTTTCTCTCCCAGGCCTGACTTCGATTGCGGGGAATATTCTGGACTTGCAATTTCCGGATGATTCGATCGAATCCTTATCTTGTCTTCACGTTATTGAGCACATTGGCCTCGGCCGTTACGGCGATCCGATTGATCCACTCGGCAGTGTCAAAGCTGCGCTGGAATTGCAGCGCGTAGTAAGTCGTGGTGGTAGTCTCTATCTTTCTTTGCCAGTTGGGAGGGAAAGAGTTTGCTTTAATGCCCACAGAGTGCACTCGCCAATTTCAGTATTGCAGATGTTTCCACAGTTGAAATTAATTGAATTTTCATATGTAGACGATGCTGGCCAATTTTGTGAAATGAAATCAGTGGAAGATGCGGTCAGTTGTGAATATGGTTGTGGGATGTTTCATTTTCAAAAAATGTGATGGATCTGATCGGATATGAGTAGATTCCTTCCAGGATGCACATGGTAATCAGCCATATTCTTGGCGGCATCGGCAACCAGATGTTCCAATACGCCGCGGGGCGGGCACTTTCTCTTACGAATAGCCAGCGGCTTCTTCTCGACTTAAGTGATTTTTCAAACTACCGCTTGCATCACGGCTTTGAGTTGAGCCGGGTGTTCAATGTGATTGCGGAAAGAGCGGAGGCATCCACTGTGCATGAGATGCTAGGGTGGAGAGTAAACCGTGTGGTCAAAAAAGTGCTGAGACGTCCTCAGTTCGTATGGCTGAGGGGCAAGAAGTTTGTGGTCGAGCCCCATTTTAATTATTGGCCGGACTTCTTTAATTTGACTGACGATTGTTATTTGTCGGGTTACTGGCAATCGGAACGTTACTTCAAGCCGTTTGAAAATGTTATCCGCCGAGATTTTACTTTTCGCGATCCATTGACTGGCCTAAATTCTGCGCTGGCATTAGAAATTGCACATACTCAGTCCATAAGTTTGCACGTTCGTCGTGGGGACTATGTCAGCGATTCCAAGACTGGCAATATTATGGATGTATGCTCGTTAGAGTATTACCGTAAGGCGATCAGTTATATCGCCGAGCACGTTGAACGCCCTGTGTTCTATGTTTTTTCCGATGATATCGAGTGGGTAAAGCAGAATTTATCCGTGACATTCCCGTGTACTTACGTTGACCATAATCGTCGAACAGAAAGCTACAGAGATATGCAGTTGATGAGTTTATGCCGGCATCACGTTATTGCAAACAGCTCGTTTAGCTGGTGGGGAGCATGGTTAAATTCTAAATCAGAGAAACTGGTTGTCGCGCCGAAGAAGTGGTTTCGTAACGGAACTGATGATCTTGACTTGATTCCCAACGAATGGGTGCGGCTATGAAAAATCAGAGTAAAGCAGGGAAGCTTGAGCACGCACCTGTAAGTGTGATCATACCGTGTTACCGCTGCGCTGGGACTATTCAGCGTGCGCTTGATTCTGTGATCGCCCAAACGCTCCCCCCGGAAGAGATCATATTGATTGATGATTTCAGTAATGATGAGGGAGAAACGCTGAATGCGCTGGATCGGTTGCGGCAGGTATATCAAGGAACGAACATAAAAATTTTGCGGCTCGACAAGAACGGTGGGCCTGGCAGCGCACGTAACGCAGGGTGGGAAGTGTCTTCGCAGCCCTATCTCGCCTTTTTGGATGCAGACGATAGTTGGCATCCAAAAAAGCTGGGAATTCATTACCAATGGATGGCGGCACACCCAGATATTGTATTGTCAGGGCACCCAAGCGTCAAAATTGCGATAGGCGATGCAATGCCAGATTTACCAAAAAAACTGGTGGCCCACTGCGTCAATAGACGTGGACTGCTGTTCTCAAATTGCTTTCCTACGCGTTCGGTAATGCTAAAAAGTGAAGTCCCTTATCGATTTATTCCTGGAAAACGCTACGCGGAAGATTACATGCTTTGGCTCACCATTGTATTTAGTGGTCAGCCAGCTTGGCTTTTGAATATGCCAATGGCCTATTCTTTTAAAGAAGAGTTTGGTGAGGCGGGTTTGACGGAGAATTTATGGAAAACCCAACAAGGGGTGTTGGATACCTATCAAAGACTTTATAGTGCCGGATTCATTTCATTTTTCGCGTTTGTTCTGATTTCGAGTTTCTCTTTTCTGAAATATTTCCGGAGGTGGGGTATTGTCAAATGGCGCGCGCTGTTCTTCAGAACTTTTTGAGATGAAAAAACTCTGCTACGTCGCTACTATCCCAGCCGTAGTCCATGCCTTCTTGCGTATACATATCCAAGCGGCTTCCGAAAAGCATGAAGTAACAGTCGTTTGCAATTCGGCTGACAAGTACTTGCTTGAGGGTCTTAACGCGCGTTTCGTTCTGCTACCCATCGAGCGCAAACCCTCGCCGTGGAGGGACATGCTGGTCTTGTTTCAACTATTCAATCTGTTTCGCCGCGAGCGATTCGATATTGTGCATTCCATCATGCCCAAAACCGGAATGCTTGCAATGCTGGCGGCATGGCTTGCCCGTGTGCCTACCCGGATTCATACTTTTACCGGACAGGTTTGGGTAACGAAACATGATGCGCGGCGCATGCTGCTAAAGGGGTTCGACAAACTGATCGGTAGCTTCGCTACATGCGCTCTTGCCGATAGCCCATCGCAGCGGGATTTCCTGGTTAACGAGGGCGTCTTGCCACCGGGCAAAGCAAATGTGATCGGGGCAGGTTCGATTTGCGGCGTTGATCCGTTACGTTTCCATCCGGATGCCGAGAACAGACAAATAGTGCGCCATGACTTGGCAATTGCGCCGGACGCTCTGGTCATCCTATTTGTCGGGCGGCTCAACCGGGATAAGGGTGTGTTGGATTTGGCCGCTGCTTTCGATATTATTGCCAAACAGCGCCCGAATGTCGAATTACTGCTGGTCGGCGCTGAAGAAGATGTGCTTTTTAGTCGCATACAGGAAATTTGTTCTGCTGCACAACGCCGCCTGCACTATGTGAGCTTCACAGCTATGCCGGAGCGTTACATGACGACTGCAGATATTTTTTGTTTGCCAAGTTGCCGTGAAGGATTTGGCATGACTATCATTGAGGCGGCTGCATGCGGTGTGCCAGCAGTAGCTTCACGCATCTACGGTATTACCGATGCGGTCGAGGACGGCAAGACCGGTTTGTTGTTCACGGCGGGTGACGTGTCTGCATTGACACAAGCGTTGCTAATATTGCTCACTGATAACGATCTGCGGCAACAGATGGGTGATGCGGCTCGCGAGCGCGCCCTTGCGATGTTCTCAAGTGAGAAGATTACCCGCGAGATGGTGGCGTTGTACGACAGTTTGTCTAAAATGCCGGGGCGAGAATGACGCTGATCGAACAAGGCCGTTTTCTGCTTACCGGTGCAAATGGTTTTGTCGGGCAATCCTTGTGCGTCGAGCTTATGCGGCGCGGTTCGCCAGTCAGGGATGCGATAAGATCGCACTGCGAATTGCCATCTGGTGTGGAGGCGACGATAGTCGGTGCGATAGACGGTGAAACGAACTGGACAGATGCGCTGCATGACGTGAAGTTGGTGATTCATCTCGCCGCACGGGTTCACGTCATGAAGGATAGTTCAGACGATCCTTTGGCAGAGTTTCGGAAAGTGAATGTTGATGGAACGGAGCATCTGGCGCGGTGCGCGGCGCGCGCCGGGGTCAAGCGGCTGGTTTATGTCAGTTCGATTAAGGTGAACGGAGAAAGCACACTGCTGACGAGCAGGCCTGTAGCATCAAAAATCCCCCCCAGCCCCCCTTTGGCACAGGGGGGGGTAGTCGGTGATTTTTTCACAGAAAATGATGAGGCAAATCCGCAAGACCCTTACGGTATTTCCAAGTGGGAAGCCGAGCAGGCATTGCACCGCGTGGCCGCAGAGACGGATATGGAGGTGGTGATCGTCCGTCCGCCGCTGGTTTATGGGCCGGGCGTAAAGGGCAACTTTGCCCAGATGCTCAAGGTGCTGGAGCGCGGAATTCCGCTGCCGCTGGCATCGATAGATAATCGCCGCAGTCTGATTTATGTCGGTAATCTGGTAGAGGCACTGATTCTGTGCGCCACGCATCCAAGTGCTGCCGGACAGACTTATCTGCTCAGCGACGGCGAGGATGTTTCTACACCTGACCTGCTGCGTCAGTTGGGTAATGCGATAGGGCATCCGGCGCGTCTTTTTCCTTGTCCACTGTGGTTGTTGAAATTGGCGGGGAAGATGACTGGTAAAGCGGATCAGGTCGAGCGTCTGCTGGGTTCATTGCAAGTCGATAGTGGTAAAATTCGGCGCGATCTGGGATGGATGCCGCCTTTCACCTTACAACAGGGGTTGCGGCTCACTGCGCACGCATTGAGAATCTCGTCATGTTGATCTAGATTATAAATATATGAAAATTCGGATTTTGGCCCCGATTTTTCATATACAATGCTCGAATGATACTGCGAACCCGCCATCTTGAGCTGTTAAAACGGCAGCTTGTCGATTTTCCTGTTGTTGCCATTTTGGGTGCCAGACAGGTCGGCAAAACTACGCTCGCCAAGCAGCTGGAAGCGGATTGGGAGGGTGCTACGCGACATTTCGATCTGGAGGATCCGGATGACCAGGCACGACTTGCTGATCCCGCTTTTGTCCTGCGGGAATTGAAGGGCTTGGTCGTCTTGGATGAGATTCAGCTGCGCCCGGATATTTTCCCATTGTTACGAGTATTGGCAGATCGGCCCGACATGCCTGCTCGCTTTTTGCTGCTTGGCAGCGCGGCTCCTGAACTATTGAAACATACCGCCGAAAGTCTGGCCGGGCGTGTTGTTTTTCACGAGTTGGATGGGCTGGCGCTGGATGAAATTGCGCCATTTACCTCTGAGCCTGACTGGCTGGATACGCGCTGGCTGCGCGGAGGATTTCCGCGTGCTTTACTGGCGAACGATATGCAGGCGAGCCGTGAGTGGCGTGAGGCGTTCATACGTACTTATCTTGAGCGAGACTTGCCGCAATTGGGTATTTATCTCCCCGCTTTGATGTTGCGTCGTTTTTGGACCATGCTGGCGCACTATCATGGGCAAACATGGAATGGGAGTGAGCTGGCGCGGGCGCTGGGGGTGAGTGACAAGACGGTGTCGCGCTACCTGGATATATTGGAAGGTACATTTATGGCATTTCGTTTATTACCCTGGCATGCGAATGTGGGTAAGCGCGAGGTCAAAGCACCCAAGGTGTATGTGGCCGACACGGGTTTACTGCATAGTCTGCTGCGAATTGGCGGGCGTGATGCTTTGCTGGCACATCCGAAATGTGGCGCATCGTGGGAAGGTTTCGTTTTGCGTGAAATCATCCGGCGAACGGGTGCAAAACGAGGAGAAGCTTTTTTCTGGGGTGTGCATGGCGGAGCAGAGTTGGATTTATTGGTTCTTCAGGACGGCGTTCGTCTCGGATTTGAAATAAAATTGACCAAATCACCACAGGTGACAGCGTCGATGCGTTCAGCAAAAGATACCTTGATGTTGGATCATTTGTTTGTGATGTGTCACGGTGAAGGGGAACCCTGGCCGCTGGCCGATGGGGTGACGGCTGTTCCGGCGGCTTGCCTAGCTTCGGCGCGATGGCTGCAGGAACGATAACATTCGTTTGCGTGCTGTGCGTCACTTGAAGATGAGCCGCTATAGCGACAATTTTGAAATAGGATGATGAGCAATGATTTTAGTAACGGGAAGTGCGGGTTTTATAGGTTCAAATTTTGTGCTGGACTGGTGCGCGCAGCACGATGAGACTGTCATCAATCTGGATAAATTGACTTACGCGGGGAATCTGGAAAATCTGGCTGCGCTCAAGGACAATCCGCGCCATATCTTTGTGCAGGGCGACATCGGCGATGGCGAGTTGGTGAGCAATTTGCTGACGCAATACCGTCCGCGCGCGGTGGTCAATTTTGCGGCGGAAAGCCATGTGGATCGTTCCATTCACGGTCCCGAGGATTTCATTCAGACCAACATCGTCGGTACTTTCCACCTGCTGGAAGCGGTGCGCAGTTATTGGAGCGGACTGGAGGACGATGAGAAAGCCGCCTTCCGTTTCCTGCATGTTTCAACAGACGAGGTGTACGGCTCACTCGGCAAAGATGAGCCCGCCTTCAGCGAAACACACCGCTATGAGCCGAACAGCCCTTACTCGGCCAGCAAGGCGGCCAGCGACCATCTGGTGCGCGCCTACCATCACACCTACGGCCTGCCGGTGCTGACCACCAATTGTTCCAACAACTATGGTCCTTACCACTTCCCGGAAAAGCTGATTCCCTTGCTGATTGTCAATGCGCTGGCGGGGAAAGCCTTGCCGGTGTATGGCGATGGTCAGCAAATCCGCGACTGGCTGTACGTCAAGGATCATTGCAGCGCGATTCGCTGCGTGCTGGAAAAAGGCGCGCCGGGCGAGGTATACAACGTCGGTGGCTGGAACGAGAAGGCCAATCTGGACATCGTGCATATTGTTTGCGATATTCTCGATGAGTTGCGACCACGTACTGCATTGCAATCCTCAATCCTCAATCCTCAATCCTCTTCTTACCGCGCCTTGATCACTTTCGTCACCGACCGCCCCGGCCATGACCGCCGCTATGCGATTGATGCGCGTAAAATCGAGCGCGAACTGGGCTGGAAGCCAGCCGAAACCTTCGAGTCGGGTATTCGCAAGACCGTGCAGTGGTATTTGGATAATCAGGGCTGGGTGAATAACGTACTGTCGGGCAATTATCGCCAGTGGGTCGAAAAACAATATGGGAAGTCGTGAGTGGCGAGTGGTGAGTGGAAAGCAAAACCCGGGAAAATCTCATGAAAATACTGCTACTCGGTAAAAACGGCCAGGTCGGCTGGGAGTTGCAGCGCAGCCTTGCCCCGCTGGGCGAGGTGATTGCGCTGGGTTCTGCCGAAGCCAATTTTACCGATCTGGACGGGCTCGCCGAAACGGTGCGTGCAGTTGCGCCAGATGTCATCGTCAATGCCGCCGCGCATACCGCCGTGGACAAGGCCGAAAGTGAGCCAGAGCTGGCGCGCACTATCAACGCGCTTGCGCCCGCGGTGTTGGCTGAACAAGCTAAGCTATTGAATGCATTGTTTATTCATTATTCAACCGATTATGTGTTCGACGGCAGCGGTGATACACCTTGGCTGGAAAGCGATGCGACTGGCCCTTTGAGTGTGTATGGCGCGACCAAGCGTGAGGGCGAACAACTCATCCAACAATCGGGTTGCAAACATCTGATCTTTCGTACCAGCTGGGTTTACGGAGCAAGGGGCGGCAACTTTGCCAAGACCATGCTGCGCCTGGCGCAGGAGCGCGACCGCATGAAGGTCATTGACGACCAGATCGGTGCGCCTACCGGTGCTGAGCTGCTGAGTGACGTGACAGCCCATGCGCTACGCGCTGCCCGGTTGAATCCTGAGCTTTCCGGTTTGTATCATCTGGTCGCGGCGGGTGAGACTTCGTGGCATGGTTATGCCCGTTTTGTTCTGGATTTTGCCCAACGGGCAGGGGTGGCGTTGAAAGTGTCACCTGAGGCGATTGAGGCCGTGCCGACCAGTGTTTTCCCCACCCCCGCCAAACGGCCGCATAATTCGCGCCTGAACACTGAAAAACTGCAAAACACCTTTGACCTGCATTTACCCTCCTGGCAGGCAGGCGTGGAACGTATGTTGGCAGAAATTCTGGAGAAATAATTATGACTCAACGTAAGGGCATTATCCTCGCTGGTGGTTCAGGCACGAGATTGCATCCCGTTACACTGGCGGTGTCCAAGCAACTGTTGCCAGTTTACGACAAGCCGATGATTTACTATCCGCTGTCCACGCTGATGTTGGCGGGGATACGCGACATTTTGATTATCTCCACGCCGCAGGACACGCCGCGTTTTCAGCAACTGCTGGGCGATGGCAGTTGTTGGGGCTTGAATCTGCAATATGCGGTGCAGCCCTCGCCGGACGGCTTGGCGCAAGCCTTCATCATCGGCCGCGAGTTCGTAGGGAAAGATCCTTCCGCGCTGGTGCTGGGCGACAATATTTTTTACGGACACGACTTTCAGAATCAATTGATGAATGCAGCGCGGCGCGATGCGGGCGCTTCGGTATTCGCCTACCATGTGCGTGACCCGGAGCGTTATGGGGTAGTTGCGTTTGACGCGAATGGCCAGGCCATATCGCTGGAAGAAAAGCCCTTAAAACCCAAGTCCAATTATGCCGTCACGGGATTATATTTCTACGACAATGCGGTACTGGATATCGCCGCTCACCTCAAGCCTTCGCCGCGCGGTGAGTTGGAAATTACCGATGTAAATCGCGTTTACCTGGAGCGCGGCCAGTTGTCGGTAGAAACCATGGGGCGCGGTTTTGCCTGGCTGGATACGGGCACACACGAATCGCTGCTCGAAGCCAGCCATTTCATCCAGACGGTAGAACATCGCCAGGGGCTGAAAATCGCCTGCCCGGAAGAAATCGCTTATAACAATCAATTTATTGATGCGGCGCAACTGGAAAAGCTTGCTGCACCGTTGATCAAGAGCGGCTACGGCGCGTATCTGATGCAGTTGCTCAGAGAAAAGGGAACGCAGGCATGAAAGCCATTCAAACATCACTCCCCGATTTGCTGATTCTCGAACCGCGCGTGTTTGGTGATGAG
>Ga0210036_1005696_pt1 | contig 10645 bp, 14 predicted proteins | sample CryGeymeta201515_FD_185469 | JGI IMG/M metagenome (GOLD analysis project Ga0210036, IMG submission 185469) | Groundwater microbial communities from Crystal Geyser aquifers in Utah, USA - Crystal Geyser metaG 2015-15 (SPAdes) (version 2) | ecosystem: Environmental > Aquatic > Deep subsurface >... | reverse complement strand
GATTTGCAAGGCCGAGGAGTACCGTCTACGGCGTCTTTCTGGTCAGCGTCGCAGTGCTCGCTGCCTGCACGACCGCGCCTCGACACCCGGATCCGCTCGAGGCCGACTGGAAAGACACCTCGGTCTGCGAAGCGCTGCACGATGACAAAAAGCACCGGATCCTCCGATGCACGTTTCCCCCCGGCGTCGGCCATGAGCGTCACTATCACGATCGGCATTTCGGGTACACGGTTTCCGGCGCACGCATGCGCATCACCGATTCGAACGGCACCCGCGAAGTCGATGTTCCGACGGACAGCAGTTTCGCCAGCGATGGCATCGAGTGGCACGAGGTGATCAATGTCGGGGATTCGACCGGCGTCTTCCTGATCATCGAGCCGAAGTGAACTGATGCAACCCGATCTCTACTTTCGCTTTCGCCCGCACAATTGCCGATACCTTCCTCGTCAATAAACCCGGAGTAGCCACCATGGATCTGGAACTTGCAAGCAAGGTCGCGCTGGTGACAGGTGCGAGTCGCGGTATCGGCCGGGCCATCGCCGAGGGGCTGGCCGCAGAAGGTGCTCGCCTGGTCATAGCGGCACGCGGGGCCGAATCACTCGATGAGGCCCGACACGCGCTTGAAGCGACGGGCGCGGAGGTGCTGGCCGCGCCGACGGACGTGGGCGACGATGCGAGTGTGGAAGCGCTTGTGGAGAAAGCCCGCGGGCGCTTCGGCACGATCGATATCCTGATCAGCAACGCCTCGGCGCTGGCCGTGGCGGGAGACCGGGCAAGTTGGGACGCAAGCTTGAATGTCGATGTGATGGGCGCCGTCCGACTGGTGGAGGCGGTGTTGCCGATGATGCGCGCCGCGCGCGCGGGCTCGATACTGCTTGTATCGTCGGTCTCGGCGATCGAGGCTGCACCGATGCCGGACTTCGGCTACACCGCCGCCAAGGCCGCGTTGAATGCGTATGCCAAGAAGCTGTCGGTGGTCGAGGGATCACATGGGATACGGGCGAACGCCCTGCTGCCCGGTTCGACCGAGTTTCCAGGCGGCGGCTGGGCGATGATGCGCGAACACCAACCCGAAATCTACGAGATGGTTCGCCAGAGCGTGCCGTCCGGGCGGCTCGGCACCCCGCAAGAGATCGCCGACGCTGCCATGTGGCTGGTCTCACCGCGGGCCGGCTGGGTCAATGGCGCGGCGCTGGTCGTCGATGGTGGACAATCCAAGGCGATTCGCTGACGAATCGGGTAGTAATTTTTAGCACCCTTTGCTACGCTATGAACCATGCTGATTTGTGGAAATTGAATCATGCCTGCCCGCAACTCGAAAAGCATTGCCCTGACATCGAAATGGACCTGCTGGGTCGACGAACTGGTGGCCAGCGGCGAATATCAGAGCGCCAGCGAAGTGGTCAGGGACGGGTTACGCGCGCTGCACGACGATCGCCAGCGACGCGCGACCGAACTGGCCGAGATCCGGGCGCGCCTGGAACTTGCGCTTGCGGAGGCCGAGGCCGGCAAGTTCGCTGACGGCACGGGAGAGGCTGCTGTTCAGCGCGCATTCGAGCGCGCGCGTGGTGACGCCTCGGCGTCGTGAAGCCATGGCGGCTGACCCGGCGCGCCGAAAGCAGTCTGGTGGACATTTTCGCCTGGACCATCGAACGATTCGGCGAGCGCCAGGCCATCGTCTACCGTGACGCCTTGATCGAACGCATCGAGCTCATTGCCCAGGGCCAGCCGCCGCACTCTCGGCCTTGTGGCCAGTTGATGCAAGGGCGTGCCAGTGCCGACGACCTCGTCTACTACCGTGAAGGTGGCCACTACATCGTCATGCGTGATTCCGATGATGCGCTGATCGTGCTCGAATTCTTCCATCAAGCTACAGATCTTCCCCGTCATCTTCAGACGTTGGGATAAGCCGCTCTTCGGTCGACCGGATCATGGTTTTACGGCCCTGCCTCAGGCCAATTCGTCATAGGAATGACGTCGAACAGGCCGAAGATCCTGAAATCGCGCCAGTCGGTGGTCGCGATTCGCTTGATACCGGCGCTGTAATAATTCGCGGCAAGCAGGGTATCGAGAACACGTTTGCGGCCCAATCGATGCCGCTGCATCCAGTTGACAAACAGAGGGAACGAGTACTGCGTTGGCTCGACGATGCGGCATTCTCTCGCCTGCCACCATTGGCTGCAGATCTCCAGCGCTTCTTCCATCGCAAGATGGTTGTGAGAATCGTCTTGGATCGGTCACGACATGCTTGAATTCTCCCAGCGCCTGCGCGCAGATCGCGGCGCTGGATTCCACGCCTCGGATACCGGTTTCAAACAGCTTCAGGCAGGCTGAATGGGCCGGATGTTCGCGGATCGTCATGCCGACCAGGAAACTGGTATCCAGCCCGATCACGAATTTCGGTCCAGCATTTCATCAAGCAGGTCATCGGCGGCGGTTAGCGAATGTATGTTTTGCCGCATCGCAAATCGCGTGACCGTTGCGGGCCACTGCGGGCCAATTGCCGACATTCCAGCCAACTGTTGGCCTGTGCGGCACATGAAATCGGGAACGTCTCATGAGCCACATGATTCAGATTCGAAACGTCCCGACTGCACTGCATCGCGCCTTGAAGGCGCGCGCCGCGATGGAAGGCAAAAGCATGAGCGAACTGCTGCTCGAGCAGATGGAGGCCTGGCTGGCTGGCCGTGCCTTCCGAACGGGAGCTTCGTGAGCGACTGCAACAGGCCGAAGCGTTCGACATGACGGAATCATCCGCGTCGCTGATTCGGAAAGAACGGGACGTGGCATGAGCCGGATCCTGGTTGTCGATGCGTCGATTGCCATCGATCTGATCGCCCGTTTCCGGCCCGAACCGATCGAAGAACTGCTCTGGGCTTCGGATTCACGGTTGGCGGCCCCGGAGTTGCTGGACGTGGAGACGTTGCACGCGCTGCGCCGACTCGATCGGGACGGGCGTATCCCTGTATCCCGATCGAACCTGGCCGGCGAATTGAAAGCCCTGCCGATCCGCCGTTACCGTCACGCCAGCCTGGTCGCAGGCGTCTGGTCGCTGCGCGGCCATCTCACGGCCTGCGACGCTGCCTATGTGGTGCTCGCCCGACTCTTGAACGCCGCGCTGGTCACGCGCGACGAACGCCTGGCTCGCGCCAGCGGGCTCGGCGATCAGGTGCTGTTGCCTTGAAACCAAACTTCAATCACTGAACATGGAGGAAGCTCGATGGACCTGGAACTCGCGGCCGGGCGGCTCGCAGCGCGGTCCGGGTGGGTCAACGGCTCGGCGCTGGTCGTGACCGAGGAGCTGCAGCGCGAGCTGGAGCATGCCCGCCAAAGCACGGCAGTCGCTTGATCGCCATCGCTGCGACCCCATCTTCTTTCCTTGACCCGTCACTGCGCCGAGCAGCATCGCCGACTCCATGACTCCACATCCTGCGCCCCGTTTCAATTTCTCCCGCTGGCCTGCGGCCGAGGCGCTGGCCTTCGATGCCGGCATCGAAGCGCGCACCGCGGCGCTGTTCGAGCGCGTCCGCGACGTGATCCCCGAGGCCGAATGGCCGCTACATGCGCCACTGGTCGACGCCATCAATCGGCTCAAGCGCGAGCGCAATGCCGTGATCCTGGCGCACAATTACATGACGCCGGAGATCTTCCACGGCGTCGGCGATGCGGTTGGCGATTCGCTGAAGCTGGCCCAGCTGGCGGCCGAGTCCGAGGCCGCCATCATCGTCCAGGCCGGGGTTCATTTCATGGCCGAAACGGCCAAGATCCTGTCGCCCGACAAGACTGTGCTGATCCCGGACCTGCGCGCCGGCTGTTCGCTGGCTGCCTCGATCACCGGCGACAATGTGCGTGCGATCAAGCGCGCCTACCCTGGTGTTCCGGTCGTGACCTACGTCAACACGTCGGCCGAGGTCAAGGCCGAGTCCGACATCTGCTGCACCTCGTCGAACGCCGTGGCGATCGTCGAGGCGATTGCGGCCGAGCATGGCGTCGACCGGGTGATCCTGATTCCGGATGAATATCTGGCGAAGAACGTCGCCAGCCAGACCGAGGTCCGGATCCTGACCTGGAAGGGCGCCTGCGAAGTCCACGAGCGCTTCACCGCCGCTGAAATCCGGCAACTACGCCTCGAGCATCCCGGGGCGATGATCATCACTCACCCGGAATGTCCACCGGAGGTCTTGCGCGAAGCTGATTTCGCCGGCTCGACCGCCGCCATGGCCGGCTTCGTCGCCAGCCACAAGCCGGCCACCGCGATCCTGATTACCGAGTGCTCGATGAGCGACAACGTCGCCGTTGACAACCCCGGCACGCGCTTCATCCGGCCGTGCAATCTGTGCCCGCACATGAAACGGATCACGCTGGCCGGCATCTACGAGTCGCTGCGCCAGACTCGCTTCGAAGTGACGGTGCCGACTGAAATCGCCAGCCGTGCGCGCGCCGCAGTGCAGGCGATGCTCGATCTTACGCCTGCCGGCAAGCCGCCTGCCTTCGACACGCATCGTCCGGCCATGCAGGCCGACTACGTCTCGATCTGAACGTGCGCGAGCCGCCGGTCGTGATCGTCGGCTCCGGCATCGCCGGGGCCTGGGCGGCGCTGCAGCTCGCGCCATTGCCGGTGCTCATGCTGGCCGGACGCCACGCCGGCGGCGAGTCATCCTCGGCCTGGGCCCAGGGCGGCATCGCGGCCGCCCTCGGACCGGACGACAATCCTGAATTGCACACGGCCGACACGATTGCCGCCGGCGCCGGGCTGGTCGACGCGGCCGTGGCGCACGCCATGGCCGACGCGGCACCGGACCAGGTGCGCGCGCTCGAGGCCATTGGCGTGGCGTTCGAACACGATGCCGATGGCGGCTGGCAGCTGTCACTGGAGGCCGCGCACGGTCGGGCGCGGGTCGCACGCGTCGGCGGTGATCAGGCGGGTGCTGCGATTGTCCAGGGTCTGGTCGCGGCGCTCAAGGAAGCTGCGCATGTCGAGCTTCGCGAAGGTTGGTTCGGTGCCGGGCTGGATGCCGAGGACGGCGTCTGCCGCGGTGTGATCGCGCGCGACCCAGCACGGAAAACACACTGCATTCCGGCGCGCGCCGTGGTACTCGCCACCGGCGGCATCGGCGGCCTGTATGCCTTGACCACCAATCCACCCGGCAACCGCGGCCAGGCACTAGCCTGGGGCGCGCGCGCCGGCTGCAGCATCAAGGATCCGGAGTTCGTCCAGTTCCACCCGACCGCGATCGATGTCGGCCGCAACCCGGCGCCGTTGGCGACCGAAGCGTTGCGTGGCGAAGGTGCCAAGCTGCTTGACCATCAGGGCACTCGCTTCATGCCGGCGATCCACCCGGATGCCGAGCTGGCGCCGCGTGACATCGTGGCCCGGGCGGTGTTCGCCCAGCTGCAGGCCGGTCAAGGCGCATTGCTCGACGCGCGGGATGCCGTCGGGATCGAGTTTCCGGCCCGCTTTCCGGCGGTATTTCATGCCTGCATGGCGTTTGGTATCGACCCGCGCTACCAGCCCATTCCAGTCGCACCGGCGGTGCATTACCACATGGGCGGCATCGCCGCCGGGCTGGACGGCCGTACCGAAGTCGAGCACCTGTATGCGATCGGCGAGGTCGCCTGCACCGGACTGCACGGCGCCAACCGGCTGGCCTCGAATTCGCTGGCCGAAGCGCTGGTGATGGGCGCGGCTGCAGCCGCTGCGATTCGCGCCGAGACGGCCGCCGCCGGCGGCTCCACCACCCGGCGGCAGCCTGAACTCTGCGCGCCGATGTCCGCCGCAGCCCTGACGGCCTTGCGCCGCTCGATGTCGACCCACGCCGGCGTGATCCGCGACGCAGCCGGGCTGAATTCGCTGCTCGATGAGATCCGACAGCTGGAGCAGATTCACGGCCCGCGCGATGCGCTGCTGGTTGCCCGCCTCATCGCCAGCGCCGCGCTTCGGCGCGAAGAGAGCCGCGGTGCGCACTGGCGGGTCGATTTTCCCGCTGCGCCGAACCGGGCCGTGCATACTCGGCTGACTCTGACTGAACTCGACTCGACTGTGACCGACCGATGATTGCTCACGCCGCGCTGCCCGAAGCATTGCTCGATGAACTGGTTCGCCGTGCGCTGACCGAGGACCTCGGCGAGCGTGGCGACATCACCACGGCGGCGACAGTCGCGGCCGACATCACCGGCCGGTTCCGGATCGTTGCACGCCGACCCGGCATCCTGGCCGGGCGCGCGCCAGCCGAGCTCGTGTTCTGTCGCCTGGATCCGGCGATCGAACAGCACTGGAAGCTCGGCGACGGCGACCGGCTGATGGCCGGGGCGGTGATTGCCGAACTCGAAGGTCCGGCCGGCGCGATCCTGACCGCCGAACGCACCGCGCTGAACTTCCTCGGGCGCTTGAGCGGCATCGCCACGCTGACCCGTGCCTATGTCGACGCGGTCGCAGGCTCCGAGGCGGCGATCGCGCACACGCGCAAGACCACACCGGGCCTGCGCGCGCTGGAAATCGCCGCGGTGCTCGCCGGCGGCGGCGCGCCGCATCGTTATGGCCTTGCCGATGCGGTGTTGATCAAGGACAATCACGTTGCGATGGCCGGTGGCGTCGGCGAGGCCATCACCCGGGCGCGTGCGGCGGTCGGTCACATGACCCGGATTGCCGCGGAAATCGACTGCCTCGACCAGCTTGACGAGGCGCTGGAAGCCGGCGCCGAAAGCCTGCTGCTGGATAACTTCACGATCGACGAGCTGCGCGCGGCCGTTAGTCGCTGCCGGGACTTGAGCGTCACGCTTGAGGCCTCGGGCAACGTCACGCTGGACACGGTGCGGGTGATCGCCGAGACCGGCGTCGACGTGATCTCGATCGGTGCCCTGACCCACTCGGCACCGAATCTGGACCTGGGGCTCGACGCACTGGATTGAAGTCCGCAAGAACAGACAAGCTCGGTTCGCGCGTAGGCGCAGGGGCGCAGAGAGAAGATCGTTTGAAGCGCAATGAGCCAACCGAGGCCGGGTCCGTTCGCAGATCACCGCTTCCGTCCTTTTCCAAGCCCGGACTATTAATGACCCGGTCGTCGCAGTAGGGTGAGTCATGAATAGTCCGGGCTGAGCGCCGCCGCGACCCTGCGCAAACGGCTGTTCGCTGATCGAATCCAGACTGAAAACCCGAGTTCGAATCCATCGGCAGCGCGGCGGGTTTTTAAAAGTTTCAAACGTTGACATGCTATCGTCAAGGTCTGTTTCCTCGCTGGATCTCCTGCATGTCCGAACGCGAATTCGACCTGGTACTGATGGGCGCGACCGGTTTTACCGGGCGTCTGGTGGCCGATCATCTGCTGGCCCGGCACGGTGCCGAGGGCGGGCTGAAATGGGCCTTGGCCGGGCGCAACCTGGACAAGCTGGCCGAAGTGCGCAACGGACTGGGTGGAGCGGCGCAGGCACTGCCGCTGATCCAGGCCGACAGCCATGACCGGGCCTCACTCGATGCACTGGTGGCACGCACCCGGGTGGTGTTGACCACGGTCGGGCCGTACGCACTGCACGGCCAGACGCTGGTCGCCGCCTGCGCCGAGTCCGGCACCGACTACTGCGATCTGACCGGCGAGGTGCCGTTCATGCGTGAGGTGATCGACGCCAACGAGGCCGCCGCGAAAGCCTCCGGCGCGCGCATCGTGCACTGCTGCGGCTTCGACTCGATCCCGTCGGATCTCGGTGTCTGGTTTCTGCAACAGGCGGCAATCCAGCAATTCGGCCAGCCCTTGACCCGGGTTCGCCTGCGAGTCAAGGCAGCCAAGGGCGGTTTGAGCGGCGGCACCTTCGCCAGCATGCTCAACATCGTCGAGCAGGCGCGCGCCAACCCGGAGCTGGGCAAGATTCTCAGGAACCCGTACGCGATCTGCCCGTTGGACCAGCGCAAGGGCGAGCGCCAGCCCTATGTCAGCGGCCCACAGTTCGACCCGGTGCTGAACAGCTGGATCGCACCGTTCATCATGGCCGCGATCAACACCCGCGTCGTGCTGCGTGCCAATGCGCTGCAGAACTTCGCCTACGGACAGGACTTCCGCTACGACGAAGCGGTGCTGACCGGGCCGGGCTTCGGTGGACGGGTCAAGGCCACCACGCTGGCGCTGGGCATGGGCGGTTTTGCGCTCGGTGCCAGCTTCGGTCCGTCGCGCAAGTTATTGCAGAAGCTGGTCTTGCCCAAACCGGGTGAAGGCCCGTCGAAGGCGCAACGCGAGGCCGGCTTCTTCAACATCATCATCGCCGGCGAAACCGCCGATGGCAAACGTTTGCGGGTCCGGGTCAAGGGCGACCGCGATCCCGGTTATGGCTCAACCTCGAAGATGATCAGCGAGACGGCTGTGCTGCTCGGCGAAACGCCGCGCGAGATCACCTCGGGCGGCCACTGGACTCCGGCCACCGCGCTCGGGCAGGCACTGGTCGAGCGCCTGGCCGAACATGCCGGGGTGAGCTTCACGCTGGACCAGAAGAGCGCCTGAGGCATGGCCACGGATACCACGAACTTCGAACTCGATCCCCGCCTGGCTGCCGACACCCTTCAACTGGCCTCACTGGCGTTGTGCGAACTGCGTCTGATGAATGACCAGCGCTACCCATGGCTGATCCTGATCCCGCGCCGCGCCGGTGCGGTCGAATGGGTCGATCTGGAGCTACCCGATCAGCAGATGTTGTGGGCCGAAGTGCGACAGGCCGCAGTTGCCCTGCGCGCAATGACCGAGCCGGACAAGCTCAATGTCGCCGCACTGGGCAACCAGGTACGCCAGCTGCATGTCCACCTGATTGGCCGCAGCAAGGACGACGACGCCTGGCCCGACCCGGTCTGGGGCCGCTACCCGGCGCTTCCCTATGACGACGACGGCGCGGCCTTCCGCGACGAGTTCCTCGCGCGCATGGCTGCAAGCTGAGCTCGAAGTCCGACTCCATCATGCTACTGCTGCCGCTGCTGAACGCCTATCGCGAAGATCATCCGGATGAGCGTGACGTGATCGAACGTTTCGTCGCTCTTTTGACCGAACATCCCGACTGCTACAGCCGTCACTGCTGGGCCGGACACATCACCGGTTCGGCCTGGATCGTTGACCCCGCCGGCGAGCGTGTGCTGCTGACCCACCACCGCAAGCTCGACCGCTGGCTCCAGCCCGGCGGCCACAGCGACGGCGACCCGGACACTCGGGCCGTGGCCGTGCGCGAGGCCGAGGAGGAAACCGGGCTGGTGGTGGCGCCGATCGACAAGGCCGTGTTCGACGTCGACATCCATCCGATCCCGGCCCGTGGTACCGAGCCCGAACATTTCCATTTCGACGTGCGCTTCGCGCTGCGGGCGCTGACCATGGACTACGTTGTCAGCGACGAGTCCCACGACCTGGCCTGGGTGCCGATCGAGCGTCTGCGCGAATGGACCGAGGAGGAATCGGTGCTGCGCATGGCATGCAAGTGGCACAACAGGGCTTGACGCCTCGCGCCGGCGCAAGCGTTCAGTTCGATGTTGAACTCGCCGGCCTGCGTGCCGCGGATCGATTCCGCGCCAGGTTCCAGCGTGCCGTCGAGTTCAGGATCGAGCCGCTGCAGATTCCAGCGACCCATGATTTTCCGGCAAGCCGGTCCCGGGTGGCGGCTGCGGCTACGGTTGCAATCAGACTTGCCCGACCTGCAGCACGAGGCAATTTCGACGGATACGGCAAAAGTGCGTTGCGGTTGCGTTCAGTCGCGCGCATGCAGGCGCTGGACCAGGGCCTGCGCGAGTTCGCCCTGCAGGGCATTGAGGAAGGACTTGCGGTCCGGCGTGCGGTCGGGGTCAAAGCGTTGGGTGACGGCAATGGTGTCGATCCGGACCTCGCCCGAGCGGACCGTGAAGTTCTGCTCGGCCAGCGCTTCCAGCATCCGTCCGCGGACAATCTCGGCGCCTTCCTCATGGGCCATGGTCAGCAGCACCAGCGGGATATTGCGCTCGCGCGAGCCGAAGCTGCCGAGCAGATCGATGTCACGCACGTGCGGCGGCAGCGCGCGAAACACCTGCGGCAGCAGCTGCTCGATTTCCTCGGGCAGGACCGGTCGCCATTCGCCGGCATCGTCCTCGGAATCAGCATCGCCCTCGGCAACCCGGATCCGCGCGATCATCAGCAGTAGCACCGAGAAATAGGTACCGAAACGACGACAGGCCGCGATCTCGCGCTCGAGCAGGTAGTTGATCACGTTCGGCTCGAGCATGCCGTCGGGCAACATCTCCAGTCGGCTGCGGCTGCGCAATCGGCGCTCGGTACGCTCGAACACCCGCTGCAGGGTCTCGCGCGCATAGCCACTCTGCTCGAGCTCCAACTGCAGCGTTTCACCGAGTCGCTTCAGATCGGTGTCTTGCTCGAACACTGCAGCCAACGCGTCCCCGAGGGTGGTTTCATCGCTCACGTCCGAGTCGGCGAGACGACCAAGCAGGCGCTTGATCCGGATCCGGTCGACCGAGTTCTCGACCTTGGCTGCAAGGGCCTCGTCGACCCGGTTACCCAGCCCCCGGTCAAGGCCCTGCTCGCAGGCCTGGCGAACCAGCTTCTGTTGCGTCTGGCGCAGCGCCTGGCGCAACTCGCCGACATTCGTTTCAGCCGTATTGTCAGACTCGACCAGCACGTCGCTGGCGCGGCCGATG
>Ga0210036_1005679_pt1 | contig 10681 bp, 4 predicted proteins | sample CryGeymeta201515_FD_185469 | JGI IMG/M metagenome (GOLD analysis project Ga0210036, IMG submission 185469) | Groundwater microbial communities from Crystal Geyser aquifers in Utah, USA - Crystal Geyser metaG 2015-15 (SPAdes) (version 2) | ecosystem: Environmental > Aquatic > Deep subsurface >... | reverse complement strand
CCCCAAACCCAACCCCCTGGCGCCCATCCCCCCTACCCCAGTCCGACAAACGGCGAGGTCAAGGACACCTGATGTTTTAAGACCTGACCCCGAGGTTTCGGTGTGACCCCGAGGTTTCTGTGCAAGACCTGACCCCGAAGTTTCGGTGACTTCTACGTTAGACAGCCAATGCCGTGTCGAAACGAGGAGCAGTCACGGAAACCGTGAACTCAGCGATGGATAAGGGAGCGGCTCTACTCGCCTTCCTAAAGGCGACTGCCACGATCAGACGGAAGCGCATCAGCTCGTACGGTAAGGGCGATAGCCTCCTCTGGTTCGCTGACGTTCCGAAGGCGCGGGCCGAATGCCGGTCTCCCTTCCTGGCCGACAAACCGAAGGAGCTGACCGGTCTCTGGCTGGAGGTCCGCAAGAAGCTCATGCCTGCACGCCCGCCCGCGCCGCAGGTCGTTGCGGAGTGGGTGCGCGCCGCCGACCTGGACCAGCCGGAGAAGGAGCCTGAGCTTCTGCCCGAGATCACGGTGCTCGTCGAACGGCGAGTGCCGGATCCCGACGCTCCTCACGACATCCAGCGGACGATCGTCGAGACCGTGCCCGAGCTGCGCCGGCTAGTCGATCACCGAGAGGTCGAGGACGCCTGGCTCGAGTACCTCGTCGAAAGGTGGGAGCCGTGGGCGCTGGAGATGCGCCGGTGGCAGGACGTGCAGACCGTCTACGAAAGCCTGGACTTCATGCGCCGCCGGCTCGAAGAGGCCGAGGAGCGCTACGAGCTGCTGCTGGCAATCGGTCTCTTGCAGTGGCGCGACCCGACCGGCACGGACGTAGCGCGCCATGTTCTGACCGCGCCTGCGGAACTCACTCTCGATGCCGCAAGAGGCTTGCTCACCGTCGTGCCTGCGGCCTCGTTCGATTGCTTCCAGGTCGAGCTCGACATGCTCGAGCTACAGGATCGCCCGCGGCTGAACAAAGGCACGATTGACGAGCAGCTCGAAGCGCTCGACATCCAAGCCTGGGACACCGCTCTCGTGGCACCCCTCCTTCGCGAGATCGCGAACAGTCTGCGTGCCGATGCGCAGGTCGCCGAGACGTTCCAGCGCGCCGACCGCGCCGAGCAGCGCCCGCGACTGTCGTTCGCTCCTGCACTCGTGCTTCGCGAGCGGCGGCCGACGGCCTATGAACACCTTATCGAGAAGTTCCTCAAAGCCGCTACCGCCGATCGACTGGATACCACCCAGCCGTGGCGTCGCCTGCTCCGGGAAGGAGAGTCTTCGGGCGGTGGCCCCGACAATCCGGTCACCGCTCTCGATGACGACAACCTTGGCCGAGGAGAACTGGATCGTTTCCTCTTCCCGTTGCCAACCAACGAAGAACAGCGTCAGATCGTCGACCGCCTTCAGGCCCAGCCATGTGTCCTCGTGAAGGGCCCCCCGGGCACGGGCAAGAGCCACACGATTGCGAACCTGATCTGCCATCTGCTCGCCAAGGGCGATCGCGTCCTGGTGACCGCCCACGCTCCCAAGGCGCTCGCGGTCCTGCGCGGACTCCTGCCAGACGACATTCGCGACCTCAGCGTGACGGCACTGGGCTCCTCGCGCGATGACCAGCGCCTCCTTGAGGAGAGCGTCCGCGGGATCCTGAGGCGCAAGAACGAGTGGCGCGGAGCGGCGGCCGCGGAGCGTGCGATCGAGAAGGCAGAAAGCGATCTTCGAGATTTCGAGCGCGAACTGGCTCAAGTGGAGCGCGACCTGCGGACCTTTCGGGAGGCGGAGACGCACGCCCACGACCTGCCCGGAGGCTACTCGGGAACGGCCGCGCAGATTGCGCGCGCGTTGGGCGAGCAAGAAGAGGTGTTCGGGTGGTTCCCGGAGGTGTCTGCCGATGCTGCATTTCCACTCGAACCCTCGGAGAGCGCCTTCCTGGCCGAGGCCCATGCATCCTTGACGGCAGACGCGCGCGCCAATCTGGAGCTCGAGATCGGAGTCACGGAGTTTCCCGCCCCTGACGAGTTCCAGGAGCTGATTTCGCGGTTGACGGCTGCCGAGCAGTCGGCGCAGCGAGCGAATCGCGGGGCGAACGTGGCGAGACTGGAGCTCCTGGAGCCGGCTACGACCGAGCGGCTTCGCGATCTGCGCGAAGGCGTGCAGGCGCTCATAGACCTCGCGCTCCGAGCCGCCCGCGTGTTGGGTGAGGCTTCGGAGACGATCCTTGAGGACCTGGTGGCCTCCGCGGATTCGCGATGGAATCGCCAGGCGGCGGATTCGGAAGCCCTGCTGAGAGACGCAGCGCGTCTCCTCGAAGCCATTGGCACTGCGCAGGTCGAGCTTCCGGACGACGTTGAGGAAGATCGCCTCAGAGCGGATGTCGAGCGGCGTCTCGCGCACTTCGAAGCGGGTGGACGGAAGGGCTTCTCCGTCCTGGCTCCCCGGGTCGTGCGGGAGACCCGATACATCGCCGAGGGTTGTCGGGTCGACGGGCAGAAGGCAACGCAGATCGAGCAGCTCCGACGTGTTCGCGATCAGTTGGAGCTGCGACGCGAGATCGGCGAGCTTCGAGAGCTGTGGGGGCCCTCCTTGGCGGAAGCGCCAAGCCCCGGACAAGCCGTTTCGCGGGCCGGAGAGCTGGCGGCTGAGCTGAATAGTCTTCTGGCGTTCTTCCGAAGCGGGCACGCAGAGGCGATCGCGTCCGCCCTCGGACCACAGCGAACTACCCTCGCGTCCGCTAGCGAGCGGGATGATTGGCTGAGGGCCATCGATGCGATGCTGGCCTCTCGAGAATGTCGCGAGGTGAAGCGCGAGCTAGAGAAGCTGCTCGAGGCGGTGCGTGACTCGCAAAACGGTTCGAGAACCCATCCCTGCGTATGCGCCATGGAGAAAGCCGTCCGGGCGCGCGATGTCGCCACCTGGCGAACCGCCTACCAGGAGCGAGAGCAAATCCGGCAGGGGAAGGAGCGCCTTGCACACTACGAGGGTCTGCTCGAGAAGCTCGGAGCGCCGTGCCGACAGCTCGCCGAACTCCTCCGCAGCACGGACGGCGAGCCGGTTTGGCAAGACCGAGTTGGCAAGCTCCGAGAGGCATGGGCCTGGGCGGCTGCGCGCGCGTGGCTGCGACAGGTTTCCGATGCATCGGCCTACGAGGCACGCGTGCAGGACCACCACCGCCTGCAGCAGAAGATCGAGACGGCGACAGAGAAGCTCGTTTCGATTCGGGCCTGGAAGGCGTTCTTTGATCGGCTCGACGAGAAGACGGTTCAAAGCCTGAACGCCTGGACACGCGCCGTGGACAGGATCGGCAAGGGGACCGGACAACACGCCTATCGCCACCGGCGCACGGCACGAAAATACCTCATGAAATGCGTCCCGAGCATTCCGGCATGGGTGATGCCGCTTCACAAGCTCTGGGATTCGGTCGATGCAGTGCCCGGACTCTTCGACACGGTCATCGTGGACGAGGCGTCACAGGCAGGCGTCGATGCCCTGGCGTTGCTTCTGCTGGCGAAGCGCATCGTCGTCGTCGGCGATGAGAAACAGAACAGCCCTGAAGCGGTCGGTGTGCTGGAGGACGACATCGCCCGTCTCGCGCGGGAGCATCTGAACCAATTCTATTTTCAGGACGAGTTCCGCCCGGATACGAGCCTCTTCGACCATTCGGAGCGAACCTTCGGAAGCCACATCACGTTGCGCGAACACTTCCGGTGCGTGCCCGAGATCATCCGTTTCAGCAACGACCTGTGCTACCGCGACGAGCCGCTGATCGCGTTGCGGCAGGCGCCTCCCGACAGGCTCAGGCCCCTGCAGTCACGGTTCGTCGCCGAAGGCGCTTGTGAAGGATCGGGGCAGAGGATTCTGAATCGTGCTGAGGCTGAGGCGTTGGTCGAGATCGTCGCGTCCCTAGTCGATGACGAATCGTACGAGGGAAAGACAATGGGAGTCATGGCGCTGCAGGGCCACGCCCAGGCCCAGTTGATCGAGACCCTGCTTGCCAAAAGACTCGATCCCAAGGTGATCGAGGAACGGCGTTTGCGATGTGGCGAACCCGCGACGTTCCAAGGCGACCAGAGAGACGTCATCTTCCTCTCATTGGTCATCGCCCCGAACATGAACTATCGCGCTCTTACGCGCCTTCCGGAGCAGCGACGTTTTAATGTGGCGATGAGCCGAGCTCGAGATCAGGTGTGGCTCTTTCACAGTGTCAGGCCGCACGACCTCGGGCCCGACGACCTGCGCCGCCGGCTGGTGGCTTTCTTCGAGAGTCCGCAGAACAAGGCCCTCTTCGAAGATCTCGACCACCTCGAGCGTCAGGCCAGAGGACCGCGACGACGCGGAAACCAGCCCGACCCGTACGAAAGCTGGTTCGAGGTCGAGGTCACACTCGATCTACTACGTCGGAAGTTCAGAACTCGTCCCCAGGTCGAGGTGGCTGGTCGCCGGATCGACCTAGTGGTGGAAGGGCTCGATGCGCGAATCGCTGTCGAGTGCGATGGTGACGAGTGGCACGGTCTGGAACAGTATGAGCATGACATGGCGCGCCAGCGGCAACTGGAGCGGGCCGGTTGGACGTTCGTGCGGGTACGCGAGTCCGACTTCTATGCGGATCGGCAGCGAGCTATCCAGGACGTCGTGGAGGCGTGCGAGAAGCTTGGCATTCGGCCCATCGACTTCGTCGAGGAGCCCCAACAAGCGCTGTCGACAGACTCAGGTACCGACACCGCTGGCCAAAGCGGCGTCCTCGAAGAGGCTGCCCTTACAAACGGGAACCGAGAGGAGAATGATACCGAGACCGACGCGGCAGCCTCGAGCGTCGGACCGTTCACGGGGTACTCGGAAGCTTCTGGGTTTCCGGACCCCCGGGAGGCGTCCCCGGCGAAGGTCCGGAAAGTGCTTCGACAGATCATCGAGCAGGACGGGCCGCTGACACGCTCCTCAGTGTATCGGCTGTACGTCGAGGGCTGCCGAGACCTGGCGCGGGTTGGAAAGATCGTGCGGCAGGCACTGAACAGAGCCCTAGGAGCAATGCTCCGCGCGGGCGAGATCGAACAGGAGGACGAGCTGCGCGATGGCTCTCCGGAGGGTCAAGTCCTCCGGCTTGCGGGAGCGCCCAAGGTAGAAGTGAGGCCGGCTGGAAGGCGCGACCTTCTCGAGATTCCGCCATCCGAACTCCTCGCGGTACTCGGGCGCGTGCCTCACGGACGTGGTCAGTCGCGCGGCGACGGCGAAGCCCTCTCTCGGGTGCTGCTGGAGCACTACGGGTTCAGCCGACTGACGAAGCCTCGCAGGGAGTATCTGCCGAAGGTACTTCGGCTCCTGGACCAGCCCAGCGAGTCCGGAACAGCGGAGCCAAACCGATGATGCTGTCTAACAACAGCATGCAGCGGATGACGCTTCGCGCCGCCGCTGAACCGGAGCGTTAGCCGGCTCGCCCCATTTCTTGGAGGGTCTTGTGGTGTCGCTACAAGCTCTCGTCCGTCGCTCTCTTGGGCCGGTTACGATTGCGGCTGCCCTAGGCGCACTAGCCTTCCTCCAGTACCGGCAGCAGGTCTTTGGCTGGGTGATGTTGAACATCAGGCCCGTGCGCGCCCGGCCATAGGCGGCAGGGAGCGCCGGCTTTTTACCAGCGCACCGCGACTGGGGTGGTCCGCTGGGCGTGGATCTTGGCGGCGGCGGAGCCGTTGCGTAGGGCGATCTCCAGCCGACCGCCTGAGCCAATCAGGGCGACGAGCGCGCCATTCGCCACCTCGCCGTAGGTGCGCGCGAGGCCGCGCCACGCCTGGCCGGCGATGGTGATCGCGAGGGCGGCCGGGGGGTGGCCGGCGAGATCGGCGGCGCGGATCGAGGTGGTGCAGTTGCCGAACCGATCGACGTGCACCACCTCACCGTCGACGCCGCCCGCCACCGGCCGCGGCGCGGGGAGGAGCAGACCCACCGGAGTCGCCAGCGATGGCCCGAGCTCCGCGATCGAGCCACCGGCAAGGAGGTGGGCGGCGGCCGGGGCGAAGAGGTCGCGGCCGTGGAAGGTGGGGGCGACTTGGGCGCGCGCGAAGCGGCCGGCGAGCAGCGCGTGGACCCGCGCCCCGGGCAACGCGAGCAACGGGGTGAGCAGGCCGTTGTCCGGGCCGACACCGAACCAGCCGCCTGCCGCCACCGCCAACCCCTGGCGCGCGGTACCCACCCCCGGATCGACCACCGCGAGGTGGACCGTGGCGGGGGGAAAGTGGGAGAGGATCGACTCCAGCGCCAGGCAGCCGCCGAGGAGGTCGCCGGGGTCGAGCGCGTGGGTCGCGTCTACCACCGTCGCTGCGGGGACGAGGGAGAGGATCACCCCCTTCACCTGCGCCACGTAGGTGTCGGCGAGGCCGAAGTCGGTCAGCAGGGTGACGAGAGGCGGGGCCATGGAGTCAGCTCTTTCGGCCTCGCGGGGCTCAGGGTCAGGTCTTTACTTTATGCCCGGTCGCGGGGTGAGCATGAAGTAAAGACCTGACCCTGAGCCCCGCGCTCCCCTACCCTACTGGGTAGAACGGCCGCGCCGCCGCCGCCATCTCGATGAGCAACGGCGCCGGGGTGAAGCGCTCGCCGTGGGGCTGGGCGAGCACTGCAAGGCGGTCGCAGAGCGCCTGGGCGCCGCGCCGATCCGCGTCGCGCAGGAGGCCGCCGCGAAACGGCGGGAAGCCGGTCCCCAGGACCATCGCCATGTCGAGATGGAGCGGCGACGCAACCACCCCCTCCGCCAGGCAGCGCGCCGCCTCGTTCACCATCGCCAGGACCATCCGGTCGACCGCCGCGGCGCGGTTGCCAATCTCCCGCTGGCGAGTTCCGAGGTCGTGGTAGAGGGTGTCGTCCACCCGCCGCTTTTTCCCCTTGCCCCGGTAAAAGCCGCGCCCCGCCTTGTCACCGAGGCGACCGGTTTCGACCATCCGCGCCAAGATCGCCGATGGGCGCATGCGCTCGCCGAAGGCGCCGTGGAGCACGCCGGCGACCTCTTGGCAGATGTCGAGGCCGACCGCGTCCATCAGGGTGAAGGGGCCCATGGGCATGCCGAACTCGACCATCAGGGCGTCGAGGGTGGCCACGTCGCTCCCCTCCTCGAGAAGCAGCGCCGCCTCGTTCAGGTAGGGCAGGAGCAGGCGGTTCACCAAGAAGCCCGGTTGGTCGGCAACCACCACCGGAACCTTGCCGAGGCGCTTGGCGAAGGCGACAGTGGCCAAGGTCGTGGCGGCGCTGGTGGCCTGCGACGGGATCACCTCCACCAGCACCATGCGCCTCACCGGGTTGAAGAAGTGCAGGCCGATCACCCGCTCCGGGTAGGCGGCGCCGGCGGCGATCTCGTGGATTGGGAGCGACGAGGTGTTGGTGGCGAAGATCGCGTCGTCGCGGATCTCGCGCTCCACCTCGGCGAGGAGCGCCCGCTTCACGCCCAGCCGCTCGACCACCGCCTCGACCACCAAGTCGAGGTGGCGAAAGCCGTGGTAGGTGGTGGTGGGGGTGAGGCAGGCGGCGCGCCGCCGGTAGTCGCGTGGCTCCAAACGATGGTGGTCGATGGCGGTGCGCCAGAGGGTGTGGGCCGCGGCCACGCCGGGGGCGACAAGGCGCGGCTCCAGGTCCTTCATGCGTACCGTGATCTCGCGATCGGCAATGAGCTGGGCGATCCCACCGCCCATCACCCCGGCGCCGAGGACGCCGGCACGCGCCACCGGCCGGCCGGTGGGGGCCACGCCCGGAACGCCACTCTCGCGCTTGAGCTGCTCAGCGCCAAAGTAGAGGGCGACCAGGGCCCGGCACTCTGGGCTGACCGCTAGCTCTCCGAGGGCATGGGCTTCGATCTCGAAGGCACGCGGCCGCGGGTTCGACCACGCCGCCTCGACCACCGCGAGGGCGCGCAAGGCGGCGGGGTAGTGGCCATGGGTCTTCGCCATCACCCCCTTGCGCGCCTGGGCGAAGACGAGCTTGCGGCCGAGGGGGAGGGCTTCGAGGAGGCGGGCGCGCAGGCTCCGCTTGCGCGGCGGCCGCTGCTTGCCGACCCCTTGGATGCACGCGCGCAGGAAGCGCTCCGCCTCGACACGAAAGATCGCCTGCGGGATGCAGCCATCCACCAGCCCCACCTTGAGGGCGTGGCGGCCATCAAGGAGTTTGGCGCCGAGGATCATCGCCAGCCCCTGCTCCAACCCCACCCGGCGCGGCATCCGGTAGCAGCCGCCGAAGCCGGGAAGGATGCCGAGCTGCACCTCGGGCAGACCAATGCGCGTCTTCGGCCCATCGGAAGCGACCCGCCAGTCACACGCCAGGGCGAGCTCGCAGCCGCCGCCGAGGGCCGCGCCGTCGATCGCCGCCACCGTCGGACAGGGCAGCTCCGCGAACCCCTGGAGGATCGCCTGGCCGCGGGCGGCGAGGCGTGCACCGGTGGCGGCGTCGGCGATCTGTTCGATCTCGTGGATGTCGGCGCCGGCGATGAAGCAGCCGGGCTTCGCCGAGGTCACCAGCAGCCCCCTGAGATCCGGCCGCCTGGCAAGCTCGGTGAGGGCCCGCTCCACCTCGTCTAAGACCCGCGCCGCCAGGGTGTTCACCCGGCTCTCCGGGAGGTCGAAGCAAAGCTCGGTGAAGCCGTCGTGGTCGATGATGCGGATCGTCTCCATTAGCAGACCTCCACGACGAAGGCGGCCCCTTGGCCGCCGCCGATGCACAGGGTAGCCAGCCCCCGGGCCAGGGAGCGGCGGCGCAGCTCCTTGAGCAGGGTGAGGAGCAGGCGGGTGCCGGACGAGCCCACCGGGTGGCCGAGGGCGATCGCGCCGCCGTTGACGTTCAGCCGCGCCTCGTCGATCGCCCCGAGCGGTGGCTCGCCGTCGAAGTGGTCGCGGAAGTAGGCGCTGGAATCGAGGGCGCGCAGGCAACCAAGGACCTGGGCGGCGAACGCCTCGTTGATCTCCACCAGGTCGAAGTCGGCGAGGGTGAGGCCGGTGGCCTTGAGGAGCTTGCGAATCGCGTGGACCGGCCCCAGCCCCATGCGCGCCGGGTCGTTGCCGGCGAAGGCCCAGGCAGTAACCCGGCCGAGGGGCAGGTAGCCGCGGGCGCGGGCGTCCCCCTCCGCCATCAGGACCACCGCCGCGCCGCCGTCGGTGATCTGCGAGGCGTTGCCCGCGGTGATTGTGCCGTAGGCACGATCAAAGACCGGCTTGAGCTTGGCGAGGGCCTCCATCGTCTGCCCCCGGCGCAGGCCATCATCATGGACCACCGCCGCGAAGCCCGGCGGCGGATAGACCGGGACGATCTCCTCCGCCAGGCGGCCCGCGTCGATCGCCTGCTCGGTGCGCTGGTGCGAGCGCAGGGCAAAGCGGTCCTGCTCCACGCGGGAGATGGCGAAGTCGCGCGCCACCACCTCGGCGGTCTCGCCCATATTCAGGCCGCACACCGGGTCGGTGAGCCCGAGGCGCAGGCCGACAACCGGCTTGAACCACGCGGGCCGGAGAAGGGTGAGCGCCACGAGCTTGTCCACCGGCCGCCGTGCCCGCTGCCACCCCATGAACCAGCGCTGCAGCTCGCGCGAAAAGAGCAGCGGGATGTTCGACATCGACTCCACCCCGCCGGCGACCACCACCCGCGCCTGGCCGAGGCGGATCAGGTTCACCCCCTCGGCAATCGCCTCCATCCCCGAGGCGCAGTTGCGATGCACCGTGTGCGCCGGGATCGCCTCCGGGAGGTGGGCGCGCAGGGCGATCACCCGCGCGATGTTCGCCGCCTCGCCGGGCTGGGCGACGTTGCCCACCACCACCGCGTCCACCTGGAGCGGGTCAAGGTCGAGGCGGGTGAGAAGCTCCGCGACCACGATCCGCCCCAGCTCATCCGCGGGCAGCGCGTCGAAGGCGCCCCACGCCTTCGCGTACGGCGTCCGCAACCCATCCACCACCACCACTGGCTCATCCATGGTCACACTCCTCTCGGTCCCTCGTGGCCCGATCCCCCCTGGCGAAGGTACTCAGCTTGTGCGCGCAGCGAAACCGCAAGCCGCACCGCGCCCGCGCGGCGGGGAGACGCGGGAGGAGAGAAGGGTAGAGTCGTGGGCAAAGAGCCGACCACCGCGCGTGCCTGGAAGGGGGGCTCGCGCGGAGGCTCCGCACCGGGGGGTGAAGCGCCGCCCCTTTCTACTTCCTACCTCCTTCGCATCGAGCAGTGGCCAGCCCCCATCGCTGCCATCCTTCACCGGCGCCTCCCCGCACAGCACAACGCCAAGGCGCCAGGAGGCAAAGGCGCGAGGGATTCCGCTGCCTTCATCCCCTGCGACCCCCCCTTCGTGTGCGTCCCGCCTTCCATGCCCCACGACGCGAGGCCGCGCCGCCGGCGACACTGTCCTGCCGATCGCCTTCCCCCCTCCGCGCCTCCGCGTCTCCGCGCGAGCCCGCCTTCAAGGTGCACACGTTGCCCCCCGCTTCGCCGCGACGCCCCTTCCGCGTCTTCGTGTGCGTCTTTGCCTTCAAGGCAACCGGAAGGGGTGCGTACAATCGCTCGCCTGCGAACCACCCAACGCCAAGGCGCCAGGAGGCAAAGGCGCGAGGGATTCCGCTGCCTTCATCCCCTGCGACCCCCCCTTCGTGTGCGTCCCGCCTTCCATGCCCCACGACGCGAGGCCGCGCCGCCGGCGACGCTGTCCTGCCGATCGCCTTCCCCCCTCCGCGCCTCCGCGTCTCCGCGCGAGCCCGCCT
>Ga0210036_1005651_pt1 | contig 10723 bp, 10 predicted proteins | sample CryGeymeta201515_FD_185469 | JGI IMG/M metagenome (GOLD analysis project Ga0210036, IMG submission 185469) | Groundwater microbial communities from Crystal Geyser aquifers in Utah, USA - Crystal Geyser metaG 2015-15 (SPAdes) (version 2) | ecosystem: Environmental > Aquatic > Deep subsurface >... | reverse complement strand
TTTTTTTTTTTTTTTTGAAAAGAAAACTGCTAGACCAGTCTATGCACTCTTGCGCTCTTGCGCTGGTTGTGTGTTGTGTGTTGTGTTTGTGTTGTGTATTTACGCACCCAGAGTGAGAGAGGAGGAGACGGGGATCACGTAGTCTAGTAACAGAGGAATACTACTACTAGACATCTACTCTAGTAGTATTAGTAGTGCCACGAGCTAGAAAAGCTAGCTACTAGATAGCTCTAGCTACCAGGTAGTGTTTTCATCAACCGGTGATTTTACTCCTACTACTGCTCTAGTAGTAGCTACTACCGGGAGTAACAGTCTGACTACTAGGTAGCTAGCTACCTACCAGGTTGTACCATGTAGACCTTGGCTGGTGATGAAGGATGAAGTATGGTACGATAGTACCTGGTACACAGTGCCAATAATAAAGAGAAGAATGACTTTTATGAGCATCAATAGTGACCTTCTATGTACTAAAGGTACCAGTGGTACAGTAGGTACAGTAGGAGTTGTTTTGCTCGAATCTTGAACAGACCATCACATCATCAGAGTACTACTACTACTTGCTACTACTCTAGTAGATACTACATACTGCTCTCTACTACTACTACTACTAGATAGCTAGAGTAGTGGTAGGTACGGTAGTCTACTGGTACCATGTACCAGCCAGCACTTGTCTACCAGTAGTACCAGGTACCAAATACTACCCCAAAACTTACTACTAAGGTCTACTACATACTACGTACAGTGTTGTTTTTATAAATCTATTATTTGTAATACCAAGATGAACGCCAACAGCAGCAGCAGCAGCAGCAGCAGCAGCAGCAGCAGCAGCAGCAGCAGCAGCAGCAGCAGCAGTAGTGTTAGCAACATCTATACGAGCAAGAATAACAATGATAATGATGATGATGATGATTCTACGAGCAGTCGTTTCAAACAACAAGAACAGCAACAACAACAACAGCAGGAACAAGGAATGAAAAACAAAAATAGTGGTATTCGTAATTCGATGAAACGAACATCTCGAATCCTATTTCGAAGTTCAGCACCACCTGCCACTACTGCCACTACTGCCACTACTGCCACTACTGCACGTAGACAAAGTAGACTCAGTCGTCATCTGCATTTTAAACCAGCCTTTAGTGCTGCCTTTGGAGTTGCTGCAATTGGAAGTAGTATTGCTGGTATTGCTTCTTCTTCTTCTAATCATGATCATAATCATGATCACAACAATAGCAGCAGTGACAGTGAAAGCAATTACAGTATGAGCAGTTCCAGTTCCAGTCGTAGTCGTACTGGTACTGGTACTGGTACTGGTACTGGTACTGGCACTGGCACTGGTACTGGCACTGGCACTGGCACTGGCACTGGTACTGGTACTGGTACTGGTACTGGCACTGGCACTGGCACTGGTAGTGGAGAAGGCAATAGAACAAGTATTGATATCGCTATTTGTAGGAAGGGACCTGCGAGTTACAAGAACAAAAAGAGACGTGATTCCAAGATACCAGCAAAGAATAATACTACCAGTACAACTACCACTAACAGACTTTCAAAGTCCATGGCACAACTGAATAAATCACGAGCGGTCAAGTGGAGCAGATATTTGATTTTTATTTGTCTCATCATTATGACCGCTGCCATTACTACCATGACATACGTTACATTGAAACAACAAGATCAGCAGCTATTTGAACAAGGAGTAAGTAGTAATAGTACAATGGACAATGTACAATGGACTATGTACAATGTAGGAGTCCTTCTTTCTTGCCTACTGGCACACAGCACGCACCTTCTAACTACTTTTTGTGTTTCTTCTGCAGTTTCAAAGGCTCAGTAGAGATATGCTCCACCGCGCTTTAGTACACGCCTCCAATATGGAGTCCACCTTGCATTCTTTGGCGACGGGAATTACGGACTATTCAACATTCGCCGCTTCTACCGCTACTGCTACTGCCCCTTCTACTGCTGCTGCTGCTACTTCTGCTGCTACTTCTGCTGCTGCTTCTGCTGCTGCTGCTGCTGCTTTTGATCTGGATACTAATGTGGAAACTTGGCCCTACGTAACAGTACCCAATTGGCAGGCAAAAGCCATTAGTACAGTGCCTTTGACACAGGCTCTTGTTCTAGGTTTCAGTCCATTCGTTAATAGAACACTTCAGGACATATCAAAATGGGAACTTTATGCACAAAAACAGGCAAACAAAGTATGGAACAACAGTCATGAGAACGGTGCTCTTTCGATGCTACCATTTCAACAACAAGCAACAACTGATATTACAAGATTTGTGTACCACTTGTCATCCAACAACAATAGTCATGCTGAACAACAAAAAATTCCTGTCAAGTTTTTGCCATCGTCTGCAGAAAGCAACTTTTATCAAAGTTTGGTTTTGCCCATTTGGCAGTTAGCATATACGACTAGTACAGGACCCAAAGCAACAAACGCAAACATTGTTGCTGCTGCTGCTGATGATGACGATGCTGCTGCTGCTGATGATGATGATGATGATGGGAATGATAATGCTGCCGATAATATTGCATCGGTTGTCAATTATGACATGCTCAACCATACCGTTATCAGATACGGAATTGAACAGGTACTGACAACTCAAAAAATTACGTTAACACCGGCTTTTGAAGAAGTGAAACAATTTTGGCAGGGAATATCATTTTTACAGGAAACAAAGAAACAAACAAAGCCACAGCAACAACCCTATTCTCTCTTGTTGCATCCTATATTGGATCATACACCGTCTTTGCAAACAGCAGCAGCAACGACGACGACGACGACAACAACAACAAAACAAACAAGTGTTGTAGGAATTCTTCATGCTGTCATACCCTGGGGTGCCTTTATGTACAGGGCTGTTTCCGATCCGGATATTCGAGGATTGCAGGTCGTTATGGATTGGATACCCCCTGCGCCTAATGACAAGAGCCATAACAACAGTAACAACAAGGCTGATTGTCAAAAACAACAACAACAACCCAACACCGATGATGAAGATGGTACTAGTTTTTACAAACAATTTACATATCGGATTGATGGACGATTGGCCACCTTTGTAGGATACGGTGATTTACACGAACCCGAGTACGATGACATGGTTGAAACGATGGACTTCGTTCTTCCCGTTTCGCGGCATAATACAATAGCAACGACGACAACGACAGTATTGTCTGATACTGGTTCTAGTTGCATTCCGGGATATTATCGGTGGCGTGTCTATCCTACCGAGGAACTTCGAAACCATAATTTTACTCCCAGCAATGTTAGGACTTGGCTGTATGCATGGGCGGTCGTGGTCATTTTTTTCGTTGGAACGCTCATTTTTTTATCGTACGATAAATGTAAGTACTGAATTGATAAGATGACGCGAACTGTTTAGCAGAGTACAGGTGGTTTTCTGAACATGATTTCCTTTTTCTTTTGGCATGGTATAGTGGTGCAACTTCGTCAGGCTGCAGTCTTGGATAGTGCTATTCGATCCAATGCTATTGTGGCAAATCTGTTTCCTTCCAACGTTCGAGACAGAATCATCAAGGAAGCAGAAGAACAGGCAGAATCGGAATACAAGGAAAAGAAAGCTGCCAACAGAACGAGAAAAACGATTAAAAAATTGGCCAAACAAGAAAAACGCCATGTCAAGAAGCAACCGAAAGTCAGCGTCGGTGGCAATATTTCAAACTTGAAGACTTTGGAGACAATTCCCAAGAATCAGCTCCAAGACTTTCTCAACGAAAACGGCGAAAGAAGCAAGACTGACAAAAGTCAACAAGAAGACGAATACGGAGAAGGACAGGCCGGCTGTCTCAGTGACGAACCACGGCTAGGAGGGGGTGCCTTTGCTGGAAAACCAATAGCGGACTTGTTTCCTGCAGCAACTGTTCTTTTCGCAGAGTACGTATTTTTCGGTTGTGTCGTTTTTTTTTGTATTCTAAGTATAACTTACAATCCTTGACAATCATATTTGGTCGTATTGCAATTGCAGCATCGTGGGCTTTACAGCTTGGAGTAGTGTAAGAGAGCCTACACAAGTGTTCCAGCTATTGGAAACACTTTATCACCATTTTGATAAACTTGCCAATAGACGTAACGTTTTCAAGGTCGAAACTATTGGTGACTGGTAAGGAACATCACGAGACAGCCTTCGGGTCGTTTTGGGGGGGATTTGTTTTATTTCGTTCGTGCTAATGAATCATCACAATTCTTGTTCCAAAAGTTACGTTGCTGCAACAGGCTTGCCTGGTAAGTGAGCCGTACAATTCTGCCATTTTTCGTTACGTGGTCGCTCACTTCTTCCACCACTTTTGATGAAACTCTGAAATCTGAAAACCAAACTCTGCAGATCCCACGCCCGATCACGCTATTGTGATGGCCAGATTTGCAAAGAATATTATGGAAAAGATGATCGATTTGTGTGCCCAGCTCGAAGTAATACTGGGACCAGACACTGGCGACCTCATGCTCCGCATAGGATTGCATAGTGGTGCTGTGACGGCTGGAGTATTACGGGGAGAAAAATCGGTACGTGCAGCGCAAATCGCTGCACGCCTATCTTCACGTGTTTTTTTTGTACTTCTCATACTTATCTTTTCCTTCATCATCAATAATTTGTGACAGCGCTTTCAACTTTTTGGCGACGTAAGTAAACCAAGTACACACAGCTGTTCCATTGTTTTAACGTTATGAAGACAATAACGAATACTCACAAGCACCGCGTGTCTTACTATAGACTGTCAACACTGCTGCCCGCATGGAAAGCACGGGTGAACCAAACCAGATTCAGATGTCAGCTGACACTGCACAGCTGCTTCAAGCAGCAGGTAAGAAGTGGGCCAAGAAGCGCGAAGGGGGTGTCGAAGCGAAAGGTACGAAGATTCTGGGGCGTATACTGAGTTTTGTGGGAAAGTCGGATTCTCAACAGTAAGACATTTATTAACGTAGGCAAAGGTCGAATGGAAACATACTGGTTAGCTACAGGTCGGTCGCCCCTCAAGACTGTCAAGGAATTCAGAGAAATGGCTCAAACGGAGTACGGCAGTAGTACACCCGTTCCCGTCAAGAATATCAGGAACCGTAAAAATAGTCTTGCCTTGCCGTCGCAGGCTCCCACGAATCTTATTCGCCAATCAGCCCACTCTCTAGGACAGCGCGAATCCAGCATTGACTTGTCGGTCAGTGGTGACCGACGGACTAGCCTAGGTATGCTGAATACTAAGCTGCACGGTGGTGGAAGTGCACATACAGCTTCTTCGATAGCTACGCATCCAAAGCCGCATGTTGCTGTTGATTCGCAGAAGACTGCTCGGCTTGTTAAGTGGAATTCAGAGGGGTTGGCGCGTCTTCTGAAACTAATTGTATCAAGACGAAATTCTGTCAAAGAGCGAAGAAGCCGTGTTCAACTAATGACTGCAAGCTTCGATGCCGACACTCGTGAGACTGAAAGAAAAAAAACTCCACCATTTTCCGAATTTTCAACATCCGATGCGAGCATGGCTAATAGTATAAGCACTTCGTCGGATGGCGAATTCAATAGGACTGTCCTGGAAGAAGTTCAAGAGATTATCCACTTGCCGGTATGGGAAGACGAAGTCGCGAGACATGAAGAAGACCCAGGCCAATTACAGCTCGATGATGCTGTTCGAGACCAGTTGGTTGAATTCGTCACGGAAATAGCATCAATGTATCGGTAGGTGCCGCATGGCTTCGGAACAGATACTCGTTGCTTTTTTGCGCGCTCTAATCGTTTTTCGTAAACCTTGGCGATTGCAGGTACAACCCTTTTCACAATTTCGAGCATGCGTCGCATGTTACCATGAGTGTTACAAAACTCTTGAGGTAAGGTTGTGGCGATATTTTTCCGGGCCTTCGTTTTCTTTCCGCAAGAATATTCATGGCCTCAAATAGTTTTTTTTCAGTCGGATTGTTGCTCCTTCCGTTGTTGTCAATAATGGTAGCGAACAATCAAATAGAGACGATTTGGCCAAGAACTTGCACGATCATACCTACGGCATCACTTCCGAACCCCTCACGCAATTCAGTTTGGTTTTGTCTGCTTTGATTCACGACTTGGATCATCCAGGAGTCTCTAATGCTACTCTTGTGAAAGAAGGAACCAGCTTGGCCACTCTCTACAAAAATAAGAGCGTAGCAGAGCAAAACTCTGTTGGTACGAAATAATAATGTGTGGTTGCTGAAGTATATGCTTTCGGTGACACAAGATAACTAACCATCGTCTCGCCTTGTTTTTACAGATCTCGCATGGGAATTACTCATGAGTGATCGCTATAAAAAGCTGCGTGCAACCATTTGCGCCACAAAAGAAGAAAAGAAACGCTTCCGACAGTTGATAGTGAACAGTACGTGCCTCGACAATATATTTTGTCTACGTTCCCTTCTCTCTCGCTCATTTGCTTACATTCATCGTTTTCTGTTCCCTACTGTTCCCAATCCCAGCTGTCATGGCGACGGACATTGTGGATAAAGAACTAAAGGAATTGCGCAATGCTCGTTGGAGGAAAGCGTTTAGTTCAAATCCAGCAGAAACAGAAGATGATCCTATGGATGCAGTCAATCGAAAGGCAACTGTTGTTATCGAACATTTGATCCAGGCATCTGACATCGCTCATACGATGCAGCACTGGTGAGACGTTGGTTGCCTCTTAGCTGATATTTTTTTACGTTTGAAGTCTAAATGAACTCACATCAGTTTCGCTTTTTCTTGTGTTGAAGGCATATCTATCGCAAATGGAACGAGCGCTTGTTTGAAGAAATGTACGCAGCCTACGTCGAAGGACGGACTGACCAAGACCCTACAGAATCTTGGTACGTTTTTTTTTCTGAGGCTTGAATCAAGGCCGTCATCCTAATTTGTGCCGCCCGTAGCTAAATGTTTACACTTTGCTTGCAACTACTAATATTCTGCAGGTACAAAGGAGAAATCGCTTTTTTTGATTTTTACATTATTCCACTAGCCAAAAAGTTAAAGGAGTGTGGTGTATTCGGCGTATCCAGTGATGAGTACCTCACTTATGCAATCAATAACAGAACTGAATGGGAATCTAAAGGTCAAGAGGTTGTCAAAGAATACAAAAAGAAATACGCCAAGAAAAAGACGGAGGGAGCGCCAAACACAGATGAAAGCAATTCGAAGTTCCCCTGAAACCTGAAACTGCTATAGTCACTATGACCTTAATTTCTGTTTTGGTTGCACATGTAGCATTCATTTTTTGGTGATAACATATCACTGATCTCTTTTCTTAACAAGTATAACAAAATGGTCCAGAGGTATTATTATTTGAAAAAGTGGAGTGGTTGAGAACAAGACAACCCGAAGCAGAAAACATCTTAGTCACAGGGACCCCAGTCACATACTGCCGATATTGTGAAGTTCCAAAAACTTGTAAGCAGCAGAAGTAATGGGTATTTTATACACATTTGTAGTTCCTCGCCAATTAATACTTACAATTTTGATTGAATGCAATGCCACCATGAACACATTCTGATGATGAGTGAGCAGATGGTGGTATTGATGGACAAAATCAAAAAATAATTGTGAGAGAGCATGTAACAGATGATGAAAAATAGCAACAACACAATTGTGACAAGTCGAACAAAGAATCAGCAACTGTGGCTACTACATGCAATACTGCACTAATGGATGTACGCTCTAATTACTGTTTGCCTAATGTGAGTTACGATTTACCATTGTGCTTCCGACGCTTGCTGGAGGACTCCTCCTGGTGACCACTGTTGTTAATGCTGGTTGTGCTGTTCGCATTTATTCGCCGTTTCGCGTTGTTAGCATTGCGGTCAAACTGTTCCAGCCGTGATGCCATCTCATGACTGTATTCTCGCTCCTTTTGAAGTGTTTTCACATTAACGAGGTCAACAAGAATGCTTCTGCTCGTAAGGTTGGCAGAAGAGCTAACACTACGAGTGTACTGTTGAGCTAGTTTGGACCAGCATCGACTGAACAATTCTACACAATGCTGCAACAAGAACACTGCCTGTAAGTCGGCCTCATAGTTGTCGTTTGTACGTAACACGGTGGAACTTGTCAAGTACGTATTGTAAGATTCACCAATCTTGCTGTTATGGTTGAAGGTGAAGGTGGACGTGGACATACCCACGAGACCCAAACCCTGTTTGCAACTGCCAAAGCGGATAAGAAATGACACCAAAACTTCACTAGCACGGTCTGCTCCGCCCATTGCCAAATGTCGCTCCAAGTGATAGGCCACCATGACGTACAACTTGAAACTACCAAGACCGCCTGTAAATGGAGTGTCCAGATTCTGTTGTCGTAGGATAATTTTCAAAACCATGACAACTGTAGCAAAGCTTGAATTTCAACAATAAGAAGAAAAGAAGAGGGAAGATGAGAAATCGCACGGTAAGTGACGAAGGACTTAAAAGGATCGTTAGGACCCCATCAACAACCCACAATTTACAATTCACATTCGCAAACCACTTTGAATCTAAGAGACAGCGTACGAGGTAGGAGGCGTACCTTTGATAGCGATCCACACATGATTTAGCAAATTGACTCGTATCCGTTCCATTGTGACCGCCCATGGCAACGTCACCTTCAAATCCCAACTTGGTTTCAAACTTGACGATAGGAACACGTGCTTTTCCAATAACTTGTATAGACTGTGTAAAATCACGTCGTCGAAGAATATTACCCAGCGATCTGAGTGCTTTCACGACTTTCACTCGGATAGCTCCAAGAGGACCGAACGATGATCTACGTTGACTTGTAGGAGCTGGTGTCGTAACAAACGATACATGTAGATCATCCCAGCCATCGGCAGATTCGAATTCTTGCTGTTTTTCTACAGATGAATCATCATTAACACTGTCGTCGTTTTGGCTGCCCTCGTTTTGGTTGATGTCGTCATAGATTTCATAATCCTCGTTTTGTGATGATTTGAGGGGAAGAATATGCTTAAGTTTTGTTGTATCATGCTGTTTACGAGAAGCATTAAAACTCTCCATCTTGTCCGCTGTGTCGTCTTCGCTGTCACTACCTGAAGGGCGACATACCTGAGAATGAACCGACAATGATCTGGGTTCTTGGACGTTTGAGGCAGCAGGGACGATTTTGGTTGATGGTAATACAAGATCATCACCAGAGTTATTGATAGTGTTGTTTGTGGGTTTCGAAAGAGTTGATTTTGAGGCACTACTAGAAGTATAAGTAAGAGGAGTGGCAGGAGCAACAGGAGAAGGAATCGTAGCAGTAGCTTCAGTAGTAGAATTCGTAGTATTCTGTTGTAACTTGTCTTGTAGTATGGCATTGTTGTTTCTGTGTTGCTCATAATCTCCAGTCCGATCAATAACAAAAAATGTATCTGATTTCGGTGTTTTTGCTGCCTCTTCATTATTCGTTGTTTTTATTGTTGTCGTTGCTGCCATTGATGCTTTTATGTCACCAATTTCTGCTGATGCAATGGTATTGTTATTTTTTTGCAGAGAAAGTAATATTTCAGAGGATGCCGAAGCGGTGGACATGGTTCGTTTTCGTCCAATTGTATCTGGTCCTTCGTTGGACCCTTCTAGTAGTTGTTCGAGAGCATTTTTCCAACCAGGAATATTTTTGCTGCCATCAATATTGTCGTCGCCGTCGCCGTCGCCGTTGTTGTTGTTGTTGTTGTTGTTGTTGTTGTTGTTGTTGTTGTTTTTATCATTGACGTTCGTTGACAATACCACCTCGTTGTTATCATTATTATCATTGTCATCGTTATTATTATTATCATTATTATTATGATTCGTAGCAGCAGCAGCAGCAGCAGCAGCAGTCGTATCATGTATCTCATCTTTTTTCCTTTTCAAATTTGTATCAGCAAAGCATTCATCAAGAATATCTCTCCATCGTCTGATTCGATTCTCCTTTGTTATTGCTGTTGCTGTTGCTGCTGTCACTGTTGACTTCTTTTCATTCATAGTGTTCTCCCTTCCACCGAAGCGAATGTGTTTTGGATGAATGCTTCGGTTGTGGTTTTGGTTTTGGTTGTTATGATCATCGTATTCTGTTGGAACGACTCCGTAGAGTGCCATGTCAACATCGCTACAAAAGGCACAAACAACAGGAGTCGCGTAGGAACCAAAAACTTGCACCTTTACCTTTTGTCGTTGCTCTGACGTAAGTCCTTCCAAATTGTTCTGTGCCAAATGCTGCATTGATCGAACTGTAAAGTCTCTGGCAGCACACTCCTGTTGGTTGACTTGTACGTATTTTTGAAATGCTTTCATCTCTGCGTCTAATTGTGCCAACCACCTGTCCAATCGCTGGTAGTGTTGTTGTTGTTGTTGTTGTTGTTGTTGTTGCTGCTGCTGCTGCTGCTGCTGCTGCTGCTGTTGATGTTGCTGTCGTTGTTGTCCAAACAAGTAATGTCGTTGCAAGTCAGAATGAGATTGTAATTGGAATGTCTGCTTCTGATCTTGCCGAGTGCTCGTCATCCAAGTCTTCCAAGCCTTTGCAGTTTCTGGTGTCCACCATGGCACAACACAGTTCTCTCCATTCATTGTGTGCTTCAATTGAAACGGTGTGCCGTTGCCGTTGCTGTTGTTCTTTTTTTTGCTTCTGTTGTCATTGCTGTAGTTTTCAGTGCGGTGAAAGTGCAGAGGAATTCCGTCGACATCAATCGAAACTTGGCGCTGTTTTCGTTCGTTTTTGTCTCTCTGTTTTTGCTGCTTTGGTTGCTTTGGCTGTTTTTT
>Ga0210036_1005650_pt1 | contig 10724 bp, 10 predicted proteins | sample CryGeymeta201515_FD_185469 | JGI IMG/M metagenome (GOLD analysis project Ga0210036, IMG submission 185469) | Groundwater microbial communities from Crystal Geyser aquifers in Utah, USA - Crystal Geyser metaG 2015-15 (SPAdes) (version 2) | ecosystem: Environmental > Aquatic > Deep subsurface >... | reverse complement strand
GATGGGTCTTGGCGATTTTAAACTTGCTTTCTTTATGGGTTTATTTTTGGGTTGGCCAAAAATTTTAGTCGCTCTATTTCTCGCTTTTTTGATTGGAGCTATAATTGGATTAGGACTGGTTCTTTCGGGTAAAAAAAGATTACAATCAGAAGTTCCCTTTGGCCCCTTCTTAATTACCGGAACATTTATTTCTTTATTCTGGGGTCAAAATATCATTAATTGGTATTTAAATTTTCTAATTATTTAATTCAAAATGTCCCATTCAGACTCGAAGTTTAAACATCAAAAAAGTTTTACCTTAATCGAGCTTTTAGTAATTATCGGGATAATTTCACTTTTATCGGCAATCATTTTGCCCCAATACCGAACTGGGGAACGGCAATTTGCCCTTCAAAGGTCGGCTTACAAGATTTCTCAGGATATAAGGAGGGTTCAGGAAATGACGATGTCGGCTAAAGAATTGCCGGGAGCTCCGCCCTCCTTTAAAGGCAGTTATGGAATAAATTTTCAAATAATAAATTCAACCTCTTACATCTTATTTGCCGATTTAAACGATAATAAAGCTTTTGATTCTGGTTCTAGTCCTAGTGAAGTAATTGAAAATCTTTCCTTAGAAAAAAGAGTAAAAATTACTAACCTTTCTCCCCCTTCTCCCTTGAATATCACTTTCAGCCCACCTGACCCAACCACCAATATCAATATCAGTGCGACATCGGCTATTATTACAATAGCCAATGACAGCCAAACCAAAACTATTACTATAAACAAGGCTGGTCTAATTTATGTTAAGTAGATTATTTCATTCCAACATTCCAACATTTCAACAATCCAACAATCGAGGCTTCACCTTAATAGAGTGCTTGGTGGCCATTTTCTTAATTACCTTTGGAGTGGGAGGAGCAATGTCGGTAGTTAATCAAACCACTGCCTTTACCCAGGTGGCTTCTTCTCGATTAGTAGCCGTTTATTTAGCTCAAGAAGGAATTGAAATCGTGAGAAATATCCGAGATACTAATTTCCTAAAAATCCGCAAAGGAATAGGAGGGATTGATTGGAATGCTGGTTTAACCGATTGCGCTGGAGGTTGTTATAATTTTGATTATCGAAGCCAAACCATTCCTGATAATTTAAATTGTAATGGAAAAAATTATTTAAAATTTGAAAACGATTTTTATAAATGTTCTTTGGCGCCTGACTCTCAAAATCTTCAAAGAAAAATCATCATTCAGCTCGAGAGCGAGCCTTATTACGAGGTCTATATTCTAAAGGTTCGAGTTTTAGTTTCCTGGGAAGAACGAGGAAGAACTCATCAAGTTATAGCTCAAGAAAATTTATATCCATGGTGGTAATTAAGTAGTGGCGATTAAATGGTGGCAATGAAATCTCAAAAATCGTTCACTTTAATTGAGCTCTTAGTTACAGTTACTATTTTTTCATTGATTGTCGGTGCCGCTTCCGGTGTTTTTGTTTCGGCTTTAAGAGCTCAAAGAAAATCACTATCTATGCAAGAACTTTTGGGCCAGACGAGTTTCCTAATGGAATATATGAGCCGTGCCATAAGAATGGCTAAAAAAGATATAGATGGAAATTGTATTTCAGCTAAATTAAATTATGAAAAAACCACTTCCGGAACAGGAGGAATGAGATTTAAAAATTACCAAGGGACTTATTGTCAAGAATTTTTTAGAGAATGGGATGCCGCAAGTTCTAAATACCGTCTTAAAGAATGGAAAAAAGAAATTAGTACCGGTGCCATAACTACAAATTATTTAACATCTCCAAGTTTAAATGTGACTTCTTTTAATATTGGCCCTGATGAAAGTTGGGATCAAAATGATAATGACCAGCCAAGAGTTACCTTCTTTCTTAAAATTGAAGGAAAAGAAAAATCAAAAATAAATCTTCAAACCACAATTTCTCAAAGAAACTTAGATATATAAATATGATGAAAAGTCAAAAGTCCGGCTACCCGCCGAGCGGGTGCAAAAGTCAAAATGAAAAAGGAGTAGCCCTTTATTTTGCCTTAATGATAATGACAGTTTTACTGGCTTTGGCTTTGGGTATTTCAGCTATTTTACTTGGTCAAATGAAGGTAATGAAAGGAATGGAAAACTCGGTTCTGGCTTTTTATGCTGCCGACACCGGAATTGAAAGGGAATTGTATCGAGTGAGCAAGACTGAATATGAACCTCCTCCCAATCTCTATTGTGGTTTTTTAGATTTAGATGACGATGGGGGGGATGTGACAAACTGTTCTGCTACTGCTATTGACTGCACTGACCAAGACGATGCCTGTTATAAGGTTACAGTCGGAGCTGTAACCCAATCAATCGGAGTCTACAGAAAAGTTCGGAGGGCAATTGAAATTAGTTTTTAAAGTAAGAGAAGCGAATAAATGTGAAAAAACGCGAAAAAACTTTCGGAGTTAACCTCCGATTTTTTGATTATAATTCAATCTCTGGTTATAATTAAAAAGGAACTATGACTAAAAAAGAAGCTAAAGTTAGAATTGAAAAACTTAAGAGACTAATTCATCACCACCGCTACTTATATCACGTTTTGGATAAGCAAGAGATTTCTGAGGCGGTTTTAGATTCTTTGAAAAAAGAACTTTTTGATTTTGAGCAGGAATTTCCTGAATTTATTACTCCCGATTCGCCAACCCAGAGAGTTGGAGGAAAGCCCTTAGAGAAATTTGAAAAAGTCAGACATCCAACCCCGATGCTTTCTTTTAATGATGCTTTTTCAGAAAAGGATATGGAAGATTGGTTAGAGAGAATCTCAAGGCTTTTGACTCCAACAGAAGCCTCAAAAATTGATTTTTATTGTGAACCAAAACTTGATGGCTTAGCCATTGAGCTAATTTATGAAAATGGAATTTTAAAGGCAGGCTCCACAAGAGGTGACGGAATTATTGGCGAAGATGTTACCCAAAATCTAAAGACAGTTGAAGCCATCCCTTTGAGATTGAGAATTAAAAAAGAAATTCTTAAAGATTTTAAAACACAGGGGTGCGACCCCTGTATTCTGGAGGCAATAAGAAATTTTGATTTTAAAAAATCTATTGTTGTTAGGGGAGAGGCAATTATTATCAAAAAGGACTTTGAGAAAGTCAACAAAGAACAAATAAAAAGGAATTTTCCTCCTTATGCCAATCCTCGAAATTTAGCAGCCGGTTCCATCAGACAATTAGATCCAAAAGTGACTGCCTCAAGGCATTTAGATTCCAATGCCTATGATTTAGTTACTGACCTCGGTCAAAAAAATCATTTTGAAAAACATCAAATTATTGAAACCCTGGGTTTCAAAACAAACAACAAATATAGTAAATATTGTCGAAATTTAAAAGAGGTTTTTGAATTTCATGATTTTTGGCAAAAAAATAGAGAAAAATTACCCTACGAGATTGACGGGATTGTTGTCATCGTCAATGATAATAAAATCTTTGAAAAATTAGGTGTAGTTGGCAAAGCTCCCCGAGGAGTCATTGCCTTTAAATTTCCCTTAAAACAGGCAACAACAATTATTGAAGATATCAAAGTTCAGGTTGGTCGAACCGGTGCTTTGACCCCGGTTGCCATTTTAAAACCGGTTGAAGTTGGTGGAGTAACAATTTCTCGGGCAACTTTGCACAATGAAGATGAAATGAAAAGGTTGGGAGTGAAAATTGGCGATACGGTCATTGTCGGTAGGGCAGGGGATGTTATTCCAGATATAATTTCGGTTTTGCCAGAGCTAAGAACTGGCAGAGAAAAGGAATTTAAATTTCCCAAAAAATGTCCAGCCTGTGGAGGAAAGGTGGTTCGGCCTGCCGGGGAAGTAGTCTGGCGCTGTCTCAATCCGAAATGTTTTGCCCGCCAAAGAGAATATTTTTATCATTTCATTTCCAAAGCCGCCTTTGATATTGTTGGCCTGGGACCAAAAATTGTTGATAGATTAATTGATGAAGGATTAGTTTCTGACCCAGCCGATTTATTTGAATTAGAAGAAGGAGATATTTTGCCCCTGGAGCGATTTGCTGAAAAATCGGCTAAAAATTTAATTGAGGCAATCCAATCCAGAAAAAAGATTCAATTCCCAAGATTTATTTATGCTCTGGGAATTAGAAATGTCGGAGAAGAAACTGCTAGGACGTTAGCAGAATATTTTGGCTCAATTGAGAAATTAAAAAAGGCCTCGTTGGAGGAACTTCAAAAAATAATGAATGTTGGTCCAATGGTGGCAAAATCAATTTATGCCTTCTTTCAAGAAAAAAGAAATTTAAAATTTATTGAGAAATTAAAATGGGTTGGAGTCGAAATTATTTCTGAAAAAAAACCAAAACGACAAATCTTGGAAGGAAAAACCTTTGTCCTAACCGGTTCTTTAGGATCAATGGCCAGAGAAGAGGCAAAAGAAAAAATTCGCCTTTTAGGCGGAGAAATTTCCGAATCGGTTTCAAAAAAAACAGACTATGTCCTAGTTGGCAAAGAACCTGGCTCAAAATTCGAAAAAGCCCAAAAACTCGGTGTCAAAACAATTAACGAAAAAGAATTTTTAAAAATACTAAAATAATAACATGTTCATCACCAGTTGATGAACATAACACATCATGTTCTCATCTTGTTTTCATCATTTAAAGAAGTTAGATTGGATTCTCATTTGTACCGTTTTATTATTGGTGGTAATAGGGTTAGTGTCAATTTACAGTTCCTCAAGAGGGGATTTTTTGAATTTTAAAAAGCAGGTTATTTTTTTGGGAATATCAATTTTTTTAATGTTCCTCATTAGTTTTTTTGACTGGCGAGGTTTAAGAGAAAACCCCTATTTGATTTTAATTCTCTATCTTTTTTGTTTGGGGTTACTTTCTGGGCTGTTTTTTTTCGCCCCAGAAATCAGGGGAGTAAAATCCTGGTATAAATTAGGACCTGTTTCAATTGATCCGATAGAGTTTACAAAGATTGTTTTGATAATTATTTTGGCGAAATATTTCTCAATGAGACACATTGAGATATATCGAATAAGACACATTTTGCTTTCTGGTTCTTACGTTTTAATTCCGGCTATTTTAATTTTTCTTCAGCCTAATTTGGGTTCGGTTTTAATTTTAATTTTTTTGTGGGTGGGGATATTAATTATCTCCGGAATAAAACTTCGCCATTTTTTAATTCTAATCCTTTTTTGCCTTTTGATCTTAATTTTAAGTTGGGGTTTTCTATTAAAAGATTATCAAAAAGAGAGAATTTTAAGCTTTTTTTACCCTTACGAACCTTTGGGGATATCCTGGAGTCAGGCTCAGGCAAAAATCGCTATCGGAGCAGGTGGTCTCTTTGGCCAAGGGCTTTTTCAAGGTTCTCAAACTCAATATGGTTTTTTACCCGAGCCCCAGACCGATTTTATTTTCGCTGCCATTGCTGAAGAACTGGGACTTCTTGGAGTATCGGTTTTACTTTTTCTTTTTTCAATTTTAATTTGGCGTACAATCAAAATTGCCATTTCCAGCCAGAGTAATTTCCCTCGACTTTTCGCTTCCGGCTTTTCTATTCTCTTAATTTCCCAAATTTTTATCAATATCGGTATGAATCTGGGAATTTTACCAATTATTGGAATTCCTTTACCCTTAATTAGTTATGGCGGGAGTAGTCTAATTGCTATCTTTATCGGCTTGGGAATCCTTCAAAGCATTAAAACCCGGTAATTTGACACCCTGCCTGCAGGGTATTAAAATCAAAGTATATGAACTTGGCCTTCTTTTTCAATAAATTAAATAAAATTCCCCTTTACTTACTTTTATTTTTAATTCCTATTTTCTTTTTGCCTTTTACTCAAAATGTTTTGGATTTTCCAAAACAATCTTTAGCTTTAATCTTGATTTTTCTGAGTTTAATTGGCTGGCTGGGGAAAAAGATATTCGAAGGGAAATTAGTCTTAAGAGAGAATAAAATTTTTTATCTTTCTTTCTCTCTAATTTTTCTCTCTCTTTTATTTTCTTGCCTCTTTTCTCTTTGGCCAAAAGCCTCTTTTTGGGGTCTCCCTTTAGATGTTGGCGATAGTTTCCTCACCTTCTTTTCCTTTTTAATTTTAGCTTTTCTCATTATCAACTCCTTTGAGATAAAAACTGAATTCCTTCCTCTATTGTTTCCCTTGCTTTTGGCAGGAGGAATTTGTGGAATCATTAATATTTTCCAACTTTATAAAATCTTCCCCTTTCCATTTGATTTTACAAGAATCTCTTCTTTTAATACCATTGGAACTACAAACAGTTTTGCTATTTTTGCAGTAGCTATCTTACCCTTATCTTTGCTCCTATCCTTTAGAGCAAAAAGTTTTTTAAAAATAATTTTAGGAGTAATTACTTTTGTTCTCTTTTTGAATGTTATTTTAGTAAATTTTAAAACTGCTTGGATTAGTTTAATAGTTGGTATTTTAGTTTTATTTATCTTTAGCTTTGGAAATCAAAAAGAGAAGATAAAACCAAGTTTGGTAGCTTTTCTGATGGCTGGGTTAATTCTTTCTATCTTTTTCTACTTCTTTCCAATTCCCTTGCCAGGATTTCCTATTTTGCCCCTTGAAGTTTCTCTCAATCCTAGTTCGGAAGTTTATATTTTAAAAGGTACCTTCAGTGAAGGAGTGAAAAATATAATTTTAGGAACAGGGCCCGGAACGTTCGTTTTTGACTATTCTCAATATCGTTCTCCCTTACTTAATCAGACGCTATTTTGGGGAACAAGATTTTTGAAAGGAAATTCAACATCTTTAGATTGGATTTTAACTAAAGGGGCCTTAGGAGGGATCAGTTTACTCTTTCTTTACTTTTTAATAATCTATGCGGTTTTAAAATATTTAAGAAAAATTGAAGGCAAAGAAGATTTTTTTGAAATAAAACTTGGACTGGTGGCTGGAATTCTAAGCTTAATTGTAGCCAGTTTCTTTTATTCCTTTAATTTTGTCCTTTATTTTATTTTCTGGTTTTTTGTCGGTGGATTTCTGTTCTATTTTAGCCCAAAATTGATTCAGATAAATCTTTCCACTCCTTCTAAAATGATTTTTGCAAACTCAATTTTGATAATAATTATTATTTTCAGTTTGAGTTTATTTTTCCTTCAAGGACAGAAATATTTCGCCGAAATGAAATATTTAAAAGGGGTTGAAGCTTCTCAGGCTGGAAATCTTACTCAAGCGCTAAATTATATAAACAGGGCAGGAGAGTTAAATCCCTCCGTAGATACTTATTGGCGAGACCTCTCTCAACTTTATCTAGCTAAAACTAATTTAATTTCCCAAGACCCTAATTTATCTCTTGAAGAAAAGAGAAGGTTAGCCAATCTGGCAATTGTCGATGGAGCCGAAGCCATAAACCGAGCGATAAAGGAAGCCCCAATGAATGTCGCCAATTGGAATGTGAGAGGATTTTTTTACCGGAACTTAATTGGAATTGAAGGAGCGGGGGACCTATCTCTGGGTTCATATCAAAAAGCAACCCAATTGGAACCTGCTTCTCCCTTCGCTTTCGGGGAAAAGGGAAGAGTTTATATTTTAATAGCTCAAGAACTTTCTCAAAAAGGACAAGAGCCACTTCGCCGAGAAAATCTTGATCTGGCAGTTGAAGATTTAGAGGCCGCCATTGAATTAAAACCAGATTATGCCCCCGCCCATTATCTTCTGGCAGTAGTCTATGACCAACAAGGAAATTTAGATCAAGCAATTTCAAAATTAGAAGAGACAAAAATAATTACTCCTCAAGATCCCGGAGTAGCTTTTCAATTGGGGTTACTTTATTGGAGATCGCAGCAATTCGAAAAAGCCCAAGAAGAATTCGAGAGGGCAGTAAATTTAAATCCTGATTATTCTAATGCTAAATATATGTTAGGGTTAGTTTATGATAAAATTGGGGAGAAAGAAAAAGCCAAAAAGGAATTTGAGGCATTGGCCCAATTGGATCCCCAAAACCAGGAGATAAAGAAAATTTTGGCGAATCTTGAAAAAGGTTTACCAGCTTTAGAAGGAATAACTCTTTCCCAACCTCCTATCCAAGAAACTCCCCCAGAAATTCAAAAATCACAACCCTAAAAATATACTCACCTTATCTTCGTTCACCTCCAAAACTCCTCGTTCAAATTGGTAATTGAGCGTTTTTTTATCTGGGGTGTGAATAGTTAAATTATTAAAAATAAGAGTAATAAAATTGGTGTGTCCAGGGAGTATATCAAATTTACCCAATTTATTTTGAGAAGAAACTGCTTCGGCTGTTCCTCTAAAGGGTTCTTTTTCAATAACCGGTGAGCAAAATACTTTTACCTCAAGAAGGGATTTTTTTTCCATAATTAGTATTTTAAATCACTTAAACCACCAATATACAAAAATGCCTCTTCTGGAACTTGGTCTAATTTACCTTCTAAAATTGCTTTCACTCCTTCAATAGTTTCTTCTCTTTTTACATATTGTCCTGGCACTCCGGTTTGTTCAGCTACCGTAAAAAGATTTTGGGTCATAAAATTTAGAAGTTTTTTTGTTCGATAATAAATAATTCTATTTTCTACTGAGAGTTCGGCTTCACCAACAATCGAGGCTATTTGCTGGAGGTTTTTGTATCTTTCCAAGACTTTTTTTGCTTCCAGTAAAACTTCGTAGTGGGTTTCACCTAAAATAATCGGGTCTATTACCGAGGAAGAAGAAGCTAAAATATCTACTGCCGGATATCTTCCTTCTTGATAGATATCGCGGGACAAAATGACTACTGAATCAAAATAGGGGAGGACTGCTTGAACCCCGGAGTCAGTAATGTCATCTGCCGGGACATAAATTGCCTGAATGCTGGTTATCGAACCATTTTTAGTTGAGACCAGTCTTTCTTCGAGTCTCCCAATCTCACTTAAGAGAGTGGGCTGATAGCCGTCTTCGGATGGGATTACTGAAAGCATTGTTGAAAGTTCATTGCCTGCCTGCAAGAATCGATAAATATTATCAATAAAGAAAAGAACATCCTGATGATGGAAATCGCGAAAATACTCAGCAATAGTGGCGGCAACAAACCCCACTTTAAATCGAATTACTGCCGATTCATTCATTTGTCCAAAAACTAAAGCCACCGAGGGCAAAATATCACTTTTCTTTAATGTTTCATAAAGTTCATGTCCTTCCCTGATTCGTTCTCCCAGACCAGCAAAAACCGAGACTTCTTTTTTAAAAAAAGCAACATTATGCATTAACTCGCAAAGAATAATAGTTTTCCCCAACCCTGCTCCCCCAAAAAGTCCCAATTCTTCACCTTTTCTCAAGGGGGTGAAGAAATCAATTACTTTTATTCCTGTTTCCATTAGTTCTTTCCCAAAGACAATCTCTTCATAAGCCGGAGGAGATTGATAGATTGACCTCTTTTCTTTAATTTCAAGGGGAGGCAATCCATCTCGAGGATTACCAAAGATATCAATTACTCTACCTAAAAGTTCTTTTCCTACCGGTACCTCTAAACTTTTCCCTGTTCTTTTAACCTTAGCACTTCGATATAATTTATCTGACTCACAAAGAGCCAGGCACAAAAAAGTATTCTTAGTAGATACGCTGTGAACTTCTAGAAAAGCTTTAGGATTTTCTTCCAATACTAATATTTCACCAATAAAAGGAGGCTTTTTATAGAATTCAACCTCAACCACTTCTCCCCGGATTGAAAGGATATAGCCTAAGTCCATAATTGAAACCCAGAAAATACTTCAATTTGTTTTTTATTTAATAATTGACGTTCTAATTTCTTTTGTTCTGTTTCAAGTTTTTCTCTTATTTTTTCAGCATTTTCGGTAGCTTGGTACATTGCTACCATTCTTGTTGCATATCTTGATAACCGATGTTCTAAAAGAGTCTGATTGAAAAAAGCGGACATCAATTCAGTTTCAAAAAATTCTAAAATAGCTTCTAGTGGTGGCTCAAATAAATAACTTTTAACTTCACCCAATTCTTTTTCTAAGGTGATTCCTGAGATATTAGTTTGTACCACTTTTTGAGATAAAACAGTGTGGAACCTTCCGTGAAAAATTATAATTTCTTCATAATTTTCGAGAAACTCAATGATTTCTTTAACTCTTTCTCTTTCCGGTTTTTCATCATCTAATTCAAAATAAAACATTTTCATCCCCCATCCACTAGTTTCAGCAAAATATTTACCCGTTTTTCCTACTACCACCAAATCCCCCCCCTTTTCTTTTAAATCCCTTTGAATTTCCTGCCAGATGTCTAAAATTAAAGTTCCATAAAATGGTTTATTGCCAGAAAGAAAAACAGCAACTTTCCCTCGGCCGCGTTTTATAAAAGATTCTCCTTTTTTCATTGCTCCTCCTCCCATTTTAAGCAAGGCAGGATAAGCTTTTTTTGCCAGAGTATAAACCCGAGACAATTCCTCGATAAATTCTCGGTTACTTAGCACTGTTTGGCGGATTTCATTCATTCTTAAATTAGCAATCTCTTGATAGGCCCTGGTAATTGTTTCAATATTGGAAAGGGCTTTTAAATTTTCTTTAATCTCTTTAAAAATAGGCATATTTAAAGGGGAAGATATAAAATTTTTTTTACTTTTGGAATAATTTCTCCAATAAAACTTTTAAACTCCTCCAAATTTTTTATTTTTTTAATTTCACTTTCTACTTCAGAGAAGACTCCTTCTTTATATTTTTTCAATATTTCATCAATTTCTACTTTCATTACATTTTGGGGTTTATCTTCCCAAAAACCGAAAAATATTAAGCCAAAAAGAA
>Ga0210036_1005649_pt1 | contig 10726 bp, 5 predicted proteins | sample CryGeymeta201515_FD_185469 | JGI IMG/M metagenome (GOLD analysis project Ga0210036, IMG submission 185469) | Groundwater microbial communities from Crystal Geyser aquifers in Utah, USA - Crystal Geyser metaG 2015-15 (SPAdes) (version 2) | ecosystem: Environmental > Aquatic > Deep subsurface >... | reverse complement strand
TGATTATCATTATCATCATTATTGTTGCTGCTGATGCTCATCGTATTTTTGGTACTGTTGGTTCCGTTCAATTTTTGTTGCTGTTGCTGTTGTAGTTGTAGTTGTAGTTGTTGCTGCTGCTGCTGTTGTTGTTGTTGTCTTCGTCGTCGAGCTGCGTGTGCTTCTCTGGCTTGTTGAGCCTTTTGAACATTATTAGCGACGGAAGATTTCACTTTGTTCCACCAAGGTCCCATTGTTTCTTTCAGTTTAGCACCTCCTAGATTATGATGATGATGATGATGTTTTCCATCAGATTCACCATTCATATCACTACTAGATTTTTCTTTTTCTTTTGCTTCATCACCTCCTCCTCCTCCTCCTTCTGATTGTTGGTGGTCCACAGTAGCTTCCGTTTCTCCTGGTATACCACCTCCTACCAGTCCCGAAAGTGCACCACCATAATTTATCTTATGCCAAGCTTTCAATTCTTCTTGTTCCGTTATAATATGAACCGTAATACGTTCTCTCTGAGAATGATTTGTTGATCCTTTAAATTTCTGATTCAATTTGTTCCAAAATGTTGCATCCGATTCTGCTGGTGGTTGTTGTTGTTTTTGTTGTTGTTCCATCATCGTTGTTGTCCTCGCTGCTGCGTCTTTATGAATATTACCAACTTGTTGTGGTTGTGGTTGTTGCTGATCTTTTCGTGGTGCTGCCGTTAAACCAAAATCACAAATGCTTACGTATGTTGGTGTTGCTTCTAAAACAATTCCATCTTTTGCATTTACAGAGAGGGAGAGGGAGAGAGTGTGAAAAGTATTATAAAAAAAAAGGCCAATGAGCAAACATACAAAATTCGGTACCACGAGGGTCTCTGTTACACTACGATGAAGAACGGCCATGAAGCAAATCAAAACTCAAATGAACGCCCTTCCCACCACGAGACACGAGAGTGTCATTATTCATTTATCACTTACGAACTTGAATTGGCCATACAATGGGCAACATTTCCCATCGAATCACATGATCTCCAGCAACCAATTTGTGGTTCAATTTTTTGTCATTATCACTGTGATGCTGTTGTTGTTGTTGTTGTTGGTTTGGTGCTGGTGTTGTTGTATTAGTAGAAGATTCGGCGGCAGCAGTAGCAGTGCTAGTAGTAGTAGTAGTTGTTGTAATAGTTTCAGCAAAAACAGCAGTAGTAGCAGCAGCAGTATCGTCAGCAGAATTAGCGGGTGTTACAACGGCAACATCTTCCAAACCCTCTTCTCCTTCTTCGTCATCCGTAGCAGGAACAAAATTTGGCTTTTCCTTGTTCTTTTTGCTATTATTGTTGAAACGGTTGCTGTTCCAATGCTGCTGCTGCTGCTGCTGTTGCTGCTGCTGCTCCTCCTCCTTAGAATTTTTTTCAATTGCTATCGACACATTTGTTTCGTCTTCTTTGTTGGGATTGGAATTGTTTTTCATTGGACTATCAGCCTGTTTCGTACGACTACTACTAGTAGTAGACACCACTTTTGAGACAGATGCAGATGTTCCCTCCTCTTCCTCTTCCTCCTCCTCGTCCGCAACCTCTACCTTGTTCACTGATCCTTTTGTAGAAGATGCTGTATTGACGTCAGTAGTGTTCGTTACTTTATCCATAATGTCATTGCTCATATTCAAAAGAATAAGAATAGTCTAGTCGGTGGAGCAACTATATACTTGAGACTCGAGTAATAATAATAATAATAATATTAATATTAATAGTATGTACAAGTACCAGGTACTCGTATTTTAGATGACAACAGTAGTAGTCTAGCTAGTTGTTATCTTTATACTGCTACTCCTAGAGTACTACTCTAGCTACGGGCACTACTAGTAGTAGCTACTAGCTAGTAGCCTACTAGACTACTACAGTAGCTACTAGTAGTAGTAGTAGGTTGTACTCCTACAAACGTAGAGTAACGAGATCCGTTCGCTTTGGCGTTTTTTACAATGACGTTTGTGTCCCGAATTCTGCAATCCCGTCTGAAAATAACAGCTCTCATCAAGATTCGTAGTCCCGAAGCCTCGTACTAGTACCTAGTAGTAGTACTGTAGCTACCTGGTACTCAGTACTCTAGTAGACGAGCTATCTACTCTACTTTTAGTAGTACTAGTCTAGTAGTACTACTAGTAGTAGCTAGTAGTAGTAGTATTTTACTACGAGCTAGCTAGCTAGCTAGCTACAGTAGCTACTAGCTAGTAGTAGCACTAGTAGTAGTACAGCTACTACTAATGTCTGCATTGGCGGATTGTACTCGGAGTAGCTACTAACGTACCACTCTACAAGACTACTAGCTAGCTACTATTGCACCACTCTACAAGACTACTAGCTCTAGTAGTAGTAGCAGCAAAGCAGACTAGTACTTTATTAGTCTACTAGCTAGCTACTGTAGCTAGACTAGCTATTAGACTACTAGTAGTCTACTGCTCGCTCACACACCAGCAGCACAAACACATATTGGTGCACTCTAATAATGGATATCATTGAAATACAAAAAAAAATACTGTCATAATAATTACTGGTTTTAATAAAAATAACTTGGACAATACTCGTACTGGTAGCTAATAACAAAGAAAGAATACAACAAATTCAATAATACTTCTATTGATAATGTCAACCGCAAACCATAATACTGACGTCGAAGATTTGGCAGATTTGCCTCCTCCAGATATTACACCTCCCGTAACTCCAGCTGCTGCTGCTAGTGCTGCTGCTAGTGCTGCTGCTACTGCTGCTGCTAGTGCTACTGCTACTGCTGCTGCTGCTGCTACTGCTGCTGAAGCCAAAAAAATTCGGGATGAATTGATTGGAACCAAGATTGCCAAAGATTTTAATGGTGTACCATACTTGGGAGAAGTTACGAGTACCCGCCGTGCCGCGAGGAAGGGGACTAAGGGTGAAGGAGAAGAAAATGATGGTGGTTTGGATCTGTACAAGATTCGATACCGCGATGGTGACGTAGAAGACTTGGAACGTCAGGAAGTATTGGATGGTCATACCAAGTACCAGACCCTGCAAGAAGAAATGTTGAATCACATGATTCGTCTGGTTGGTTTGACTGCTACTGCTACTGCTACTGCTACTGATGATGATGATGGATTGTCCATTGAAAAATTGACATCTGCTGGAATTACTGATATTTCCAAACTTGAACTGTTTGGTGGTGATCATGGCAAGGGTGAACCAATGGCAGGAATCGATTTGCCTCTCATGAAGCGACAAGAACTGTACGTTATTGCAACCTTTTTATTGAATGATGGAATTTTGACCAGTACGTCCAGATTGGAAGATTTGGCACGCATTAATTTGGAAAAAAGTCGACCTGTCGTCGTACAAAGTTCTGGTAGTAAAGCTGCTACTACTACTGCTACTAATACTACTAGTAGTAATGGCAGAGGCAGAGGACGTGGTCGTCCTCGTAAAGCCAATGCCAAGACACCAACGACGAAGAAGAAGACGATTACAAAATCTACGGTGGCCAGCAGGGGTCGTTCGGAGGTGATGAAAGGAACCAACAAGCGAGGACGCGGTCGTCCACGCAAGGACGATGCCAACACACCACCACCAACGACGACGACGACTCAAAAATCGCCGGTAGCCAAGAAGGCTCGACCAGCTCCCAGAGACCGATCTCAGGTCAACAGTACGACGGAACCAACGGAAACGACAACGACCGTGAATCGCGGTCGTGGACGTCCTCCCAAAAAAATTGTGCCAACAAGGACAAACCGGGAAGTGTACAATGGACCAGTACCAGCCGAAGATTGGACTCGCTTGGCTGTAGATCCTATTCCTGGATGGACCAAAGTTTCTGTAGAGCGTCCTCTAAGTTCCCAACAGACCAACGACAGCGGTGCTGGTGCTGGTGCTGGTGCTGGTGGTAGTAAAACGCACGTGGATCATTATTGGAAAAGTCCTGGTGGACATGTATTGCGTTCCATTGTAGGAGTTGCTAAATTCCTGAAAGCTCTCGTCGACAAGAATGGTAATGAAGATGAAGCCAAGAATGTGTACAAGAGTTTGGATTTGAAGGCATCCTCCTAAGAAGAAGAAAGAATCTCTGGCGTGTCTTTCGTTTAGAAACGACGACGTACGACTTGTTGTGGGAAAGATCGTGTTCTTTGTATTTATCTTGTTGGGTGGTTTTATGAATGCTCGATTCTTTTGGTAGTTTCCGAAGAAGAAAAAAAAACACAAAAAAATGAATTTGTATGGGTGGGGCTTTCTTTTTGAGCCAGGAATAACGTGAGTAATGAGTTCAAAAACTGTAGTCGAACATGTTGTTAAGTCACATACAGTAGTAATATATGTTTGAAAAATGTACACTCTATTTGGTTAATTTTAGTTTTTGTGATGTAATGTGTGCGTGTGTGTAAAAGTGAAACACTAACCTAGCTAGCCATGGTTGTGTTTCTTTTTGGCGCGTGTTACAGTGCAACGTCCGCGCGATTTAGTAGCCCTTGGGGTCCCTGAAAGCTCACGTAAGGTGATTCGTACACTTTGGAATGATCGTTGACTTGTTCTGGCAATTCGCAATATCCCATAGCGTAGCTTTCTACAATCTTGGCAACATCAGCAAAATATTTCTTTCCCATATTGGTCTGTTCGACCAAACCAACCTGCGGCACGTACACTTGTCCGAACGGTACTTTGTTCACGTTCAAAGACCGGATCAATTGGGTAACTTCCGGATCTTGTCTGTTCCATGCCACTTGAACAAAATTGATATCTGGTGAATCACGAGCAAATCGTTCCAACAGGGGACTCATGGCCTTACAGGCACGACAAAACGGAGCATGAATCCGTACCACTGTCAATCTGTGAGGTTCCTTCACTACCAACCGTTCAAAGTCAGAACGGTTGGAAATTTCCATCATATTGTTTGGAAGTTCATTGGCAACAACTACAGTCGTCTTCTTGTCCTTTGTTTTTAAATGACGCATCTTTTCTTCGATAAAAGTAGGAGTTCGTGAAGTTCGAGGCATATCCGCTGCAACGGAATAATGCAGAGCTGAAAACGAAAATCTGTTTGCAGTACATGTAGTAGTAGTAGTAGTAGTAGTAGCACCAGTTGTGGCAGAGATTTGAAAGGCGTGAGCTGTATTATACGACGCCAACAGGGACGAAAGTAGGAGTGGTAGTAGCAGTAACTTCATTGTAGTGTGTTTTGTGTTGCTTCCTTGGTTGGTTAGTTGGTTGGATGGGTTTAACTTGTGAGATGAGGTTATTCTGAGTTGTTGAGTTGCCACAACAACTTATAATTTCTCTTGCCGGTTTTCCTACAGCGTCACAGCTTCGCTCTAGAAATACCTAAATTGTGAGCAAGTTGGTGGAGTTGTAATTTTCTACTCAGGTGGCTTCCGTTGAGACCTTCGCCATTGATTTCTCAACGTCAGGGGGGCATTGGCCAATCAAAAGAGTGTAGAAAATACCGAGTCATTCAAGACCTGCTGCTTATTAATCCCGATTACTATTTTTTTAATTGCTTTGTACTGTTACTAAACCTTTTACCACCTGTCAAATTTTTTTGGTTGATTACGGCATTATTACTCCGAGTACTTTTTTGAAGAGTGCTCGGTGCTGGCATTTACAACTCAGACCGCCGGAACACAAATAAAGAAGAAGAAGAAGAATATGGCTCAACATCTCTTACTACGATTACCAGGTACCGTACCTGGTACAACAAGGTTTTTGGAGGCCTCAGTCATTATAAGTCAGAAATGGGTGGGCTATAAAATCACGCACATCTCTTCAAGCCTCTGAGTATTAGCTACTACCAGGTACAGTAGTACTGTACCAGGTAATACACTGAACACAACGACACACCATCAGTTTTACTATGAGACTAGTGTAGCGATCGGTAGGAAGTTTGGGAAGAAGATTATTTTCATTATTTTTTGATAATTTTCAAGACCATAGACTATTCTACCGCTCTATCATACTGGGGTCTCGCAGGAGGCCCCTGTCATGCAAGCATCTCCCTCCGTACAGTCACTGTAGACTTGAACCTCTTCTAAATTCAAAATACCACAGAATGGCTCACTGCTGTTGTCGCCATCTACCATGATTGTGTTGCTGTTATTTCTGCCATTGGTGGTAAAATCCAACGATAGTCTCACCTTGCGGGTTTGAACATTATCAAAATGGACAATCAACATGGGGCGAATGGCACCACTGATTTCAGGACTGTGTTGAAAATACGCTCGCAGCTCATTGGCACTGTCGAACAATTCCACCTTGAGTCCATTCAACCAATCATAGCAACAGTCTTCGCGATTCTTGATTACAACGTGCGATACCAGTTTTTCTTGGTTCAAGTCGACTTCCCACCATGGTTCTGCCTCGCAATCGGTCTGTGACAATGTCATGCTACCGGATACTGCATTCGTGGCATCGACATTGGATGTATATCGTTGCGCTTCCAAACTAGCAGGACTTATCATCGTACCACTGGTAGAAGACTGAATCGCGTGTTTACATAGGGCGATGTCACCGTAGTTACATCCCAGTCCTGTCCCACAAGAATCGATTTCGGTACAAGTGTTGCTGTAGACCTCGACCGAGACCAGATTGAGGATTGTACACATGCCCACAGGACGCTGCACACTAACTCGAACTTTGCGAGCATCCTGGTTGTCAAAGTTTCCGATATAAAAGGCTCCAATCGGCCCGTCGACTTTGGGATTGTGTTGCACGTAAGTAACTGTCACGTCGTTTGAATCCAGAAGCTCAATCACAAGGCCTTCAAGATGTTCCGTACAACAATCTTGACGATTAACAATCTTGACACTGCTGATTGGACGTGCCGTTAACAGATCCACAATCCACCAGGGCGAATTTTCGCAATTGGTTTCGGCCATGGTTGTCAAATCGCCGGTTAGTGCGTGTCTGCCTAGATTCGTTCCATTAGTAGTAGACTGGATTGCAGGTTTACATTTGGCAACATTGAAGCCCTCCGGAATTATGTCATTGTGGATGACGCCCGGATCAGAAGGACTGAATGGGGCGCTCACACGGGTCAATTGAGAGGACGACAGCACATCAAACGTGTGCACCTCTGCTATATCTCCATCGAATGATTGAGCTACCATTTCAAGTACCACTTTCTCAGCACCTGTTGCATCCAACAAGGACTGATCTGACATGACTTCGACTTGCAAAGGCACTCCACGAAGCCAACTGAGAACCTTCCCCGTAAAGCCTCCCACCAGTTCGGTTACTTCCTTACCATTCACAATCCCTCGAACTGGAACAATGGGTGCAAGAAATCCTTCCGAGGTTTCTTCTAATACATTGCAAGCCGCAGAAACGCCTGTGAGTTGTAATTTCGGTCTGCATGTTCGCACGTACAGTGTAAAGCTGGTATCTCCGGTAAATTGATTGTTTTGGAACAGTAAGTATCCTGGCTCGCCACCCATCAACTCTGCTGCTTTCACATCGGTGCCAACAGGAATGGCTCGTTTTTCTCTAACGTCCTTATTGTACGATGGAAAATACACGACGGGCAATTTTTTTACAGCTTCGTCATCTTTGTGACTTTCAACGTATACAGCGTGAAAGGTATGGTCACCGTCGTCATTTCCGCCGCCGCCGCTGTTGCTGATGCCGTCCGGTTGTGTAATGGTATAAAACGAACGATCCCAAGACGCGACAAAGTCGAAATCACTGTCTTGCTTCGCAAATTCTCCTTGAACAGATCCTCCGTACAATATCAAAAAAAATTGCTGTCCTGGAGGAGTTGATTTGCGCAAGTGTGGGCTGGTACTACTTTGTCGGACCTCCATTGCCTCTTGTACTAGTGATGTAACGTTGATTCCGTAGTAGACATTCAAGGCAGTTCCAACGACACTTAAATCTGTCTCTACGACTGCCTGATCGTCCAAGAGCTTACTGAGTCTCGGCTTTAAGAATAAAGTTGCATTCGGCAGTCGCAATGATCCTCTGGTAGGCAAAGTATCTTTGTTATATGGGTTCAAGGCCGTGGGAAGTGCAACTCCTCGATTCCGACACACTCTCTCTCCATCATTAGTAGGAGCAACGACATCAGCGGGTAAAGTTGAGGTTACGTATGCTTCAAAGAATCTTCGAAAGTTTGGAATGTGTTGCTGCTGTTGTATTTGTTCCAGTATTTTCTTCCAATATTGAGGATTTTTTTGGTAGGTTGAAATAAGAGGTAAATCTAATGTCATGCCAGTGCCACGTTCTGTTCCGGGTCCTTCCTTCTGATCAACAAACATTTGGTTGTAGGTTTGCCACACCATTCGCGACTGTACCTGTAAGTCACTTCCAGGTATTGGATTACAAATCTTGACAATATCTTCCACAAAGACTCCGAGATCAACGACCATTGTATCACGATCGTACGACACGGTTTCTGATCGTGCTCGATGAAGACTGGCAAAAAAGGCAGTATCACGTTGTTCGGTGAGTAATGTCGTCAGAGCCCCCAAGTACTCATTAAAAGCTTGTAAAAATATTGGAAATGGCATACCCTCTTCCATACGAGTATCTGCCAGAGAAAGAGTTTTGGGTGCACTGTGGGTATTATCATGATCGTCATTTTGAGAGGTTTCAATAAATTCTGTAAGAATCTGTTCCGCCAATGCTTTGGCTGAGGATGTTTCTGAGAGTGTTTGGTAATTCCAGCCTTATTATTGTCCATTGTTGTTGTTCATTGATTTGAAGAAAGACAAACATTTTGCGTCAGTGCGAACCGCAGGGTTTGCATTCCTGTAAAAAATCACAAATTTACCCACACGACAATGAAAACGACACACTTCACGACCGAGCAAGACAAAACAACAAACAAAAAAGGCGTACCATGGTAAGGTATGAGTGATTCGCTTGCCAATACGTAGTCAGCAACGAGACTGTAGTCGACGACATTGGCAAATGTTTGCATAAAATGTCCATCAAATCCCAAAACAGTAAGCTTATTGTTGAAATCGGGTATATTCAGATCGATAAAGACGCGTTGAAGTGCCATGACAATATCCGAATTGGATTCCACGTTTGGGTCTTGTTGGTTTGACATTACTTCTTCTTTGACTACCCGGAGACCTTTGGGTTGAACGAATTGTTCTTCTACTGAGAGTCCTAATAATAGAGTGCGACCATTGTCCAGTTCTGGTGGCATATGTTGGAAGATTCTTGTTGCAGTTGTACTTTCTTGTATTTCTTGTTGAGCCTCCTCTTTGTGTGCATCTTTCTGTTGTTGCTTTTGTAAGATCCGTCTCGTTGAAACACCATGGTCCGTCGTATCATCACCACCATTGCCATTCTTACCATCATTACCCTTGTGCCAATCTTCTCCAAATCCCGAAGTCCCAGCACCGTAGGCATTCATAATGAGCATTGTTTCCATAGGAATAGTAGTATCGTTCTTTTGTTGGAAACAGTGTTGCAAGGCATATCCTACAAATCCCCACAAGGTGCCTGGATCATCACTGTTTCGTTCACCATCCAGCATTTTATGTACAATCATTTTGTTCCATTCGTGTTGATAGGTCAAATAATACGAACCCTCAAATTTGGATTGCTGTTGCTGTTGCTGTTGCTGTTGCTGTTGCTGTTGCTGTTGCTGTTGCTGTTGCTGATTGTTGATATCGGTCAAGAGTTGAGAACCGTCACTCGTCCAGACATTTTCCAGTGGTGTTGTGGGAATATTACTACTCCTACTAGCATCATCGCCATCATCGCCATCATTCTTGCTGTCGAGGTTCGTGGCATCAAAGTAAATCCATGTTTGTACCGCAGGATCTTCAATCGCTGATGATTGCATCCATTGGAACAAATTTTGTCTTACATTGGCTTCTAAAGGATTATCACCATTTTGATACAACATGAAACAAATATCAGCTTTTACCACAGCATCATTTAGTACTACTACTACTACTACTGCTAGCAGCAGACTTGACAGCTGTAGCATTCGTAGTAAATGGCAGCGTGTAGTAGAAACAATCATGATTGTATTTTGTATTGTAGTAGTATTTTATAGTTAGTATTTGATGAATAATACACAATACACAATGTAGCGTGAAAGCAACACCGGACAATGCCCAGTCACGGCTGCAGCTGAGAGTGGTAATGAACGTTGTTTGCTTCTTTGGTTGCACATCATAATCCCAGTATGAATTGTTCTAAAAAGTAAAATGTTTGCCAGATCCTTTGTTGAATGAGGATGGGTATCTTTTTCGCATTGGAAGATCTTTCTTCAGTACAGTAGCTCCTAGTACTACTACTAGAGGACCCTCTACTACTACTAGTAGTAGTGTAAATGTAGAAGACCCTACTCTCTGCTAGCTAGCTCTCTCTACTACTAGTAGATAGAAGATTGTACTGCACTTCATCAATAGGGTTCAGGGTTAAAACACCAGGTGTTGCTCCCTGACGGATTTTTAGTAATAAATTCCGTGAAGTAGGGTCTACTACTAGTCGTAGCAGGGCGGTCTACTACCAGGTAGTAGTAGAGACTTAGTAGTAGTAGGGTGGGTCTACCTGCTACAGTACTACTCCACACCTACCTACTCTGTTCAAATCCATCTGATGATCATTAATAATGCTGCTGCATTGACAAGCAAAGTGCAGCAGCACATGTGTAGTAACTAGCTAATCCCTGGCTGGTGGTGCTGGTGCGCATTGATTTTGAAGTAGTACTAGTACCGTGAGAAGAAAAGTTACGGCAAACGATATGCTGATATTTCTTTCCTTCTGGGCAGG
>Ga0210036_1005648_pt1 | contig 10727 bp, 8 predicted proteins | sample CryGeymeta201515_FD_185469 | JGI IMG/M metagenome (GOLD analysis project Ga0210036, IMG submission 185469) | Groundwater microbial communities from Crystal Geyser aquifers in Utah, USA - Crystal Geyser metaG 2015-15 (SPAdes) (version 2) | ecosystem: Environmental > Aquatic > Deep subsurface >... | reverse complement strand
ATCGGCAGTGTTCCATGTGGGAATAATGATTGATAGTTTGGACATATTTATTTAAGCATTTCTAAAACTTGAATGTCGGTTAATTTTTTTTCTGAGATTGGTAAAGGATGAGAATGAAGTTGGCGGTGAGCCGCTAAAATAATTTTTATATAATTTGGTCCTGAGAGAATACGGAGAAATTGCCAAAAAAGATTTTCTAATAATAATTTTTTGTTGGTGATATTGCGCAAAACACACAATAAATGATTTCGTTCTTTGACATAAATTAAAAACTGTTTGCCCATTTTTGCGGTAGAATATTCATGTTGGTGATTGACAACCGATTTTGGTTCCCAAACTAATTTATAGCCAGAACGCCAAGCCCGCAAACCAAGATCGGTATCCTCAAAATAAAAAGGGGCATAGACATCGTCAAACCCACCCAACTTTAAAAATAATTTTTTTTTGACAATTGACGACCCTCCAGAAAGCCAAGCAGTAGCATGGGTTTTATTAGAGTACCCAGGCTCAGTTTGAATATAGCCATTTTTCCAAAATATTTTGCCATAGTTTTCTTTGCCTAGCTCAGCAAAGCCAACGCCAAAAACTTGAGGATCGTTAAAATGTTTGAGTGAGGCGGTTATATAGCCCAAATGCGGGACTAAATCATTATTAAGTAATACAACTAAATCGCCACTAGCTTTTTTGACGGCGAAATTACTGTTTTTCCCAAAGCCGTAATGTTTTTTACGCTTAATTATTTTTAGTTTTGGATATTTTTTTTGAATTTTTTTAGCAAATTTACAACTATTGTCGGTTGAAGCATCATCGATTAAAATAATCTCGTCCGCTTCAGGAGAAGAGGTGATAACAGTTTTTAGGTATTTTTTTAGAACATGGATACCATTCCAATTGGTAATTATGACCGAGATTTTCATTTGGAATTTACTATTTCTAAAATTTTTGTTTCAAAAATATGTTTGGAAAATCTTTTTGAGGATTCGATAGCATTTTTTTGTATTTTGACATATTCTGCTGGAGTATTGATTAATAATTGAGTTTTAGCTAATAGATCATCTGGTTCATCCCACAGATAACCATTAACCCCATTGGTAATAATTTCGGGAAGTCCGCCTTTGTTGACCAGAAGGGGAACCAGCCCAGAGGCCATGGCTTCGACGGGAGTTATTCCAAAATGTTCACATAGTTCAGGGTGTTGATTTTGATCAATCCCGTAACCAGCAGCATGCCAATAAATTTTGGAGATGGAATAAACTTGTTTTAATTGGTCAAAATCGGGATTAATAATAAATTCAATTGGTAGATTTTGGGCGAGGTCTTTAAGGTGAATTAAATAATGGTTGAGTTTTGGGGACTGTCGACTACCGCCCATTAAAATAAGTTTCCAGTTAGTATTTGGGTTTTGGCGAACAAATCGGCTAAAAACATTAATTAATATATCTTGTTTTTTGGAGTTTAGAATATTGTCAAAACGCCCGACCGAAAGGATTATATTTTGTTTTGGTAGATTTGGTGATAGTTGGTCAATGTCGACTGGTGGGTAGATAACAACAGTTTTGGAGGATAGGTTGTTGGGTGTGAAGGATGCCGTAAATTGTGAGTTGTATACAATTTGATTAATGAACAATGATTTTAGCTTACTTAATAATTTTTCTTTTAAATTTTGCTGATAGGTAAACGGGACTTGAGTGTGAAAGATATTTTTGTGAGAAAATAAAAATGGGACTGAACCGTCACCAAGATAAAAACAAAAATCATATTTATTGGTTGTTATATATTTTGTAATGATGGATTGCCGGCTTGATTTGTGAGAAATAAACTTGGTAATGGGTTGACTTTCAGTAGTGTCAATGTCGGTTGTTTTGAGACCAAAAATATCAGGAACAATGTTTAGCTCATTTAGTTTTAAAGAAAAACGGGCAGTTGCTTGAGTAATTAGGGTGGGGTCACCAGACCAAAATAAATCAACTTGCCAGCCCCGAGACAATAATATCTCGGCGACGGTCAAGCAATATCTTTCACCACCACCTAAAGTATCTAGATATGGATCATAAATAGCTGCTTTTGGCATATGTTTATATTACACCCAACTGCCTTGGCCAAATTTGGATAAATAATAATCACGGACGCCAATTTTTTGCCATGGTCGACCAAATAATAGGTGTTTTATTGACTCGCGGAAAATAGCAAGTTTTGTTTTTAATGGAGCGTATTTGTAGGCAAATAGTAAACGATTGCGAGTGATAAAGTAGTCCTGAATGTTTGATGCGGCGATGGCAGTACCAGAATTTATATGCCAGATTATTGAATTGGGAATTATTTTAAGAGTATAGCCTGATTTTGAGGCACGAACCGACAGATCAATATCTTCAAGATATAAATAATATTTTTCGTCAAAAAGACCAATTGTCTTAAAAAGATTTGCTGGCGCTAATAAACAACAGCCACTAATAAAGTCGGGTGTTTGAGGATTGTTGCTAAACTGACCATGGTCTACATTGTCAATAGCGATATTACTGCCATAGACATTTCCCCAATCGATTTTGCTACCCATGGCCCAAATTACCTTACCCAGTTCTGATGACTTGTATCTGTTTTTGTGAAATTCATAACCTTTTTCAAAATATATTTTTGGAGCTAGAATTTGTTTTGGATTTATCTTGATTTCATTAATTAATATTTGTAAAAAATTAGGATTAACTCTGATATCGTTGTTGGCAACTAAAACGTAGTCAAAATTATTTTTTAAAGCATATTTTATTCCTAAATTATTACCTCCTGAATAACCCAAATTTTCTTTATTCTGTATAATTTCCAATTTCCAATTTCCAATTTCCAATGAATGAATAAATTTTTTAATTTTTAAAATACTATTATCTGTAGAACCATTGTCAACAACAACTATTTGACAACTAAAATTTTGATGTTTGATTTTGAGAAATGACTCGATGGTGGAAATGGTAAGTTGGGGCTGGTTCCAATTGAGAATAATTATGGCTATTTTTGGCATTAAAAATTTTTGGTAAAACGATTTATGAGTAATTTGAGTTTAAGAATACCAATTTTAAATATATTATGAGTATATTCTTCTTTGAAATATTTGGTAAACCAATAGGAATACTCATAAATGGCTTCTTGGCTGGCAGAAACAAAAGAGTCCCGAGAAACAATTTTCTCGATTGCTCCTTGTTTTTCCCAAAGCTTGGTATAAATTAAAAAAATAGAAAAAGTTTGTAAGAGGGAAAAGACTAGACCATGAATCCCGTCCTTGTAACCCTGAGCAAAGAAAAAACGACTATTAAATTCTTGGACTGGTTTTAGGATAAAATCACTCATTTTAAGTTTAGTACCAGCTTTGTCTAACTCTTCGGCCTGAATACTGCTATATCGGAGGGATCGGATAACAAATTGAGAAACTGAACTATAATGGTTGTGTCTAATGGCGAGTTTTTCCGAATCAAGTAGGGTGATACCATTACCCTTGGTTTCTGGTTGACTGTGAATTTCTTTGTTCCAGGTAACGGAGCCTTTTTTGAAAAAGCGAATTAGGTAGTCTGGCCAGGTTCGAGAATTGTGAAACCACTTGCCAAAGATAATATTTTTTCGAGGAATTTTAACATAATCGACGTTGTGGCGAAGGGTAATCTTTGTTAACTCGTGTTTGAGAGATTTAGGAAGAAATTCGTCAGGGTCAAGGAGAATTATCCATTTGCCACTAGCTTTGGAAATGGCAAAATTACGGGCAGGTTCGACATATTTCATTGGTTTAAATGAAAATACCTTGGCTCCATGTTTTTTGGCGATATTGACACTTTCGTCAGTGGATTCCATGTCGACGACAATTATTTCATTGGCAAAATTTTTTAGGGAATGAAGACATTTATCAAGATTATTGGCTTCGTTGATTACATTGATAACGGCAGAAATTAAAGGTTTCATAGGTTTATTTTATCATTTTAATATTTTATATATTTGACAGTCTTGATTTTGAAAGACAGATTTGATAAAGAGATTGGAAAAATCAAAATTAAAAAGACTAATTTGGCTACCAGCTAGATAAATGTAATCGATTTGGTTATTTAGTAAAAATCCCCTATCTTGATATATGTTTTGTTGGAGGAAGAATTTGTCTGAATTTTGACGACGGGTTTTCCAATCATAGCCGGAATTGGCCAGGTTCATTTCGTCGGCTAAATAGGTAATCTGTTTTGAATAAGCAGAAACATAGGAGGTGGTTTCGTAGGCATATAGTGGAATCGGAGTGGTCATTTTGCTTTTTAAATAAGGGTTATACGGATAAGTTAGAATAATGGCTGAGGGAAGTTGTTTTAGATAATTTAAACATTTAATTTCTGTATTGGGAAGAAAAGCAGGAGGATTTTTGTCAACATATTGGGGAAAAGATGCAAATAATGGAATTAGCTGAACTGTGATAATAAATAACGGGACAAAAATATTTACAGTAGTTAAATAATGAGCAAGTGGAATATTGAGGAGAAATATGGCGTAATACAAAAATTGAATAGTGTTCCATCCAGTACCAGTTTGAACAAAGAACAAGGGGAGAGCGGTTAGCAAAATAGCTGAAAACCAAAGTGAAGTATAAAACCAAGAGTGTTTTGGTTTGTTAAAAACTGCCAGTAGTCGAAAGGCATAATTGCCAATTAAAAAAATAGGGATGCCAAAAGTATAAAAAATAATCTGTTTTAATACGGTGGAGTGGGCCAAAGAAGTAAAACGAGGAAAATAGAGCCTGTCAGTTGACTCAAACAATGAGCGAACAAACCAAAATGGTTGCCAAATTAACAGTGATGAAGAATTTTTGTTGAATTGGGCAAAAAGGACGATAGATAGAAACAAAGATAGTAAAAATGTTTTGTAATACCTTTTTGTTTTAATAATATAAACAAAAAATATAATAAAAGCCGGTATGGCAGAATACGCCTTGATTACCGGTAATAATATGAGAATTAATGATATGTAAATTAAATTTAATTTGGATAGTGTTTTTGAATTGGAAATTAAAATATAAATAATGATTAAAAGTAAAACTAAGGAAAAAACTAAAGGTGGGTTAAGCTGGTTGCTGGGACTTTGCATAGACCAAAACAGAGACTCGCCTTCAAAGTTGTGGTGGTTTTGATAGTTTATAACCCAACCAAACGAGGTATTAACGGTATTTAATAAAATCAAAATTAGGCCGCCTTTGTCAGACTTGGTGATTAGTTTACCGATTTTAAAACTAAAAAATAAATAAAAAAATGCAGATATAATAGGAAATATTTGAAAAAGCAGATATGATGGGGGAATAGAGGTAATTTTTGATATATAGGCAATAAAAATATCAAAAAAAGGATGATAGTTTTTTAATATTTCTCCTGAAAATATGGGCATATTGATGACAAATGGATTATTTATCTGATTTATTAGGGCTAAGTGCCAGACTCCATCGTGACCATTTGGACCCCAAAAGCCAATACCATTTTCAATGCTTGTGCCACTACGAATAACCGGTATAACTTGGGCAATAAGGCAAAATAGAAAAATTAAATGAGTTATTGTTTTTTTAACCATTTTGTTTGTTGTAAAAACCAGCTTATTTCCTTTTGAGAAAAATAAAGTGAATAACTAAGATAAATGGTAGTACCAACAATAATTTTGGTAATAATATTTAAAAGAGAATTTAAATGAATAAAATTGATTGTCAACAGGGCGGTGACCATTAAAATAGTGGCGATAGTTGGATGAAAAATAACCTTAATAACATTTATTTGAAATATTTTTTGGGCAATTATCCAGACAACAACTGAACTTGAACCGACAATAAGGGTGGCGAGTGCGGTGCCATTATAGCCGAATTTTAGACTTAGGATAGGATAAAATATCCAGGTTAAAACAGTCCACATTATCATTAGTTTGGTGGTGATGGCAATTTTACCGACAGCATTAAAGGCATTGGTAATTGGAGTGGTGATTGAGGCAATGGCGGCATTAATGGCAAACAAATACATTGGAATTAAGGCTGGAATCCATTGGTTATAACGAGGAATGATATTAATCATGTCAGGGGCGATGATTGATATGCCCGCCAAGGCAGGAAATACAAATAGAGCAATGAAATAGATACTTTTTTCGATGCTTCGTTTTAAAAAATCTTTTTGATCTTGAATTCGGGAAAAGGTGGGGAAGGTAACTCTCATAATAGCATCCATAAAACTTAGGGGGATTCTAGGTCCTTTTTGAGCCCATGCCAATATACCAAACGACTCACGTCCAATAATTCCAGCAACCAGTAAATTGGATAATCGGTCCTTGACTACAGCAATAAAAGAATTAAATTGAAAAGGAATGCCATATTTAAATAAGCGCTTGGCAGAAACTGAGGAGAAAGTAAAACCAAATGGCCAGGGACTATAATGGTAGATAATGATCATGCCAAGGAAGCTACGGACAAAAGTGGCAATGGCGTACGAGATAACCCCATAACCAAGGAAAGCAAAAGTGACGGCGATAAAATAAAAAGTGGTATTTTCCACAATATCAATGGTTGATATTAATTTGAAATTTAATTGTCGCTCGAGTTGAATTGATGGAATAGTTTTAAGAGAGGCCATGGCAAAAGAAAAACAGAGAGAAATTAATATCCAAAGCTCTTGTGCCCCATATGATTTGGAAAGACTAATCGAGGGATAGATGATAGCGACAATTGATAGGGCAACAATGACAAGTAATTGTTGAATGGCAAAAGTTGTCTGTAACTCAGAGTGACTTGGGGAATCTTTTTGCTGGATTAGGGCTGAAGCCAATCCGACATCAGAAAAATATCCCAAAATTGCGACCGATTCGGCAACAATGGCAAATAGCCCAACGTCAGCCCGGCCAAGTAATAGAGTTAAGAGAAAAAACCCCAAAATAGATATTGTTTGGATACCAAAATTACGGAGTGATAAAAAAATGACACTAATGGTTGTTTTATTTTTTAGATTGGCGATTTCTTGTTCGTCCATAGGTATTGATTAATACTAATATTATAGAGATTATAGAGATTAAGGAGATAATATTACTGACAGTTCTAATTAGAGTATTGCTTAATTTTATATATATTTGGTGTTGACCCTCGGGGAGGTCTATTTGTAATCTACCCAATTTTGGTTCGATATTATATTTGATATTTTGTCCAAAATCGGTAATCTTAAACCCAGGGTATGCCAGACGAGAGATGGTAATGGTGGCATTTTGCTTTAAATTTAAATTAAATAGCGACCAGTCGGTGCCAGTCTTTAGTCCCGATATTTCATAATTTGGGGGAGTAATATTTATTTCGTCGATAATCGGTTTGGCGGCTGATTTGGCGGCAGTGGAGGCGGTTTGGGGGAGATAGTCATATATTCCCGAAGTGATTTGATTTTGCCAAGCGAGGCCAGATAGTTTTTGTTGATCGTTGATTGGCCCAAAGGTGATGGGGGTAAAGTGATTCCAATTTATGGTAACGATAGTTATAACAACTGTTAAAATGATAAATTTATTTTTTTTGGTAAAAATGCCAAGTGAACCGGCACTTAGGGCTAAAAGAAAAGAGGAATGACTTAAAAATCGCCAGGGGAATTGAATTTTTTGAATGGGAGTTAAATATAGCCAAAGTAGACCACTTTTTTGATGTGCCATAAAGGTGGCAAAAAATCCCATTAATGCCACCAATAAAGTAATTTTGGCTGTATATTGCTGCTGATTTTTTATGAGAAAATATATTGAGGTAAAAATTAAAAATAGCGGAACAATCCAGTGTACATAGCCAATCATAAAAGGCATACCATCATTGGTCCCCCAGACTGAAGGTCCATCGCCCCAAAAATTACTGATGAATAATTGTTTTAGGGAAACAAAATGAACAGAATAATGGTAATAATTAACAAACATGGATTCAATTTGGACAAGCTTGGATTCTAGTAATACGGGTATGGTAAAAAAAGCAGTATTACTTATGGCCAAAAAGGAAGCAAGAATTAAGATTGTGATTGTCTTTATTTTATTTTTTAGGTTAATTAGCCAATATAAACACCAAATGCCAACAAAAGGAATAAAGGTTAAAGCCATGGGGTTATGGGAAAGTAATAATCCAGAGATGGATAAAGAGAGAAAAATAAATGTTTGGGGAGAGAATCTTTTATCAGTAATTAATTTTTTGGAAAAATAAAATATTAGAGGGAAAAAGACTGAGGCCCAGGCTTCGTTCATAGCGCCACGAACAAAGATGTTGACCGCTCGATAGGGGGCATAAGCATAAAAAATAGCTGAAATTAGTCCACCAACAGAGCCAAAAATAGAAGCCCCAAGGATATACATGGCAAAAGCAGAAGCTATTATTTGAATAATCGCTGTCAACTTAACGGTAGTGACAAAAGAAAAACCAACAACTCTAAATATTTCACCAATAAAATAAGGTAGTGGAGGGTAAAAGTTAAATAGGGGATAACCGTAGCCAAAACCAAGATCTGGCGACCAGCGACAAGGAATTTGACCATCTTGAAAACATTTTTCCATTTCTAATTGGCGAATAATTTGCATATCGTCGTGCATATTCCAATAAATTCCTGGTCGCAATAAAAAGATAAAAGTTGGAATAATAAGTAGAAATAAAATGAAGGGAATTAAATATTTATTTTTCATAAAAGCTGATAGAGAAGTATGGTTGAACCGTCGGGCTTGAGGTAGGTGTTGATTAAACTTAATTTTATGAGATCTGAGGGGATAAAATTATTTTTTGATGAATTTTTTATAACATAAACATCATCACCATGATTACGAGCATCGATTAATTTTTCAGGAATTTTAACCAAATCATTATCGACACCAAAAACGGTTAGATGAGGGATATCATTGGTATATATTTGGAGACCGTCGGGAAAAGTACCAAAATAACCTTCAGTGCCGACGATGACATTGGATGCTTTTGATTGTTCGATTAAATATTGAGAGATATTTTCAATCCCCCAACCAGAGGTCCAACCGGAAAGATATCCAGATTCTGAATTTGGGAGTCCGATGGTAAAAGGATTAACACTTAATTGATATTGATAATAAATATTAGGAATAAAAATAAGAAGAATAAAAAATAGTGTATATTTAAATTTTTTTGAAAGATTCAAAAAACCAAGAGACATTAACACGATAAGATAAGGTAAGCTAAACAAAATATAACGACCAGTAAAGACCTTCGTTATAGCTAAATTTGATATCAAGGGTAAGATAAAAGTTAAAAGTAAAACAAAAAATAATTTATTTATTTTTTTGAAATTTATAAAAAGTAATAGTATAAGGGGTAAGGAAATAAATTTTGCAGATAATGAGTTTAGGTCGCGAAGATGTGGGACAAGTGGGTCGAGAGGGTGGCGAATTATTTCGGAGATAGGCCAAATATAATCTAAATTTCGTAAGGCAATTTGATGAAATTGAGGTCCGAGACGCAATAAATTGTAAATACAAAAACTAATAAAGACTGAAATTATGGGGTAAAGTATTTTTTTGTAGTTTCCCAAAAACACAAAAATAAGAAGTGATAAAACAACAAAATAAATAGCAGGTGACTTGGTAATCCAGGCTAATCCCAAACTTAGTCCAAGTAACATTGATAAATCTAGTCTGGGATATTTAGCCAAAAGCAAGGCAAATATGATAGTAAGTAAGCCAAAAGCTGATAATAAATTATCGGGTATAGCTAATCGGTCGAAGAAAAAGGAGAAAGGTAAAAAGAGATAGATTAAGGCGGGAATAAAATTACTATAAATATTTTTAGTTAACGATTCGATTAAAAACAAATGTGGCTCTTTGTTTTTTGATGAGAAGTTTTGATAAATAGCAAATAAAATTATTAGTAAGATAAGTATAAAATAGCCTGCTAAAATTGATAATAATCGACCAGCAACTAAGGTGGGGAATAATTTTAATAATGGCACAACAAGCCACATATACAATGGTTGTTTGCCGTCGTTTAGGGAAATAAAACGTAAAGTTTCGACATTTTTTATAATCTGAGACCAGCGCAAATAGATAGCTTCGTCACCAAAAACTGGAATGGAAGTTAAATGCTGGAGTCGAGTGAAAAAATATAATAGGGAAATACCAAGAAATAATAATATAGGGATTTTATTTTTCATAATTACCCTTAAGTTTGTTTAAAAAGATGCGTAATACCTCCTGAACCATCTCTTTTGACTCATTAATATAGCGGATGTTAGGATCACCTTTGGTGATACTGGTGTCCTCGTTTCGCCAGTCAACATTAACCTCCTTGATTTTATATTCCAATTTTTGAGAAATTAAGAGTAATTCGATATCAAAAGCAGTTACTCGCCAGACAGATTGGTTTTGGATGTTTTTTATAACGGCAAGCTTGGGGAATACTTTTTTGGCTAAATTAGTTCTCATTGCCTTAAAACCACATTGGGTATCGTAAATATTGGTTTTTAAAAAAATATTTCGTAAATGCCTAAATACATTTGCCCCTAATTTGCGTAAAATTGAATTACCTTCACGACGATGTCCGCGTGACCCAATTACCACATCATAACTTTGTTCAAAGTAAGGTAATAGTTTTGATAATTCATGTATGGGGGTTGATTGATCCATGTCGGTAAGAAGGACAATGTCATATTGAGCTTGTTGAATTCCTCCCCAAATAGCCCCAGCCTTGCCACCCTTGGGGAGATCGAGAACCGTAAAGTTGGGGT
>Ga0210036_1005647_pt1 | contig 10730 bp, 10 predicted proteins | sample CryGeymeta201515_FD_185469 | JGI IMG/M metagenome (GOLD analysis project Ga0210036, IMG submission 185469) | Groundwater microbial communities from Crystal Geyser aquifers in Utah, USA - Crystal Geyser metaG 2015-15 (SPAdes) (version 2) | ecosystem: Environmental > Aquatic > Deep subsurface >... | reverse complement strand
AGATAATATCTAGCTTAACAAAAAAAAACTCTCCTAATTGAGAAAAAAACTCTCCTAATTGAAAAAAAAACTCTCCTAATGTCTCAGAAAATCTCCTAATTAAACTCTCCTAAAACTCTCCTAAATATTTTTCTAAACTCTCCTAATTGAAAACTGGAGTATGCCTCTCACACTACTCTAAAGTAGATAGTACCGTCTCTTCCTGTAGTAGGAATAAAAAGTGTTAAAGAATGCCGAACATGTCACACATTCTTCCCTTTGACATTAGTTACTGATGTAATTGCTAGCAAGTGTAGTACCTAGTAGCTAGAGTAGACTACTACCAATAGCTACTGTAGGTCTCTTCGATCTATCATCTGCTTGAGTAGGGAGTCAAAATGAGAGAGGTGGTATTAGTAGTAGGACCTGCTATGGAAATAGAATGAAAGAAAAGAATCTCAGTTGAATATGATGAACACTCTTTTCGAATCTTCTTTGAATAGAAAAGTCCCATTCTTCAAACTGATACTAGACTAGCTAGCAGTAGTACCTGGTATGCCGTGGTGCGGAGCTGACTACTAGTACCACTCGTACTACGTACTACTACCAGGTACCAAGTCGAGTGGAACGAGTGCTCGGAATCACTTCTAGCTAGGTACTAGTAGTAGTACTTGCTAAATTTTGGTAATAGCACTTACCAGGTATTGCATGATAGCAGTACACCTCTTCATGTTCTTTTTGCAAGTATTGGTAGTAGACGACGAGTCTGCAGTAACTGTATGCCCAATACCAGAACCTCAAGAGTTTTCGTGTATAGAACTACCAGGTAGTACTTATAATACCAGTAATGTACAGTAGTTTGCAGAATTATGTTACTATTGTCTATTTACAGGTGCACTGGTGACAGGCAGCAGTCCAGTGACAGGTGACAGCATTCTAGCTACTACTAGGCAGCTGTATTGCCCAATTTGAGGTGCTTGACAAGAATGTCACTGGAATTTTGTGCTTTGTTGAGCACCATGGCCATTCGTTCCAATTCTTGTGTCATGGCATCAATTTCAGAGAGCTGCTGGCTGTCCACATCAGGACTATTCACAGCAGCAGTAGCAGCAGCAAGACGCAAGGACAGCTTCGAACGAGAACGTTGGGGACGTTCTGAAGGTGCAGTGCCATCACCGCTCCGGCTAGTATTTCGACTGCGACGTCTATTCTTACGACGTTCATCAGCATTCGATGGTGGCGATGACAATGACGCACTAGGAGCCTTGGATCTACTCGATGAAGATGCGTGCGTCTTTTCATCGTCCTTGATGTCTTCTTTCTTCGTGACGAGACCAGCTAAACTCGCAAAGGAGAGGCGACGTGTGAGAGGCTGCTGCTGTTCCTTTGTTTCTGTGTTACCATTGACATCTCTCTTCTTATTCTCGTGAGAATGTTCAGCAGCTTCAATAGCTTCTGGAGTTGTGTGACTTCTTCCTCCCACAAGACTTGCCATACCAGAAACGGATAATCTTCGAGCTAAAGGCTTTCCTTTGTTGTCCGTGTAGTTGTTGCCATCATTATCAATTCGGAACTCTGCATTTGTTTTGGTCGATGTTTCTTCCGTTGTTTTATGAATCACAAGGCTCGCTAGACCAGAAAACGATAGTTTTCGAACCAGCTTGGCACCAATGGAATTGCTAGTAGTAGTTGCATCGTTCGATGGACAAGGTAATTCAGTCATTATAATTGGAAGAAATTCAATTTGAGCTGATTATTTTCTTTTTGTTGCATGAAATTAAATGTTGTGAATTTGTGAACTGCATGACAAAGTGATTTACCTACCTGGTAGTCCACTACTAATATTTCTAAAGGTGATGTGTTCTAAGATTGCTCACTGTAGACAAGCTCAAAAATATGTTTCGTCCGAGCACAAAGTCGCTCCCTAAATGACTTAGAACATAATAGAAAACCCCAGACCAGAGGGCAATTGAACGTACTACAAGCAAAAGCATGCAACCAGAGTTCGTCACTTGATGGTTGTCTAGAGTCTTTAATGACCTACCTAATTAAAAGAGAACACCATTGACATTACTGTTGAAGATCGAATATTCTTCATGAACAAGGTGAATACTCGTGCCAGATGGAGTGGTATGTACTACTACTACTAGCAGGGTACCACTGCTCCCTGGTACTCGGAGTACTCTACTGCTTAATAGTACCGTAGTACCAGTCTTAAAACAAAAATAATGCATGTAAAAGCTCACAATGAAACATTCGCTATTCCGAACAGAAACTGCAAAAGTTCGACCTTCTACATGGGTCTCTACTACTAGTATTCTAGGCAGGCGAGTACTGTATATCAACAGCAATATCTAGTGAGCTACTAGTATACTTAGGTACAGTAGTTAGCAAGGAGCTCGAAGCTTCAAGTCACTTAAAAAGAATGAGCACGGACAGTCTCGGGGTCAACGGTACTACTACCCTGAAACATTATACACCGGCGCTGATAGGGCCCTGCGAACTATCCTCAAGCAATGCGTGATTTCTTGGTAGCTCTCAAATGGAAACTGAAAAAAAATAGTGGATACACGGGTAAACGTCTACTTGAATAAGAGCAGTGCATCACTATCAGGTCTCATGAAAAGTAAAGAGTAGTATAAAATGAGGTTTGTTCGCCAACACGAGAAGCACAGCTAGCCGTACGTCCACCTAGATGAATTACAAAAATGTCAGGAAGCTTGACCTGGTCAGAAGTCAGAGCTATCTTACATCATCCCAAGCTTATCTGCGATTTTTGCTATCTAATCAGTACGATTCAAAAAAATAATGTCTTACCACCACGACCTCTAATAATAACATAAACAGCAAGAACATGCTATTTGATCACAATCAGCGGAAACATGCCGAAAAGAATTAAGGTGTACAATATCGACTTTTACGGAGCAAACGTTGTTCATGTCATTTCCCGAGAACTTGTTCTTGTGCAGTGTCAGTGATTCTAGATTGGTCAGTCGAGAGAATCTTTGCGATGGGACGCTTCCTGTAAGAGAATTTTCTTCGAGCGACAGAATTTCTTCGTTTCCAGTTGGTTCGAATTGTTGTAAGATAGTTTCAGTTTTCGCAAGTGAACAACACAGAAGTCCGCAATGAGCTAAACGAAAGGACACGGCGTTTAAAAACTACTTACTTAATTGTTCGGGGGCAGTAATACTTGTAGGAAGACTCGAGGAAAAGTTGTTGTTTCTCAAGGATAGATGCCGAAGGTTGGATAGATGTTGGAATGCGTCAGGCACAGCACCCTGAAATCCATTGTCCTCTAATGACAGTACTTCCAGGCGAAGCATCTTTTCCAAATTTTTATTGAGCCTACCGCTGAACTGGTTGCCCCCCAGTCGGAGTTCGTACAAATTTGTCAAGTCAAAAAGACCAGCCGGTAGTGAACTACTGAGCATGTTGTGCTGCAGATCAAGTACTTCTGTTTTGGTACATGGTACATATGGTGTACGTGAGAAAATATGAGCGCAAAGTAAGATTGCGAAAATGATGGCTTTCTCAACAAAATATTATTGCAACTCACCGAGACTCTCTAATGAAGCTAAAGTCGAAGGCAAAGACCCTCCGATGAAATTGTGGTCCAATCGTAGCGTACGCACGGAGGAAAAGTTTTCAAAAACGTTTCCTGGTATATGAGAGTCATTGAAGCGATTTGCCGAAAGATTTATCTCTGTTATGTTCGGAAAGTTTTGCAACCACGAAAAGGGTTGAGTACCAGAAATTCGATTATCTTGTAGCAGCAGCGACTGCAAATGCGGCCAGAAAAAAGATTCATCGTTCCTTCCCGCAAGCTTCTGTATGGCGTTTCCTGCCAAGTTAATTTTTCTCAAATGAGTCCTCAACGTCATCAGCTCTGACATCGGCAAGTTACCCTGGAGTCCGTTATGCTTTAAGTCCAGTTCTACAATAATGTTATTCTCTTCACTGCCATCTTGACAGAGCACGCCATACCACGAACAAATTAGATCATTTGTTAACCAGCCATCAGAATGAATCCAGCTGGAACTTGCTTTGAGACGAAGAATATCGCTTTCAGAGAATTCGGACAGCTTCACTGCACCCTTTCTGAGAAACCCCCTCTGGAAATTTTCCCCGATGGTTGAAAAATAAAAACAAGCAGTGCATATTGTTGAAACAGCCTTCGGTGTTGAAAGTCTCTAGCCGTAACCAGAGTCTCTGGTACTCCCGTATGAACTAACCAAACAAGTGCCTTGCCTTGTGGTGTTAGACGGAAAAATCCATCCAAGTGTCCGTAGTAGACTGGCAACTCCATATTCTCATTTTTGGAAACACCATGCCGGACAATCAACTCTTTGAGCTCGATCAGCTTTTCATCGTAGGGTACATTTGAGGTGACATGTGCAGGTAAAACAACGACGCCATTATTGAACGCGAACGAATCGATCTCCTCTACTTTTATTTCTCCTGTTTTTGCAGCCTTGGAACTTGGAACCAATGTCAGTTTTGACAAAATAATCCATTCCGAAGAAAAGAAAGGCAAGACACCCCAGTACTCCAATGATAACGACACGAAGCCACAACCGTCTTCGGTAAGTGTGCTTTCCTTCGTTGCCATTGCGACCACTACCTATTGTTTTTAGTGTCATTTCACTTTCACCGAGTTTTGCACGATTTTCTGGTGACTTTGGATCCTTGAGAAAATTGAGCAAGGACACGTGAAAAAAGCTGCTGTCTCGTACCAATGCTGGTCTCGTTGCTTTTGTCGACGAGGAAAAACGCGTGGGCCTCGATGGTGCAGCAGCGTGACAGGTTTTGGACGAGGAGGATGTCATGCTGTTTCTCCTATTTTTTCTGTTATTGCTGTTATTGCTGCTGCTGCTGTTATCAGTGTTGCTGCAATCAGTCCCCGGAGCTCCGCTCGTCGCTGCAGAAGAACTTTCACCAGTACCAGTTGTATTGGGAATGTCACAACTCTCGGTTCGATAAAATCCCATAATATTGACACTCTGATCAGCGTTATCATTAACCCCGGCGATGGAATATGGAAGCACTCGCACTTTGGTCGAAACTTTTTCCTTGCGCTGATGGTCGTTGTAATGCCGACATTTTTGCTGTGATTGGTTTTGGTTTCGGACTTAGTTCAGCAAACTTGCTGCTGAGGTCGAGGAAATCATTGAGAACCACAGATGAAACGTCTGAGAACTTGTACCCGCATCCTTGGAATGGGAAATTTGAGGACTCGCTAACCGGTGCAAATGATGAGCAATATTTTTTGAAGCAGCTGCTCGTATATCTAGATCAAAATCTGCATTGAAAGACTTGTCGTCATCGTCGTATTCCTTGCCGGCACTATGGGTGATGTTCAATCCACTCATCGCTTCTCTTCTGTCTGCTCGAGACGATGAGGACGACTCGAGTTCTAGTCCACGAAGTCGATTAGAAGGACCTCGCAGACTGCTCGACCTGAATTGTACGACATCCTGGTGGCGCCGTGAGGAATATCCAGGTTCTGACATGTCCGGAAAGGCCTTTCTCGTTCGAGGCAGAGGCAAAAGAGATCTTGAAGACTTGCTGCTGCTGTGCTTCATGTCCGAATGATTTTCCCAAACTTCTTCTTCGGAGGTAATGTATCCCTTTCGTTGGTGCTGCTTGTGCTGTTTGTGCTGCACTTTCTTGGATGGTTTTGCGTAAGCTTTGTGGATTTGTAAAAGAGTTCGCGACTGGCAGAATTTGTCGAAAGAGAAGAAGAGCGATCGGGGAGACTGCCGTGGCTGGCAGGAGGTGAGGAAAGTAAAGGAATTGAAGACTCCTCAGATTTCGAGGGACTATCCTTTTCTGAAACTGTTTCAAGTGCTGGCATGGAAGCACCGTCGTCTGGAGACGCCATTTTTTGTATGTTGGCCGGATAAGATAATAATAGTATGTACTCTGTACTTGTAGCTACTGTATTCAACTAGTACAGGCTACTGGCTACTGGCTACTGGCTACTTTCAAATTTCTACTGACGAGTAATCAGCAAACGACGAGTGTGAGTGTGAGCATCCGGCAAATTATGTTGTACGTGAAAGCGGCTACTTCTCATGAGCTAGCCTGAGAGCATTGTACTGTTGTAGGCATGTAATAGTAATTGAAACATCTTCTTCACTTGGAGCTTGGATATTGGATATTGAATACTCCGTATTGCATATTGCCGTATTGCCTATCATCTGGCGAAAATATTATTATCATGAAGCATGATATTCAGTCGTTTGTTCGGAAGCTATCCGAAAATAAACGTGACGACGTGTAGTAGACTTTTGGACTGCAAGCTAGAGTACTAGTAGCTAGTGGTACAAGTTCTTTTAGTAGTAGTGCTCGTAGAGTACTACTAGACTACTACTACTGCTACTAGCTAGAGTACTACTCTAGTAGCTACTGCTAGCTAAGCAATAGCTAGCTACCTAGTAGAGTTAACTACGGGAAGTTCAAGGGCAGAAGTACCAGGTAGTACTCTCGCTCTACCAGCCAGCCACCAGTAGTAGTACTAGTACTTGTACTACTAGTAGCCACTACTCCGAGTACTGTAGTACTACTAGAGTAAAGTCTTAACTAGTGAAAGTGTTGCGCCATTTGGATCCAGTGGTTGTCATAATCCATGAGATTCCCTTGCTCATCGCACAGTACCTGGTACTGTACCTGGTAGCGGCCATTCATTGGGAGTCCACAAAATCGCACCACAAGACTATTCGTAGATTAGAGTACAAGCTAGAACAACTCGAGTTAAAAGCTAATGTTTATCCGTTATCCGCACGGAGAGGCAACTTTCAACCCAACTTCAACCAAATGTGTAACAAACACATCTGTAATCTGTACGCAGTGAAGGACCAGGGTCCGCAGGTCCGCTTCTGCCTTCTGCTCTGAACTCTGAACTTCTGGCTTGCCCATACATTTAACTTTTTCTTTACTGCTGTATCACCGTATCTGCAACCTGGTACGTATATGACATGCTATATATGACATATGACATGCTGGATTCTAGCGAAAGACGGATTGTCTTAAATGGTCTTACAACTACCAGTACCTGATGTGGAGGTTTTGTTGCTGGAAGCACCGTCACTCGCTACTGATGAGATGCAACTGTCGGCACCTGTACCTAGACTCTTCGCGCTTCCTTGGTGGTTTGATGATTGGGACGTCCGACTGCGGGTACGATCTCGAGCACGTCGTCGCGTAATCTTGGCTTTGGCAGAAGAACGATAGCGCTCGGACAGACTGTCACGAAAGTAAGCACCTACTTTCTCGCGCGCTACTTGCTTGTTCACGCTCCACCACCTTCCGTCTTTGTATCTGATAAAGGCAGCTTCTGGGCTGTTGCCACAACAACCGTAGAGTATATCGAGAACTTCTGTGACAACTTGTGACTTGGTTTGGCGGTCCGTAGCATTACGGTAACGTTCCAAGAACATGCCGACGGTGGCACGGAATCGCCGATTGCCTGTAGCGAGGAGGAGAGAAAAATGAAGGAGAGGATTTCACGGAGGAGTTGTGAGCGAGGAAAAAAATGATTGAATTGCATGCTTTGTGTTATGGAGTCAACAGCTTTGCAATCAGCAAGAAAAGAACGAAAAAGCTCTCACCGACCGCATTGTAGTACTCGCTTCCCTGACCGCACAAAATAGAGTAGGGCTGCGGAACAAATCCATCGGGAAGAGGACCTATGGTCTTTGGCGGCGGCTTTCGATCAGCTCCAGGTCCAGTTCCGACTCCAGGTCCAACAACCGGTGCCTTGCTTTTCTGGTTGATGTTTGCCATTGTTGAAAAAGACGCCGACGGGATAGCTGTTTGGTTGACGATATTATTGTCAGTGACCCTGACATCATCCCATGGGAATGAACAAGGACTAAAGTTATGGTTAGGATCAGGCAATAGCAACGATCCTTCAAGTTGACGGCGATTGCTTTCAAGTGCGATGCTAGCATTACTTGGAATATTATGAGTACCGTGGCAATTGTTTCTCTTGGAATCATCAGCATCATCAGCGTCGTATCTGTCCCGAAGCAACAATTCTTGCTGCTGCCTCTGCTGTATCAGAGTCTGCTGATCTTGCTGCATCAGGTTCTGCTGTTGCACTTTGTTTTGTTCATCGAGGCTAGGCCATGCCGCTGACCCCTGGTGCTGCTCACTGGAATTGTAGTATAAATAGTTAGCAAGTTTGCTACTGTTGTGGTGGTTTTCTTTCGACATGCAAAACACAGAGTAGGCACTGCAGCTGATCATTGTTTGTGTGCTTGAAGTTCGAGCTCACGCGATTTCACGAGATAAAAAAATATATTATTGTGTTCGGTTCAACCCCCACTCGAATACCAATACCAGTCTTGTGCGTACACTGGTATAAAACAAACTTTCATACTTGTGCCTACTTAAGGCCATTCGGATTCAGAGTGGTACTGAGGTACTGGTACTGTAGTAGTAGGAATTCAACCATAAATCTTGTACTAGTAGAGTACTATTCTAGTACATACTGGAACCTTGTAGATCTACCCAGGTACTAGTAATCTGGATATGTTTTGCCGAAAACGTTAATCGGCAGAATAGTCAATTTCATTGCTTAAATGCTTAAATTTGGAAACGAGAAATTGGTCATACACTGAGAATAATAAGGAGCAAGATTTGTTTCGCAATTGCTTCTACTATCACAGTAGTACCAGTACTAGAGTACCAGGTACTACTGTAGTAGACTACTGGTATGAAGCATCATTAAAAAGTGGCCCTGGGATTGTACTATTGGCCGTCAGAGCACTTTCTTCCTTCATGCAGTTTTTCACCAATTCAGTAAATATTTCGTTCGTTCAGTACCCTAGTCTAGTGCTAACCAGCTGCGTTAGTAGTTGTTTCCGTACGTACTACGAATAACGTTGTTACCACCGGTAGTAGACTACTACTCCTATTGGGTTTCAATCTGAAAAATCATCTGTCATCGCTTCTACCCGTATCATTATCGTGAAAAAAAAAACTGATCTTCTCCACCTTGAAGATTATGAGCTTTGCGTTCTTCTTGTTTGAGTTGTCGGAGATGTTGGATGTCGAATAATCCTAAATCTATAGACACAAAGGCTACTTCTAAAAGTCTTCTCAACTTTATTCTTTTATGTATTGTGATCTTATCTAGGAGCTATTCTTATGCATCTCGCATCGTAGCTATCATCTTGTCAAGACCTTGCTAGTGTCTTGACAGCACCTAGCCATCTTGATGCATGTAGACAACTTGAAACCTATAGAGTGTATCCATCTGAGCTATAGTCATCGATGTCCCCCCGTTGCTTTTACCGACCTAGGTGAAACCGAGGTCCGTATAACTATCTTCGTTTGCACATCCGAAGGTCGGCAACTCTTGTAGAGCTCGGAAGTGTTGGAGTTGTTCGTTTGGATCACGCAACTGATGACGTCGTGTATAGTTTGGAAAATTATATGCGGTGGATGAAACAGCAGGAGAAAACCCGACGACCGATTCTGGAATCATGAGATCCAAATCGGGTACCTCCACTCCGTGAGTGTGTAAACCCATAACTTGTATGCTATCTGTATCTTCCGGTATGTAAAAAGTAAAAACCATTATTCTGATGTGCCTCGATCATTTTGAAGGTTACGAATTGAGCCACAATCGGTTTAGATAATCGAATGGTAACAGAAGTGGAATCGTCATAAAAGTACACTGCCGCAATAGGCTCGTTGTGGTTGTCGGTGGCGAGCGAATGGTTTTGTTTGTCGTGGTGAAATACCAATTTGTCTACCCAAGCACTTGCTACATCGTAATCATTGTAATAAGATGCGATGTCGTCCAAATTGGGAGGGGTCGTGCTGGTCCAAATCAGAGCCGTTTCAAGACATCCTTTATGTAAAGCCATCTACCAAACTCAAATTTGATAGCTTCACAACAAGGTCAGTATTCTGGTATACGCCCGTAGCAGTACACCATGGCATGCTGGTTGTCATTGACAATGCGTTTTCGGCAGGATAACCCGGAAAACTACCTCCATAATCGGCAAAAACGACTTGAGCATCCAAGCAGCGAGGAAAACCGTTCGGTGAAAGACGTTTGTAGCGTTGGTAATGCCGCTGTAGGTACCTGTAAATCAAGTACCAGTCAGTGCGTGCAGGTTCACGTGACGGTAAGATTGGTGAAATACGGAAGTGCTGCTGCACGAAGGACTTCCACAACAAAGAAGCATGATTTTTAGCCAGTACTTTCCAAGAACGACAAACTTGCACGGCTTTTGCCGTCTCTGTAGGTCCACAAAACAAAAAATGCGACACATAATGGAGTCACAGAAGTGGGTCTCATTCAAAACTATCAGTGACTGCTGTGACTGCAATTGCTGCCAGTCTCCTGATGCAGCTGCAGCTGCAGCTGCAGCTACTAAAATCGATGGGTTTGTTGTTTTTGCGTTTGCGGACATGATCTGTAGAATTGTAAATGAGGTTAATTTCTATTGTGAGTACCTTACCGAAAGAATTCTTTATATTATTTGTTGAAAAGATTATGCTCGTACTCAGTAGGAAAATTTTAAGAATGAGATTTTCGTTGTTGTTCGTTACTATGGTACCTAGTACAGTAGTCTACTGTTTTTGTGAACTGTAATAATGAGCGGACCAATGCACGAAAGATGTTATCACCATTCCCGGGATATGGAAAAATCCCGGGGCTGTGTATCCAATATTCCGGGATATCCATATCCCGGGCTTGTTTGACGATTTAGTGATCACCAATTCCGGGA
>Ga0210036_1005638_pt1 | contig 10745 bp, 9 predicted proteins | sample CryGeymeta201515_FD_185469 | JGI IMG/M metagenome (GOLD analysis project Ga0210036, IMG submission 185469) | Groundwater microbial communities from Crystal Geyser aquifers in Utah, USA - Crystal Geyser metaG 2015-15 (SPAdes) (version 2) | ecosystem: Environmental > Aquatic > Deep subsurface >... | reverse complement strand
GATTCGAAACAAGAAGTGAGAGCTGCAAAACAGGAAGATTGCTTTGTGCCGATTCCTGAAGAACATGATGAAAGTACTTACAATCCCATCTGCGACATAATCACCACGACCACAATAATGTAAAATATAACGTTGATGATATTTTCAAATGCTCGGTCGATCTGGCTGGAATTGTCAATTGAAGCCGTCAATAGGCGAAACTGCTTGTAGACGCTATCAATGGACTTCATCCAGTCTACAAACGTGAGATTGCCTTCGCGGTCGGGGCGAAATACTTTCACCAAGTCCTTAACCTTTCGTTCGTTGAGAGTTTGACCATCATAGTTCAGGGCTGTCAATGCTAAAGTCTCGAATTGCACAACGTTGCTGTCGGGAGTGTGCATGAGGAGTCGTTCGTAGACCCTCTGCGCAGAGTCAATGCAGTCTTCACGTCTCTCAGCAAGACCAAAGGCAAATGAAAAAGGGTATCGGCGTTGAATCAGAGTTAAAGCCTTTCGGAACTTCAATACTGACGAGATGGTACCGATCTCTTTCTGCAATCGGGAAATAGAAAGTAGAGAGGTGAGATGGTCAGAGCAGCCTAAACAAACAACGCGTATCCAGGCCCATTGCAAATGTCTCAGACTTACTTGATTGGTACTGTAGGAGTTCTCTGGTTCCTCCCAATGACCAAGAAGACGAAGCAGTTTTTCCCTCTCTGGCGATCGAAAACTACCAGTGATCGGATCCGGACTGGAACTGTACAGCGATTTTTCCTCAACAGTGGCGCCATCGTCTTCTTCTTCCGAAATGGTCTGCGCTAGCTCACGAAAATTTACACCAGATCTAAGTGACATGGTAGAAGATGAGAAATGTGAGGATCAAAGGATCTATCAGTCTGTATTCTGCGTATTCTTAGACGTGGCGATCGTAAAGTTCTTACCTAGATGATTTGGGAAAAATGCTTTGCTTTTGAGCTGTTGAGAGTCGCGACTTTTCAATATCCTTTGCTAAGGCCGATACCTCACTAACAAGTACCATTTTGTTCATCACAATCGCTAGTTCCTCACCAAAATGATCTGAAGACACATTCATGGTTTTAGAACAAATAGCTTATACATTCGAGTAGCCATATTGCAGCAAACAGCACGTCCACTTACTGAAGGTCTGTCTTCCCAAATAAATGCCGACAAGAAATCGTTTTATCGCTACAAGTGCGCTGACTGTCACCATAATGGTTAAGACAATTCGGTAAATAGGCTCTTCAACGATATGGCCACTTGGATTTTGTGCGTTGAAAAGACCGATTGCATTTTGATAGTACAACCAATGTTGGGCAAACCGACCAGGCCCGAAGAGCATTGCAAAGTCCAACACTCCCCACCAAAAGAAAATACACGGCCATCCCTTTGACTGGACGATTAGTAGAGTCAGAATAGGTCCCACCAAACGAAGGATAATCCTGGTTCCAAGCGCCAAAAAGTCAATAATGAGGCCTTGCATACCAAGCGCCATCGAAAAGGTTACAATCTGGCGGACCACAAACAAGCATATCCAGGCAATGGATGGCCGGTCTTCTTTTAAACCATCTTCAGGGTCCTGCAAGGGGTTCTCGCCAAGGTAAAAGAGAGCAGAGGATGTGCCTACTAGAGGTATGATTGCGTACAACAGAACATACTTGATGTATTTCCAGATCGTTTCTTGGCGAGGACGGAAGAAACTTCTCCAAATTTCCAAATCGTCCTTGATTTTATCGGACGCCTTTCCTGCTACTGCTGCTCCAGCAACCGAGTATCTCTTTTTATTGTTGCTGCTAGTACTGCGGCCAGTGCTGCTTTCTCCGCTGTTACTTCGGGAAGGGGGAACATTGATTATATTCGGATCCTTACGTTGTGCTTCGATGTCGTTGTCCGACATTCGATTTTCCGGTGACATGCCGCCACTACCACTGCCCGTTTGACTCTCGTCTACTGTCTCTTCTTGAAGACTAGGAAGATTTGACAGTAGCAGGTTCCACATACTGCGAGCTTTTTGTTTGCGTTCAAAATTATCTTCCTGCTGCAAGAGCCGATCGGCATTTTCCGCCAACGTATTTCCTTCCGTTATTTGCTGCATCTCGATACGGTCCTCTTCCGCTTCGCGCCTACGATGATCTTCCTGCTGACCATCAATATTAAGCATACGTGACTCCCAGTGGCCATTATTCATCGCAGACATTGCGCCTGCCAAACCTTCCAACCTATCTTCGGTTGTCATCTGACGACGGTGAAGCGCACCTCTGTTTTCCTGTTCTAGGTTAACCAAAGGTCGGATTTCCTCATCTGCCATGGATGAGCCGCGTGATCGATTTCCAAACAGATGACGAGTCGACAGCGACTTTTTCGGCTCCGGCAAAGAGAAATCATGGGCCGCATCTTCTGATACATGCCGAAGGTACGAAGGACTTTCCATGTCCATGTAAGGGGACGAATTCTGTTCGAGCGAACGGAGAATGTTAAGCTCAGCCTCTTCCACAAAGGGACCTGCATTGTTCTGTGAATCGTTAAGAAAGTCATGGCGAAGTTGCGGGCTGGCTCCAACGCTGGAAAGTTCGCTCTCATCTAAAGTGTTGACCTGATTTCTACCCCAGGAAACTGCACGCTGGTGGTTTTGGTTTGTTTTGAAGCTGGAACGAATAATGGAGGGGTTGAGAATCATTCCACTTCTGCTGCCAATGCTTTTGTGGGTAGCCTGATCCGCGATGTTGTCAGAAGTGCCTGGTCCAGACTCGTCTTTCGGTATTCCAGCGGCAGTCGCAGCAGCATCCTGCTGGACTTGAGCATCACCACGAACTTGGTGATCAAAATCTCCCGCCGCACGTAGATGAGAGAGGAAATCAGGCCCATCGATGGCAGGCGCATTCTTGTTTTCAGTATTGCTGTCCATGGTTTCGTTTATAAAATCAATGAATCCTTTTTATAGAATTGTAGGGTTGAGAATCGATCTCTTCCGATGATGTGTACCGTAAAATCGTTTCCGTACGGTACACGAAAAGAATTCTTTTTTATTTGTACTACTAGACTAGTACATAGTGCAATGATGCATCTTTAGAAACCTTTCATTTCGGCGACGTGTTTCAGTAGTGTTCTATCCAACCGACAAAAGCAAGAGCTACCAGAGAGCATCCGTGAAATAGGATTCTCTTGGAATAAATGCGCCGAATGACTTGGATAAAATTCGATCGTCTCGCCAGGAGTTTTCTCGCTCGTCATCAACGACTGATTGTCAACGCATGCCCTCAGGCTGCTACAAGATTTCAAACGATTCATTTGAATTATGCGATCATGTCGATTAACTCAGTGCTACTCTGTACTACTGCAGGTTTTAGGAATCCAGACTTCATTATTTTGAATTTGAGTGTGTTCATCCCGATGATGACCAATTTGAAGTTACCTTACTTGGCGAGCAGGGACATAGTCTTGAGAGGTGTGGCGACCTTTATCTTTTCAAAAACTCAATAACATTCAAAACATATGTTTGCCTTGACGTTTGCCACCAAAGAATTGAATGATATCCAAGGATTCACGCGATTACGAAAACCAGATCCATCTCATACCCTCAATCGTGCTGTTGATAATCCACAGTACTGGTAGGTGCTTTTCTGTGTGAATCATTACTTTCCTCTCTCGTTTCGTGTTCGTCAACTAGCCCACGAGGCTTCCCCTTTAACTTCTCATTCTTAGTTCTGCCAACAGATTCAAAGTTTATGCGTCGGTATTACCAAAGTCGCCGCTGCCCACTTTAGCAGCGCACCCTGTGTCCATGCTCTAGCCGCGAAGACGTGCCCACTAGGAATTACCATTCACAGAGCTTATTCTTACCGCAGCTCTGCCTGCTATCTCTTACCAGGACATAGAATTAGTATGCGAACTATGTTTTAAAAATCTCTACATGTTTAGTTTGCATAGCCCGCAATAGATCTATAGATGGGATTTCCATAGCGGCATTTCCGGCCATCGGAAAAAGGAGCAACATTGCCTATTGTGCTACTTAGGCCTTACCAGTATAAACTGTCTGGTACTAGACATCTTGTGGTACCAGTAATAAATACATGGAAGCCAATTTGCAAGTTACCGTATGTTGAAACTTATAATTGTCTGCATCCATTACTACGTAGCTAGTAGTACCACTACTACTAGTAGTATTGGTACCTGGTACTTTGGATGGGTACTGGTACCAGTACCACTACCAGGTACCAGGTAACATTATTTCGTGAAAAGAAGCCCTGTAAAGGTGGGTGTGCTGGAAAGATGATACACTTCGCTGATTAAGTCTAGTTGTTGTTATTGATTCGACGACATTCGTCGAGGGGCTTTCTGAACTTATGAATCTGGTGGAATCTGGTGATGAGTCCGTTTTGCTGATGAGCATACTGGTACCAGGTACCTGGTACCTGGTACCAGGTACCTGGTAACAGGTACCACTAGACTACTAGTAGGTGCTGGTGTTATTATTCAGCCATTCCTAACTACAGTAGCCTGTTTGAAAAGTAATACCAAAGGAATTATGGCTTAACAGGGGTAATAGATGTTTCCTTGATGAAGACATTAACCAGCATGGCTCGACGCGCATTCGTCATCGATCTAATCGTACTCTCCGTGGTGGCCGATTTTAACAGAAAAGTGCTGGCAAAATGACAGCCATCAATTTAAGAAAAATAAATAGTGAGAGTAGACTATTAGTACCAGTTGGTAGTACTGCTGGCTAGTAGTGCTACTGCTACTACCTACCCTGGTGGTACCTGGTAGTACTCTAATTATTAAGCAATCCGGAGCTTCGGCTTTTCTTTATTTGCCTATTACTACCAGTAGTCTAGTACTGGCAGGTATTACCGGTAGCACTACTAGTATACCAGTAGAAAGGAGTACTAGCTAGACTACTACCGTACTTTCTTAAATATTATTTAGTAAAACCGGTGGTTACACTACACACCTTTGTACGAGTACTAGAAAAAGACACGCGCTAAATGCTTCACAGGAAATTGTCACCAGTTATTACCAGTGCGGACTGCGGACCTATATCTCATACTCGGAATATAAAACAAATAACTATTTAATTTTATCAAAAGCAAATAAAAGCATTCATGGACCAACAACAATTCCATAGAGACGACCGCAAACGCCCTAGAGAAGACGGAGGGGCGGAGGGTAAAGAAGGAGAGGGCCAGTCATCAGATCAGACAAGAGCTCGGCACTTTATCTCGACTGCACGTACTGCTGCTCAGGGTGAAGCACCAGCGCTGCAATCCCATAGATTTAGTACTCAAAGCCCTCTACTAGCAGGAAGAGGAGAGTATGGAGCGACAGGAAGCGAGGCGATGGCGCTGAGCAATCAACGATCACTGGACACTCACGGGTATTTCGCTAGCCTGGCCGATGGCGGACTTCTCCCGCACCACCTCAACTTATTATCCGCGGGTAGTCGGGAACCCGAGCTTTTGCGGCACCTTTTTTCAGTGCAACGTCAGTCTGGCCTTCCTTTATCGCCGCACCTGAACGACGCCCTGCCACTGGCCCAACACAATCATACCGATGCGCTTGGCCTTTTTCAGGGTATACAGCGGCTTCAGCTTCTTCAACTGCAAAGGCAAATGCAGTTACAGCAGGAATTGGATGTAACACATCAGATGTCGTCTCTTTTTTCCTCCTCCAACTTCCCATTTGCCCCTGTGGCTCAGAATACGCTTGCCAGTACCGGGAGGGACCTACCCCTTCCTATGCTCCGAATGCTCCTCAGACAGACACGAGGAGGGCTGGATCCTCTGGCAACCCAAGATAGGATACTCCCGTCTGTACTGTCCCATCAGTTACCTTCTTCAGAACGAGACCAGCGTCGAGCTTCGCAAAATCTTTCTTTTGATGCCGCAGCTGCTGTTAGTCTAAACTCAACAGCTGCCTGTCTTAATCAAGCAGCGCAGCGTGTTGCAGCTGCAACAGCTCTAGACAGAAGCATCCTTCCTGCTGCGAACAGTCAGGTGGCTATCAGTAATGTGGCATTGGCAACAAGTGCTGCACCTGTCTCAGCTTCGAAACTGCCAAGAGCAATTGGCCGAGATCCTTTTCATATGTATGTCTCGAAGGACCCCGACAGTTTATCCGCTTTTCAATGTTTGGCGCGAAAGCACATTGAATTTTTTGAGGCTGTTGATGCAGATGTCAGCATGGGTGTTCAAGGTCGTAACAAGCCCATTGTACTGGGACAAGTGGGAATTCGCTGTCACCATTGCCGGCATTTGCCACCAAAGCAGAGGGCTCGGGCGTCAACGTACTACCCGGCAAAATTGCATGGTGTATACCAGTCAGCCCAGAATATAATAAACAGTCACATGATGTCCATGCCCGATGATCAGCATAAACATGACATCACCAGCAGTAGCAGCTGTCAAGAGATACCGTTGGAGGTTCAGAATGACTTGCTCAAATTGCAGATCCAGAAGAGTCGTCCTGGCGGCGGGAAGAAGTACTGGGGTGAATGTGCTGAAGCTCAAGGTGTCTACGAGGATGAACACGGACTCCGATTTCGTCCCTTTTGATCTGCCGCTGCATCGAGGATGGATGCTCCAGCATCTGCAGGGCAATCGTCCTCTTTTAGAAAACCAGCTGGTGGAAGCTTTAAGGAGGCAGTTGACAGGGACCTGGATAAGAAGCAGCCAGCCAGATAAAGGTGCAAATTATAGGGTTTCATCTACCAGTAATTATTCTTTCGTCCCTCAAGTTCGTTGGCTGCTTTTGCTGCACCGATGAGCAACAGTGTTGTTTTACCGGGTCACAGCAACACTATGCAGATTGTCTTGTCTCAACCGTGCACCGGATCTAGCAGCACATCGTTGTCGGCAAAGACAATGCTGCTAACTTATTGCTACTCAGAGTTTTCCGCTCAAAAATGTTGGCGGGTCAAGTGGACAAGAGTTTTGTTGCTGGGAGCGTGACGAGGTGAGCAAGAGAGCAGGAGGAGATGATGCAAATTTATTTTGTTTCTCGTAATAAGACGCCGCTTTGAAAAATCACCATTACGAATACTAAGCTTCAACATTTCACGGCGTAAACCCTGGAGTCAGCACTAATTTTGATTGGAGGAGAACAGATCTGTCCGTTCTGACAAGGCCTTGGCACTTTTGGCTCTATTTTTTACCAGGTACCAGGTAGCAGTCTACTTGTACTACGTACTCAACAAGCCACTCCGAGTACGGTACCAGGTACATGTATGGACACTCAAAAATTTAAAAAAGATTGATCCAGCGTCCTCTGAAAACTAATTTTCGCCAAAAGGCTATTTATTTCCTCGTGAGATCCGAAGACCTCCCAACACTCCCCTCTCACCATTGAAGATCACAATAACTGCGCCTTGACTACTGCAGCTTGTTATTCTTCCTTCGCTTTTTTTTTACACTTTTTTTTTACACCTCGAGGCCTCTTCTGCATGTACAATAAGACGTTTGGCAAAAAGAAAGGTTGAGGTTGGAGCTCATTACAATCGCATTACGAAGTCAAGAAAACAGAAAAACCACTTTCATCATGCCCTCGTTAGTGGTGCAGTATCGTGTAGAATGCTGCGAAGAATATCAAATGAAAAAGCAACGTCTTCCGAAAGGCCGGTGCCTTCTAGGTGACACCAGTCTGGACAGTGACGAGACTAAAAAGGCGTAATAATGAGATATGAGATGAAGCATCAGCGATTGCAGCTCCTTCACATCGTTCATCTCTGATTGCGAATGGTCTTGTAGAATCTCGCCTGCGTGCTGGCAAGGGCGCTGTTACGTGGTGGTAGATAGTAGCGAGACCTCCTTGGGAACTCAAAGCGTGGAAGCAATCTACAAAATTATTATGTCTATATGCGCTAAGGGGGTCGCTCATCCATAAAAATATCTCCCCATGAGCACACAGTACTCCTACTTCTACGTCAAGAACGTCGAGATTATGCGCCAAAGTTCATTGCCGCCTTGGGTCAGGTTCAAGAAGGAATCCAAGGCAGGCCAGGCCAGGCCAGGCCGGGACATAACTTTACTTGTACAAAAAACAGTGCGGGCATTTTTGATCGCAATGGCGCCACGGAGGGTAGGATACAATCATGGAGTCCGGCTAGTACAATGTAAAGTGCAATGAATGGAAAAAGATATTTTTGGAATTTAACTGTATGTTGTTCCCTAAACTAGACGTTTCGAATGTGTGGGAGGGAGGAAACGTGCTTTCGCAGTATGCTGTTCCCTCTAACCCTGCTAACCCCACGTACGCCTAGAGCTCTGACAGGGCCAAAAGATGATGCCGGCGACACTAAAGGAACGAAGAATATTAGCATGACAACATATGCGATGCCATGCCTGTTTCGCTGCCTTTTGTCAAAACAGAACAACTGTCTGTATTGAAAACCCTGTGGGGACAGGAACGCTACTGTCGACACAAGAATGGATTTTCTGTCACACTGTGACGCTGGCAAACTACGTACCTGGTAAGAAACTGTTAAGAAAGTGAAAGCGTCATTGGATCACGATGATTACATGTTGATGGTATTTTTAAGTGGCTCTTCGTTGAAGTGATGGCTCCGAAGTACAGTATTTACTTGTACCTGGTACTTGGTGGTTGAAAATTGAAAAAGCTACAAATTCTTGTTTTGGGGAATAATTTTAAACGAAACAGTAGTTTTTTGCTTCTGCTACTACTAGGTAGTAGACTAGCTAGTGGTAGTACTAGTCTACGGTACCACGTACTAGTCTACCAGGTACCTGGTAGCTATCTATTCGAAGCATGTTGGTCAAGAGGTGAACCCCAACCCAAGTACACCCGTGTCTGTCGGCGTTCGCATTCTGGCTAGCGACCAAAAAATTAATTCGACACTCAAAATGAATAAGATTTTTCGCAGACAATGTACTCACATCTCACATCTCATATCTCCTCCATAACCACAAGGACTGGACCATGGCAAAAGAGAGATGTCAGTTTCAACAAACATGTAGGAGGCTACTGCTGCAGCAAATGTTCGTATGTATTCTATTCACTTTATTATGCCAATTTCCTGAGACCGTTCGTGGATTTTCTGCACCAGCAGGTCCAACAGCAACAGCATCACGGAAAAGTGTACCATCTTTGCTCACCAAGACCTTGCCAAAAACTGCAGCAAATACAACAAACGCAATGGAAGCCAATATTGCGCTGTCATCCTCGAGCAACGTGAATTTTACCACAGCAGTGTCTTCTTTCGGGCGCAACACGTTGCAGCCTTTGATAGTTTTTGTATCGTTTTCTCTAATCTTTGCTCTGGGAATTGTTGCTTGGGAGGACTACGGTGCCAAAAATCTCTGGCCTTCTCGTCGTATGATAGTGGAAAGCACAAGATTATCGTCCATTATATCAGCAAGCACAGGGGTGGGACAGAAGTCAACAACTGCTTCTGCTGGCGCTTCTGCTTCGGCGGAAACAGTGACACCTCAATTCGGTGCCAGAACAGTTCGAGGATTGGCGTTTGGAAAAACAGAACGATTAAATATCCAACAGCTGCAACAAGATGAGCTATTTTCATCCTCCCTTTTGCCAGAAATCCGGAGCTACAATGAAGTGTCGAAAGAACACCGAATTCAACGTGTAGGTCGATGGCAAACGACTTCTGGTAAAGATATTGATGGTGACAATACTGAACAAACAGTGCACAATGCAGTTCAAGATCTTCGACAGATTTTGTTGCACATACTAGAACTGAAGACATTGGCTTCCGATTATCAATGGGACAAGATCCACGAAATGATTCAAAGCTCCATTCTGCCAAAATTGGAACCTGCCGCTACCGTTATTCGCTTGCAATCCAAAACTGACAAAATTGGCTACGAAGAAGTTGGTTTTGACTGGGGTAGCTGCGCTTGGAGGCACTGTGGAGCGCTTGCAGATGCGCAAGAAGCTCTGGATGAACTGGATCATTTGTTAGGATTGCTCGAGCCGCCCGAGTGCCTCTTTTGTTTGGATGTGGCAGAACGCAGCGTGCGGGCTATGTTGGCTGTTGTTCCTTCCTCCTACAATGCTATGGATAACATTCCCGCATATGCACCCTATCAATCCACACACTCTCAAGATGGCAATGAACTTGGAGATGAAGAAACAAGTCTACTGGACAAGGATTATTTGAGAATGTTACAAGAGCTCCGAAAATCGGACGATAGCTATGACTCTACCAACAGTAATGAAATCCATGATAGATAGATGGTTTTACAATCCAACAAAAAACGAGAAGAATTTCCAAGAGGGATTGGAGCCCTCCATGCGGTTTTCCTGCGAGACGTCCCTGCAACGTCGACGTATGTTCTATAGAAAACGGACGATTTTTTTTGGATGAAGCAGAATCGGACTGGTGGAGCATCCTTAGGTTGAAGCCATTTATACCCACACAAAAATGACTTGATTGCATTCTATCGTCTCTTGTCGACAAGACGAGCCCAAGAGGCTCGTAGATATGGTGGATGACAGAAAGCAACAGCGTCGCCGCCCATTTTAAGGCCAAAAATGCAATTTTGCTCTCTACTAGATAGGATGACTTCTCTAGTAGTAACGAAAGAACATTTTCGATTGCTATCTTGCTGCTTGAGCGCGCTAAAAAGATTGATTTGTTTCCATTCTTATTAAACCTAGTACGTACGACTTGGGTAGTAGTACGAATACTAGCTAGTAGTAGTAGTAGTACTACTAGCTAGTAGTACTAGCTATTCTAGAGCGAGTAAAAAAAAAAAAATAGAATGTCTAATTAAC
>Ga0210036_1005624_pt1 | contig 10766 bp, 8 predicted proteins | sample CryGeymeta201515_FD_185469 | JGI IMG/M metagenome (GOLD analysis project Ga0210036, IMG submission 185469) | Groundwater microbial communities from Crystal Geyser aquifers in Utah, USA - Crystal Geyser metaG 2015-15 (SPAdes) (version 2) | ecosystem: Environmental > Aquatic > Deep subsurface >... | reverse complement strand
CGCCAGGTTTTGCCCCACGCTCAGGTGCGCAAACAGCAGGTCGTCCTGAAACAGGATGCCGATGCCACGTGCCTCTACCGGCAAACCGTCGCAGCGCTGCTGATCCAGCCAGAGTTCGCCGCTGGCGTCAAAAGCGCTGGGCAGGTCGCCAATCATCCAGTTCAGCAGCGTCGATTTGCCCGAGCCAGACACACCCGTCACCGCCACCACTTCGCCCGCTGCCACCGACAGCGACAGGTCGTGCAGCAAGGCTTGGTCACCGCGGCGCAGGCTCAGGTGGTCAATGCGCAGCATGTCAGCGCAGCCCCAGACGTTGCCGGCTGGCCCAACGCGGCCACAGCGCAGCCAGCCCAAACGCCGCCAGCGGCAAGGCAATTTGCAGCAGCGCCTGCACCGCCAGCACGCTGCGGTTGCCGCCTGCGCTCAAGGCCACCGCTTCGGTGGTGACGGTCGCAAAACGCCCGCCCCCGGCAAACAGCGTGGGCAGGTACTGCGCCACGCTCACCGCAAAGCCCACCGCCCAGGCCGCCAAGATGGGGCGCAGCAAGATGCGCCACTTGACCTGCCAGCAAGCGCGCAGGCGCGAGCAGCCCAAGGCGCGTGCCGTGGTCAGCAAGCGGCCATCAAACGCGCGGTAAGCGCCCACCAGCGTCAACACCATGTAGGGCAGCACCCACAGCAAATGGCTCCAGACCAGCGCCATGGGCGTGGCATCGATTTGCGCACGCAGCAGCGCCGCGTATTGCGCGGCCACCAGCGGCATGGCGGGCACGATCAGCGGCAAATACAACACCGCGTTCCAGCGCTGCGGCCCCCACTCCAGCCAGACCAGCACCACCGGCAGGCACATCAGCGAGGCCGCTGCAGCCAGCCACAGCGTGGTCCAGAACGGCACCCAGTCGGCCTGCAGCCAATGCGTCAGCGACACGCCTGTTGGCCACAGCGCGGGGAAAAACCAGGTTTGCGCCACCGACCACAGCAGCAGCACCGCCAGCACGGCGTAGCCAACGGCCAGCAGCGGCAGTTCCCAGCGCCAGTGGCGCGGTGTGGCACTTGCGCGCACGCCGTCAGGGTAGGCCCGCCGTGTTTGCCAAACGTGCCAGCCACCCCGCGCCAGCAACGCACCCAGCAAGAACAAACCCAGCAACACCAGCGAGGCTGCACCGCCTTGTGCCTGCAGGCGTTCGTCCGGGTCGGTCAGCCACTGCCAGGCCAGCACGGCCAGCGTGGGCGGCGTGCTGGGCCCCAGAATCATTGCCATATCGACCACAGACAAGCCATAGGCAAACACCGCTGCCAGTGGCCAGCCCATGCGCGGCAGCACTTGCGGCCACAGCACGCGTTGCCAGGTTTGCACCCGGCTGTAACCCAGACTGCGTGCCATCACCATCTGGCGCGCCACCGCTTGCTCACCTAGCACGGCAGACAGCGTCCAGAGCAAAAACCAGCTTTCCTTGATGGCCAGAGCGAGGGCCAGCGCCAGTGCATGCGGGTCTTGCACCGTAGCCCAGTCGGGCGGGTCGGTCCATGCAAGAAATTGGCCGATAGCCCTTGCCAGCCAACCGGAAGGCGCTATCAAAAAGAAGATGCCCACAGCAAACGCAGCATGCGGCATGGCCAGCAGCAAAGGCAGCCGCCGCTGCATCGCCTGCCAAGCGGCACCGGGGTAGCTAACCGTGGCAAACGCTGCGGCCGCCGCGCAGGCCAGCGCTGGCCCGAGCACGGCAGACACCAAAGTGGCTTGCAGCGCCTGCGGCCATTGCGGGTCTCGCCACAGCGCCTGCCAGACGGGTGTCTGCATGCTTGGCATCAACGCCCAATACAGGCCAGGCAGCAGCGGGGCAAAAATCAGCGTCACCAGGCTGACTGCCAGCAAGGCCGCGGGCGCGGTGCCCCGGGGGCTGCCGGTTAACGCGCGCCGTATCGCTTGAGCCACTCGGCCTCCAGCGCCTCAACCCAGCTGGCGTGCGGCTCGGGTAGGGTGGGTACCGCCTCGGTCAGCGCGCCGGGTGCTTGTTTGCGCAGCAAGGCTTGCACCTCAGCGCTGAGCTTGCGCACGTCGAGCACGGTGCCGTCACCCCACACGTCGATGTCAGCCTTGTGCGCTTGCGCCGGGGCAGAGAGCAAAAAGTTGGCAACCACTTGCGCACCCGCCTGGGCGTTGGCGTTGACCGGAATCGCCAAAAAGTGCACGTTGCCAATGGTGCCGTGGCTAAAGCCAAAGCTGTAGGCCAAGGCGGGCAGCTGGTGCGACTTGATCAGGTTGGCCGCCTCGTTGGGGTTGAAGGTGAGGGAGAGCTTGAGCTCACCGTCGGCCAACATGCGGTGCATGGCTGCGGCATTGGGCGCAAAGCTCTTGCCCTGTCGCCACAGGTGCGGGTGCAAGGCATCCAGATACGACCACAACGCGGGTGTGGCGCTGGCAAAAGCGGCCGGGGTTACCGGCTGCTGCAAGGCCGCCGGTGTGGGGGTGAGCTCCAGCAGCAGTTGCTTGACGAAGGTGGTGCCGTGGAAGTCTGGCGGTTTGGGGTAGGTGACGCGTCCTGGGTTGGCCTTGGCAAAGGTCAGCAACTCAGCGGCCGAGCGTGGTGGCGTGGGTGTGACGGCCTGGTTGGCAATGAAGGTGAGCTGTGCCGTGCCCCAGGGTGCCTCCATGCCGTCGGTAGGCACCGAAAAGTCGCTGCGTACCGGTTTGTTCAAATCGACCAAACCCCAGCTGGGCAGGGACTCGGCCCACGGCCCCAGCAGCAGGCCACCGTTTTTGAGGTTGCGGAAGTTCTCACCGTTGACCCACATCAGATCAATCGAGCCGCCCTGCGTACGGCCGGCGGCCAGTTCGGTCTGTACCCGTTTAACCACGTTGGCGGTGTCGGTCACCTTGACGTGTTTGAGGGTGACGCCGTAGCGGCTTTGCACCTCTTTGGCGGCCCAGGCGATGTAGGCGTTGGTGGCTTCGCTGCCACCCCAGGCGTTGAAGTAAACCGTCTGGCCACGAGCGTCTTTTTCGGTTTGTGCCCAGTCGGCGTGGGCTGCCAGCGGCAGGGCCAGTGCGGCGGTCAGCAAGATGCGGGTGGTGTTGAAGTTCAAAAATGTCATGACAGGTCTCGCCTCGCAGAAGAGCGTGCAGTTTAAAGGGGCTTGGTCGCCCGAGGTCGTCCCATTCTTACAGTGCGCGTTGGCGCCCGCCTGTGCCGGCCAGCGGGGTCAGCACCAGCAGGGTCGCAAGGCTTCCAGTTCGGCCAGGACGCGGGCGATCGTTGCGGGCTCCAGGTAATGCGTCACACGGTTATGCACATGCGCCACCAGTGTCGACTCGCTGTTGTCTTGCGACCAGTCTTCGCCAACGCCATCCTGGTGCCGCGGACGAGAAGACTCACCCAGCCATTTGGCGCACCAGGTCACCGACCACAACCACATCAGCGTGCGCAGCGGTACCAGCGCGCGCAGGTAGGGGGCGGCCTCATGACCCATAGCATCGATCCAGGTCTGGTAGGCCGCAGCGATCTGGACAACAGACAACTCGAAGGATGCGCTGACATCCCAGGTGGTGGAGGTGTACAGCGTGGCGTGCGCCAGGTCCAGCGGCGGCAAGCCGTAACGCATTTTTTCCAGATCCACCAGCACCGCCTGGCCCTGCGCGGTGATCAGGAAATTACCTGGATGGGCATCAAACGCGATCAGGCGCGGTGGCAGGTCACGGCACAGGTCGGTCACGCTGTGGCTCAGCGCCGACAACGTGCGCTGGATGGTCTGGCGCGATGCAGGTGCCACCTGTGGCTGGTCGAGGTAGGCGGCTTGCGTGTTGATTTGCTGCAGCATGTTGCTCAGCGCGGGTGTCTCGCACAGCAGTGGCGGGCGCAGCGCTGGCGCAGGAACGCTCAGGCGGTGAATGGCTGCCAGTGCCCGCATGATCGCGGGTAGATGCGTTGTGCTGTTGGCTGGTGTGCCAGCAATCTCCTGCACCAGCAGCGCACCCCAGGGCAAAGCGTCGTTTGGGGTCACGCTCAGGTGCAGCAAGGGCACATGGCCGCTCGGTGTTGCGCGGTTAAAGCAAGCGGCCTCGTAAGCCAGGTTATCTGCCGCGGTCAAGCCCATCTGGCTTTGCTTGGGTATGCGTGCCAGCAAACCGGTCCCGTTCAGGCGCACATGCCAGTGGGCCAAGCCGGTATCGGTCAGGGGCTCAAGCGTGGGCGTTTCACCCAGCAGAGGTCTCAACCGTGCCGACAACGCAACAAGCAAGGCAGGGACCGGCATGCATTTGTCTCAGAGATTGGGTGCCAGCAGCCGCTGCAGGTCTTTGGCGTCCAGGCCACGGCGCGCGGCCAGGTCTTGCAACTGGTCGTCACCAATCTTGCCGACGTTGAAATAGGTGGCCTGCGGGTGGCCGATGTAAAAACCGCTGACGCTTGAAGCCGGATTCATGGCCAGGCTCTCGGTCAGCGTCATGCCAATGTCTTCGCAGTGCAGCAGCGCAAACATGTCCTTCTTGGCGCTGTGATCCGGGCAGGCGGGGTAACCCGGCGCGGGGCGGATGCCCTGGTATTTCTCGGCAATCAGCTCTTGCGCCGTCAAGGCCTCGGACGGTGCGTAGCCCCACAAGTCGGTACGCACCTTGTGGTGCAGGCATTCGGCAAAGGCTTCGGCCAGCCGGTCGGCCAGCGCTTTGAGCATGATGGCGCTGTAGTCGTCGTGCGCGGCGAGGAACTGGGCCTCCTTTTTCTCCAGGTTCAAACCGGTGGTGACGGCAAACAGGCCAACGTAATCTTTCAAGGTTTTTAGGCCTCTAGCCCCCGTCATATCTGCACAAGCAGCTACATTGTTTGTAGTTATCTTCGGCGCAACAAAGTCTGCCAGGCAACGGCTCGGGCGCATCACGCCGTCAATTTCTTCCTTGGCGGCTTGCTGGCGCAGGCCGTACCAGGTCAGCGCCATGCTGGTACGGGTTTCATCGGTGTAGAGCGCCATGTCGTCGTCACCCACGCGGTTGGCCGGGTACAAGCCGATGACCCCATTGGCGGTGAGCCAGCGCCCGTCGATGATTTTTTTCAGCATCGCTTGGCCGTCGGCAAATACTTTTTTGGCTTCCACGCCTACCACGTCGTCGTCCAGAATCGCCGGATACGGGCCGGCCAAATCCCAGGTCTGAAAGAACGGCCCCCAGTCGATGTACTGCGCAATCTCGGCCAGGTCAAAGTTCTTGAAGACACGTCGGCCAATGAACTTTGGGGCTGTGGGCTGGTAGCTGGCCCAGTCGATCGGCGTTTTGTTGGCGCGGGCTTTGGCCAGCGGCCACAGCGGCGTGACCTTTTTGTTGGCGTACTGGGTGCGCACCTTGTCGTAGTCGGCGCCAAGTTCCGACACAAACGCACCTTTGGCATCGCCCAACAGGTTTTGCGCCACGCCCACGCTGCGGCTGGCATCGGGCACATAAACCACCGGGCCGTCGTAATGTGGCGAAATTTTCACCGCGGTGTGCACCCGGCTGGTGGTCGCGCCACCGATGAGCAGCGGAATTTTTTTGATGCGAAAGTAGTCGTCTTTTTGCATCTCGCCGGCCACGTACTGCATTTCTTCCAGGCTGGGCGTGATCAGGCCAGAGAGGCCAATGATGTCGGCTCCCTCGGCTTTGGCGCGCGCCAGAATCTCGTGGCAGGGCACCATCACGCCCATGTTGACCACGTCGAAATTGTTGCACTGCAAGACCACGGTGACGATGTTTTTACCAATGTCGTGTACGTCGCCCTTGACCGTGGCAATGATGATCTTGCCCTTGGTTTGCACATCGCGCCCGGCCGCTTCATCGCGCAGCTTTTCTTCTTCAATGTAGGGAATCAAATGCGCCACGGCCGACTTCATCACGCGCGCGCTTTTCACCACCTGCGGCAAAAACATCTTGCCCTGGCCAAACAAGTCGCCCACGATGCTCATGCCAGCCATCAGCGGGCCTTCAATCACGTGCAGCGGGCGGCCACCTTTGGCGACGATCTGCTGGTAGGCTTCTTCGGTGTCCTCGACGATGAAGTCGGTGATGCCGTGCACCATGGCATGGCTCAGGCGCTGCTCAACCGTGACGGGCTGCTCCGGCGTGCCGCGCCATTCCAGCTTTTTCGATTCGTCTTTGGCCCCGCTTTTTGCGGTTTCGGCAATCTCCACCAGCCGCTCACCGGCATCCGGGCGGCGGTTCAGCACCACGTCTTCGACGCGCTCGCGCAGCACCGGCTCCAAATCGTCATAAACCCCGACCATGCCGGCGTTGACAATGCCCATGTCCATACCGGCTTGAATCGCGTGGTACAGGAACACGGTGTGGATGGCCTCGCGCACCGGGTCGTTGCCGCGGAAGCTGAACGACACATTCGACACACCGCCGCTGACCTTGGCACCCGGCAGATTCGCCTTGATCCAGCGCGTGGCGTTGATGAAATCGACCGCGTAGTTGTTGTGCTCTTCAATGCCGGTGGCAATGGCAAAGATGTTGGGGTCAAAAATGATGTCTTCCGGCGGAAAACCCACCTCGTCGACCAAAATGCGGTAAGCGCGCTCGCAAATGCTGATCTTGCGCTCATACGTGTCGGCCTGGCCCTGTTCGTCAAACGCCATCACCACCGCAGCAGCACCGTAGCGGCGCAACAGCTTGGCGTGGTGTTTGAACGCGTCCACACCTTCTTTCATGCTGATCGAGTTGACCACCGGCTTGCCCTGCACGCAGCGCAGGCCAGCCTCAATGACGCTCCATTTGCTGGAGTCAATCATCACCGGCACGCGCGATATATCTGGCTCAGACGCTATCAAATTCAGAAACTTCACCATGGCCGCCTGGCTGTCAAGCATGGCCTCGTCCATGTTGATATCGATGATCTGCGCGCCGTTTTCCACCTGCTGGCGCGCCACGCTCAGGGCATGGTCAAACTCGCCGTTGAGGATCATGCGGGCAAAGGCCTTGGAGCCGGTGACGTTGGTGCGTTCGCCGACGTTGACAAAGGTGGCGACCTGAGACCTTGGGGACAGATCTTTAGCGCTGTCCTCAACAGATTGAGAGGCAGCGGCTTCTGCAGGTGCAGCGCCAATCACCAGTGGCTCCAGGCCGGACAACTTCATGGGGGGGACGTGAACTTCAGACATGCAACTCACCTGTGGAAAAAAATTCTGTGTCAGGTGAGCGTCGTTGTGATGTATCCAAGCCTGGCAGACCGTGCGGCCCGCTGCAACGCTCCTTGGAAAGCTCGGATTTTACCGGGTGTTTTCGCCGGCCCCAGTGGGCTTGCGCAGCCCCGCAGCCACCAGCGTGATCACGGTGAACGGCAGCACAAAACTCAGCATCGCGCCAGAAAACGCCTCCAACGCAGCGTGCTTTTGCGCTGCCAGCACCAGATACGCCACATAAGCCGCGTAGTAGGCCAAAAATACCACACCTTCCCAGCGGGCAATCTCGCGCCCGGTCATGAACACCGGCACGCAGGCCAGCGCCACCGCGCTCATCACCCAGAGGTCGAAATTGAGCGCCGACGCCGGTACCTCCAGCCCCGTGCCGCCGGTGGCTGTGCCCACCACGCTGGCGATGCCCAGACTGCCCAGAATGTTGAAGGTGTTGCTACCCACCACGTTGCCTACAGCGATGTCGCGCTCGCCCTTGATGGCCGCCATGACTGACGTGGCCACCTCGGGCATGGAGGTGCCGGCAGCCACAATGGTCAGGCCAATCACCAGGTCGCTGACACCCAGCGCCTTGGCAAACACGACCGAAGCCTGCACCAGCCAGTCTGAGCCCAGCACCAGTAGCCCCAGTCCCACGCCAATCAACAGCAACTGCGCCGGCATGCCGTCGCGCCAGCCGGCTTGCGCCAGGGGCACCAATCCATCCACGTAGTCGTCTTGCACGGCCTGCTCCTGGTGACGCGACTGCCACACCAGAAAGACGGTGTAAGCGACCATCAGGCCAAGCAAAATGATGCCGTCAGACAGACCCAGGTGCCCGTCCAGGGCAAACAGTATCAGCAGCAAGCTGGCCCCCAGCATGATCGGCACCTCTTGCCGGATCAACTGGATGTTGACGATCAGCGGCGTGATCAGCGCCGACAGCCCCAAGATGAACAGTACGTTGAAAATATTGCTGCCAATGGCGTTGCCCAGCGCCAGGTCGGTCTTGCCCTCCAGCACCGCGCCAATGCCCACCGCCACCTCGGGCGCGCTGGTGCCAAACGACACCACCGTGAGCCCCACCACCAGTGGTGAAATGCCCAAAGTGAGGGCCAGTTTGGAGGCGCCACGCACCAGCAGGTCTGCGCCCCCAATCAGGGCAATCAGGCCAGCGGTGAACATCAGAAGGGTCATGGTGTACAGATGGCGCGTTGGTGGCCGATGCCAACCATCAAGCGGCTTCTTTGTAAAACGCGTTGCGCTGCAGCGTGCGCCCGGCCAGCGGGGCCACCTTGTCGTGGATCGCGCCAATGTGTTCGGGTGTGGTGCCGCAGCAGCCGCCGACGATGTTGACAAGGCCTTCAGCGGCGAATTCGCCCACCAGGCGGCTGGTCACGTCCGGGGTTTCGTCAAAACCGGTGTCGCTCATCGGGTTGGGCAGGCCAGCATTGGGGTAGCAGCTGATGAACGTATCGGGCGCGGCCTTGGCCAGCTCTTGCAGGTAAGGTCGCATCAGCGTGGCTCCCAGCGCGCAGTTCAGGCCGACGGCCAGCGGCTGTGCGTGGCGCACGCTGTGCCAGAAAGCGGTGACGGTCTGGCCGCTCAAGATGCGCCCGGACGCGTCGGTGACGGTGCCACTGATGATGATGGGCAGGCGCTGGCCGCTCGCCTCAAAAAATTCGTCAATGGCAAACAGCGCCGCTTTGGCGTTGAGGGTGTCGAAGATGGTTTCCACCAGCAGCGCGTCAGCACCGCCTTGCACCAGCGCGTCGACTTGCTCGTAGTAGCTGGCGCGCAAGTCTTCAAACGTCACATTGCGCGCGCCGGGGTCGTTCACGTCGGGGCTGATGCTGGCGGTTTTGGGCGTGGGGCCGAGGGCACCCAGCACAAAACGTGGTTTGTCCGGCGTGGAAAACTTGTCGCAGGCGGCGCGCGCCAGTTTGGCCGAGGCCAGGTTCATCTCGAACGCCAGGTCGGCCATGTCGTAATCAGCCTGCGCGATGCGGGTGGCGCCAAAGGTGTTGGTTTCGATCATGTCCGCGCCGGCAGCCAGGTAGCGCTCGTGGATGCTGGTGATCACGTCCGGGCGGGTCAGGCTCAGCAACTCGTTGTTACCTTTGATGTCCTTGGAGAAGTCTTTGAAGCGCTGGCCGCGGTATTGCGATTCATCGAGCTTGAAGCGCTGAATCATCGTGCCCATGGCACCGTCAAGCACCAGGATGCGTTGTTGCAGGATTTCGGGCAGCGCCTGGCCGCGGGTGTAGGTGGGGCATTTCATAGCCGGGCATTGTAGAAAACCAGCGGCTGAACCTGTGGCAGGTGGGGGCTTGGCTGGGCACGTTCCGAATTAGTGAACTGTACGGATGAATTTTCCTTGCGTGTTGCATGAAAATTGATCGTTTGTTGCGGTGCAGCATTTGCGTTAATGTCGCATCGTGTTCTCAAAAGGAACACGCATTCAACAAAGGATCCAACATCATGGAACAACGGTACATTGAAATTGACATCGACGCCCACATCCGCAATGCACAACAGTTGCGCTCTGAAGCTTTGGGCGAAATTCTGCGGACGATCTGGAAAAATTCTGTGGCGTGGCTTGCGGGTTTCGTCAACCGCCGACTGGAAGCGCACATTGTTGCGGCCAGGTCGTCAGCCACGGCCATGTATTGAGCGCGACCAAGCCGCCCGGGTCCCCATGAAAATCATGTTCAGCTTGGTTAGCTTTGTCGTCGGCATCCTGTCCGTGGTGTTCGGTTTGGGTAACCTGGCGTTTCTGGGCCAGACCTTGTCCGCTACCCTGGTTGGCCTCGGGGCCATGGGCCTGGGTTGCGGCTGTCTCTGGGTGTCGATGCAAACGCTCGCCAGAAATTAGCGCGTCGAGGGGCTGAAGCGTCACTTCGGCAAATCTTGCGTACGGCACCCGCAACGCCGTCGCAGCTGCCAAACATTTCTTGCGCCAGTGGGGCGGATTCCATTGCCGAGCGTTACAGCAAACCACCGGCTGAACCTGCGGCCGGGGGCGATCAAAAGCGGTGTCGAGGAGATGTTGGGACGGTGCGCGCCTGTTGGTTGGCTGGCAGTGGAAATGCATCGACGGCCGATATTGGCTAAGGTGTGCCATCCACTGTTTGGCTTGGTGTGAAGCGTTTTCCTGTCGCCGCGGCGGGTTGAACCTGATGCAATGACTTTTCGCAACGGCACCTCCATAGGTCATGAATTGTGCAAAGATCAATACAAGAACAGCGGGTCTCATTTCATGATGCGCCGCTCGATCCTTTGGGCGCGTGGACAGCAAGCCATCAGATGGCGGTTAAAGGGTAAGAACGATAATTTCATGCTGGAAGGGTTCAACGTCTGCGCAAGGGCCGCTCCGATGAAGTGGCGACGCGCCGCGACAATCGTGGCCAAGGTGCAAGCGCGCAAGAAGCCGTCCAAGTCGCATCCTCGGCTACGCTACTTGTGGTACGGGCGTCTGTCGTAAAAGTTATATGCTTTTTAGCCCTCTAGCCCATATAAATAAAGCGCAAGCAGCTATTGATTAAGTAGTAAACAAGTTGTCCATCGAATCCATTCTTCAAACGGTTTTTGGTTACTCTGCGTTTCGCGGACCGCAGCAGGGCATCATCGAA
>Ga0210036_1005621_pt1 | contig 10769 bp, 7 predicted proteins | sample CryGeymeta201515_FD_185469 | JGI IMG/M metagenome (GOLD analysis project Ga0210036, IMG submission 185469) | Groundwater microbial communities from Crystal Geyser aquifers in Utah, USA - Crystal Geyser metaG 2015-15 (SPAdes) (version 2) | ecosystem: Environmental > Aquatic > Deep subsurface >... | reverse complement strand
ATGTGAGGATTTATATATTACACATTATCTGACCCCATTGCGGGGTGCTCTTTTGGCTCAGAGGCATTATCTTCAGATGGTAGCTGAAGTGGTTAAGCGGTGAAGCATCAGGCTCATAACCTGGTTGCCGTAGGATCGACTCCTTCAGCAATGCATTAGCATCATCCCGTAAAGAGCACTTGCTGGTGTTGAACACGCAAACACTGAGCCAAAGCAAGACATTATTACACTTCCTGCACTAGCGCACCTGCTACTCCAGTCGTGGCGGGGTGTGTGAGGATTTATATATTACACATTATCTGACCCCATTGCGGGGTGCTCTTTTGGCTCAGAGGCATTATCTTCAGAGTAGATCCTGTATACTTGTCAACGTCCACACCCATCTCTCCATCTACGATCATACCTCGCATCAAATCTGGATAGTAATAAGATTCATCATTGACCACTACAAAAACCTGTGCTTGAACTCCTATTTGGCTAGCGTAATCTTCTACGTCGGTGCCACGACAAAAAACACCATCAATGAATGGACTTTGAAACTGATTCACTGTGCCACATGCTCCAAGGGCTGAGTGTGGCCAGTGGACCTCATAGGTTTCTCCGACTTTCATGTCATGGCAGTGTTGAAATTCAAAAGGAGTAGTGAACTTAGCGTCATCTGCATCATAGAGTTTGCACTTGAATCCTTGACGAGGTCCCTCTGCACCCTCCGAAAGACGTCGGTGACTGCCACCATCGACAGCTCGTTCGACATCAGCAGGGCTGTCTTCCAGCTCGTGCATAGACTCGGCCTCAGTAGAATTGTGAGCATCGGTGTCATGAATAGGGCCAGTGCCCGTCTCATCATACTGTCCAAGGGAATAGTGTTCTGTTCCGAGATGCCAGTGCACATTTACAGGACAAAGTCCGGCCTCGAAAAAGGGGACAGTCAGTGGTTGCGATGTTACATTATGGAGTCCTTGATATCCTTTTGTGACGTTTGTTCCAGATTGTTCACCTGTTTGCTCAATACCTTCGAGGACACAGCTAACAGCCGGCACCTCTGGATCCATCCCTTCACATGGATTCTCGCCACTAGGAGGTTTTCTTGTGGGAAGCAGTACCTCGGGTTCGGGGCATTCTAGTTTAATAGTTCCATCTTCTTCTTGAGCACGAACGATTTTCGCCTGATGCATCGAACCACTCATCTTTGAACCTTTTCGCGGCTGGTGACGAAGGGAGTCTGCAATGGCACTTGATGCAAAGCAACTCGCCAAGGCAATGAGCGAAAGAGAAAAAGGAAATTTCATGGCAAAGTACCTGGTACGAAAGAGTTGAAAAGTAGATGACCCTTTTTTTAGTTGTTTTAGTATCTTTTTTATGATGGTCATGGACATTGAAGAATGTCATAAGCCAACAATCTGTTCGCGAGTTGACATTCGCAGTCGCCTTCGCATTGCTTGATCTGAAATCCGAATCAGCCAGAGAGGGGGTTAACTCCGAATAGCTCCGGGAATGCCCTACTAGTAGACTACGTACCAGTAAGAGTAGCTTAAGTACCTCCTGGCAGCAATCTACGTACTAGAGTACTAGTAGCCTCCTCTATTCGACCACCACTCCTAGTAATACTACGGTAACTAGAATACTAGAGTGGTGGTTACTTCGTAGTACTAGACTAGTACTAGTACTACTAATAGAACGAGTATTGTACCAGGTATTGGAAATGCGGCAGAACCCACAGAGAACAATCGGATATTATGGTCGTAACTAGTAGAGTCTAACACTACTACTACTACTCCAGACTTTCTACTGGTACTACTAGAGTAGCTACGTAGCTAGTAGTGATTAGTGTAGAGTATTACCGGTAGTACTACTAGCTCCACCAAGAGTCTACTACCATCAGTACTACCACTACCGGTACTACTATTACTAGTAGTAGTATTAGTAGTACCATACTACTACTAGTAGTAGTTGGTCGAATCTCTGATCCGGCAAAGGGTTAATATCAGGTACCATAGCTACCACCGGTAGTTTAATTCCACCATAGTCTCTCTTGCCAGTATTGTGGATTCTTCTTAGGGGCTGGGCTAAAAATGCGAAGCCCAACTGTTTGCGATGAGAAGACCATTCAAGATCTTATTTTGCAGCCCAGAGAATAGAAAGTCATCATTCCATATGCACAAAACTCCTTCAGAGTGCCTTCGCATCCATCCAAACCAAAAAACAAAAAGAACGTTTCATAAAGAAACCTGTCTTTCATAGGGAACCACAAGTGTAATTCTCAGGATGATTCCAAGCCAAATCATGCTGCCACGAGGGCCGCTCTCGATGGTGGCTATTGGTAGTCTCGTGAGAGGAGGAAAATCTATGATCCTGAAAGGATACGTAGCTCGTCATTCTTCTCGGACTCAAATGTTATCTATCGGCAATGTGGATGGACAGTACCGTTCGCTTCATGGTACTGGTCATCAAAACTTTCGACGTTCCAAATCTGTCTTGGCGTCGGCGATTCCAGATGCTGCCGATGCAGCTGCCGGTCCCTCTGGTAACACAACTGTGCATCACAGTATTCCCCAGCGCATTCGAGACAAGATTGTCAGTGCCGAGGATGCTGTGGCACTGGTGCGAGATCATGATACGGTGTGCGTTTCGGGATTTGTCTGTCAGGGAGCCCCTGAAGCTCTCCTCAAAGCCCTGGGAGAAAGATTCCTGCAAACCCAAGAGCCCAAGGATTTAACCTTGCTCTTTGGTGGAGGACCTGGAGATTATGGTGATCGAGGCTTGTCCCATTTGGCCAAAGTCAGTGAAGATGGAAAAAACCAAATGTTACGTCGGACAATTGGAGGTGCGTTTCAATTTGCTGAATATGTGTTGTCCCAATTCCTATTCTTCGAGAGATCTTTTAGAATCTAATTGTAGTGAGACTCAACTTCACTCTTTGTTTTTGATTTGATTTAAGGTCATTACGGACAAGCCCCCCGCGTTGCAGAACTTGCGCTCGCCGACAAGGTCGAGGTAAGTGGAGATAATTGGTCCAAATGTATCGTTTTCTCTTCCCGACGCGAAGGATGACAAGTTTTCCATTAATCCTGCGACTTGAATAACATTTATTTATATTCCTTACACCAGGCATGGGCCATTCCTATGGGATCCATCAGCCGAATGATTCGAGCCCAATCGACCCATTCCCCGGGTCATATCACAACGGTTGGAATGGGAACTTATGTAGACCCCGATCTTCAGGGTGGTGCTGTCAATGAGGCTGCGAAGAAGAGCGATCTTCATCCTTTACTGGTGACCAAATTGGATATCCTCGGTGAAACTAATCTCATGTACAAGGCTTTGCCAATTCAAGTTGCCTTGATTCGAGGAACTACAGGTACACAAGAAGATTCGATTTTAAACCCCCTTTGCATTGCGTATCGTTTATGTTTCTTACCGTACTTGGTTTTTTTTTGAACTAGCCGACTCGACTGGGAATATTTCTTGCGAACATGAGAGTCTACTCTGCGATCAAAAAATTATTGCTGCTGCTGCTAAGAATTCGCCCGGGGGGCTCGTGATTGCGCAAGTCAAGAGAGTAGCGGCAACCGGATCGATTCCAAGTCGCAAAGTTGATATTCCCGGAGCCTTGGTGGATTGTGTCGTTGTTGTGGACGAGAAAGATCATGATGAACTCCATGGCATGAGCTATTTGGAGAAGCACAATAGTTGCTTGACTGGTGAAATTCGTACACCACAACAATCCGCCGCAAAGATGCCCCAGGACATCCGTAAGATAATCGCCAGGAGAGCCTTTTTGAATCTTCAGCCAAACACTCTTGTCAACCTAGGTATTGGTATCCCAGACGGAGTTGCATCAGTAGCCGCTGAAGAAGGCATGCTTGGTAAGTGGATGAACCTTTTGACTTTTGAGTTCTTTTGTTGGAAATAGTTTAAAATATTAATTCACCTATGATTGCTTCCATTTTTATTTCAGACTACATTACACTCTCGACGGAACCAGGTAGCTTTGGAGGATTGCCAGCCAGTGGACATTCGTTTGGGCCAGCTTTCAATGCTAGTGCTTTGATGGAGATGAACCAGACCTTCGACTTTTATGACGGGTAAGTCTTTCGATATCACTTTGCAGTATGAAGCGAGAATACTTTGAAAAATTCTCACCATTGTCCTGGAACAATTTACCTATGCAGCGGCGGTTTAGACTTCACTTTCCTTGGTATGTTTCCTCGCAGTCATTCTCGTGATCGCTAGTTTCAATGTTCTTATCTCTAATTTGTCTGTGTTGGATTTTTAGGTGCGGCGCAAATTTCACCTTCGGGGGATATAAATGTCTCGAGAATGAGCAAGGACCGTCTGACAGGTCCTGGTGGCTTTATTGATATTTCCAGCTCGACTCCCTTCGTCGGTTATATGTGCAGCTTTACGGCCCAAGGCCTGAAAGTGGAAGGAACCGATGGAACTCTAAAGATTCATCAGGAGGGAAAAGTGAAAAAGTTTGTCCCGGAGGTCTACGAAATTACGTTTAGTGGTGACGAGGCGGTTAAGAGAGGCCAGACTGTCCTTTACATCACAGAGCGAGCTGTTTTCCAGAGAACCAGTGCACACGATGTGATTGAACTCATCGAGATTGCTCCTGGGGTGGACCTGCAAAAAGATATCCTTGATCAAATGGAGTTTGAGCCTGTAGTCAGTCCAAATCTACGAGTGATGGATCCAAGAATCTTCAAGGATGAAAAGATGAATGCAGAGTCGGACTTCTTTGGATCTCTTGAAGATCGTTGCAATTACCACGAAGGAGATCACACGATCTACATTGATCTATTTGGTGTTACTCTGAATACAAACGAGGACGTCGTCTGGTTCTTTGACGGCCTTCGAGCAATTCTCACACCACTCGTGGATGCCAAGGGTCCCATTAACGTGGTTGCAAACTATGAAGGTTTCAATATGGGCAAAGGCCTGGAAGAACTTTTCGGGGAGCAAATCGAAAAGATTGACACAGACTTGTACAAGTCGGTCAAACGATACACCGGAAGTGCCTTTACCAGGGCCAAGCTCAAGTCGAATCTCAGTATGAACGAGTGGAATGCGAAAGACATCTTTGAATCATTTGACGTCAATGGGGACGGTACTATCCAGACAGAAGAGTTGGAGGAAGGCTTTGAACGATTGTTTCACATGAAATTGTCGCCCGAGGACTTGCAGGCATTCAAAATTGCCGATAATCAAGCCATGGTAAATCGTGAAAGCTTTGCTGCCGGCGTCAAACATGTCCTGCAAAACAAGAAGAAGCAAATCTAAAATCCCCGACAAATCTGAGTAGGACAAAAAGTTTGTAATCTTGAAATGCTCGATGAAGAATCGACTATCTAATTCACGGGGATCACCCCTATGGCCATAGTTCAGAAAATATCGGTGTAAGTGTTTGAAATATAGTCTTCAATGCTGCTGGAACTGTCCATTCATGCGATAGATACAGTATCTCTCTACTACTAGCTAGTACGTAAAAAAGTCTCTGTCAGTCCCACCCGGTTGACTTCTTATTTGATTGATTCACGAGCGTGACTTTTGGGATTACTAGAAGATACTCTACTTTCAAAACTCAAAACCGACCACAGCAAAAATAATGAGATTGCAAGCGGAAGGTTATGTAGGTTACACTTGAGCTGCTTCCAAGATAAATCTATCAGCATAAAGAGAGAAGAGAGGCGAATCTATGTCTAATAAAGCTCAACAGCAAAAATCTGCATCAAGCATTGGCCAAATCTTCAGCAGTAGTAGGAAACCCAGTAGAACATCAATCTGACGCGCACTGTATAAGTTATAAGTGTTTTGTTGGTTGACGAGATAGCAACCTCCAGGAATACAGTGGCCTATCTCGGAGCTCGGAGCATCAAACTTTATAATCATGCGGTTTTTCTTTTTCTTTTCCTTGTCGGTCCTCACCGCGCTTGGCTATTGCCCTCCAAGTGAACAGGATCAATGGCAAGACCAGTTCTTCAAGTGTGTGAGGACGATGGACGCCGCAGATACAGAAGGGAATGACCGTTTGAATTATTCGGAATACAAAAAGTTTGTTCGATATTTTGCCATGACGCTTTACACCATCCCTCTCTTCACGAGTGGAGTCGTCCCAGAATCGTTTAAAGATCTATTTCAGGCGTTGATTGAAATGAGCGGAGCCGAGAACGAGAATGGCTACATGGAAATCGACATCTATGGAAGCAATATCGAAGACGTAGGTACCTGGTACCAGTGTAAATGTGAACTTAGACGTGTTGTTGACTCTGTTTTTCTTGAACGCCTTACATATTTTATGAATCCTTTCTTCCTTGTCAGATGTCCCTGGTGGGTGCAGAAAGACTCACTGCGCTCCGCAAGATTTGCAAACAAACCATCCAAAGTATGTGCCGTGTTCAAAATCTACAGTAGAGGATTTACTGTCATCTCATTTTTGTACTGCTTTTCTTCAACAAAATACCCTCAGCGTTGGAAAGCACATTCTTTAATGCTTCACCCGAAGGCGCAATTCCGGTAAGTTCAGTGTGATGTTGGAAGTTGGAAGACCCGATACAACGGAGCACCCCTCTCTATCTTGCTCATACCGCATTTACTCTGTTGTTTGCGGTCATTAGACAACGGCGAAAATGTTGGTTCTTGATACAATTCTTAAACAAAACCAGCAAGCTGATGAAAATGATGATGTAGCAATCTCCATCGTTTCTCCAGATGTGCTCTCGATTCATTCGTCATTTGTCATTGCCAATTTCGAAGGCCTAGAGGCAACAGATATTGATGTCACTCCGGAAAGCGATATATTTGAAGCATATAGATTATTCTTGGATGAGTTAATGCAAACAGTATGCCCGTCCAATGGATTTACCTACAAGGAATGCTGGGAAGATCCCAGTGCATCTTATGACTCTGCCTATGATAGAGAGACTGGACGTCTTTGCGGGTCTCATGCTGAGTACGTTCGTCGAATATTTTGCGATAAAAGAGAACGACGACACCGACGGCAACAACGACGACAACAGAATACAGTAGATTTAGAGCATGAGATTGTACAAGTTGACAACGACGATCACGATGAAGGTAGTAGCGGTATGCCCGACCATGCGATCGAGAACGTTGTACTCTACAAAGTACAAGATAGAGGGTGCCCAATCCCAATGAAGTCACAAGGGAAAGGTGTGTTTTCATTATACCTTTTAGATATTACGAAGCGTCGTGGCAGCTCATTTTTTGTGCCTTAATTTTCACTTGTATGAAAGGCGGTGGGCACCACCCGCTTTGCCAGACCGTGTATGGCCACTATCTACTGCATTTACATGATTTGAACGTCGTCGATAAGGATCTACTAGAGGGTGTGTATGCTAATATAACCCAACGTGCCATTGACAATGGAATGCTCGAGGACAGCTTCGAGAAAATTAGTCCCGATTCCGTGTTTGTAGTGGAGGCTGCTGGAGATTATATTTTACCTCCAGTGCACAGTCACCAACCTTTTCATCAAAGACGATTGTCTTGTCGACGACAGCTATTTCATCATTCCTCTGCATTACATCTCAATGTGGGCACCATCATGGCATGGAAATATCAGAAGATGTGGGAGAGTAATATTGAGTTACGAAGTGATCACAGCTCCAAAGCAGCGTGGCGATTAAATGGAAGATGGATTCACTTTTTCGTTGTGATATTAATTGCATCTTCATCTTTGATTGGCTAGTGCAGGCAAAGATTAAAGTGGCATAATATACTACTGCAACGCAAGTTCGGTGGGCAACGGCGAAAGTGATGTACATCTGTTTAATTACCCTGTGTGAGTTGTCCGGTCGAGAAAGCGCACTCCTCTCAGTATATGACGCAGCTGATCCAACGAACGCTGTTAAGCGGAGGTTGATTGACTTCCTTTTGAAATTCAAGAATCGCATTGCCTGGAATGGCAAGGGCAATTTGTTCTTGACGATACTCTTGAAACTCTTAAAGCTATTGGGCGCCGAGTCAAACGTAAGTACTCAGCGAACAAAGACCACTGCCTCCTGCAAACTAAACACAACAGTCTGGCTGTCAGTCTACTGTAGATCGCTTCAAAAGGGGCACGAGGCCTGCAAGGCGATTTGAGCTGGCATTGCGTCATTGCATACTAAAATTAAACTACAATATTCTAATTAGTTTAGGTAGCAGGGTTTGTCAGCGTCCAATTTGTCAAATCCATCTTGCACTAAGGACCACAAGTTTCAAGTTCTAGCTTTCTCCGCCGGGATTAAACAGGCACGATGACAAATCTTGTGATCGACCTCACGGATGTTGCTGCTGAGTAAATTATTCTCGGGGCAAGCGGGAAATCTGTGACACCGTCCTTGTTGTCTGCATCTAAATGCTCTACGCAGGTGGTACTTGGTACACCAGAGTAAGTTTGCACGTTTTCCTCATCGAATGGCGCAGCTGTTGACATCGCTCGGATAGTTTGCTAGCACCGTCTTTATCGGGAACGACAATATCAGAAGCGGGGACTCCAACAAGAAGATGTGGTGTCATGAGTCTGGAATTGATGGGGGTTTAGATCATTAAAACGTTTGGGCGTTGCTACTGACCGCGCCTATGCCAGAGTTCGACGTGATGTTGTGGCTGTAAAAAGGCTAGGATTACTGCCATTCACTGTTGGGACTTCACTTTTCTATCGCTCCGGTCCAGTCTCATCGCTAAGCTCTTGCGTTGTATTCAAAAAAAAATGGTAATATGCATTGTTCTTATACATTTCTTTCTCTACCAACGCAACATCAAATGCAAATACGCTTGGCTGGCTTGCCTTTGCTCTTTCCTTTCTGACGTTTATTTCCCTTCGCAACAAACTTGAAGGCTGAGGATACACTCTTGCATCCGAGATACTTCCCATTCGGGTGATTCTGCTTGATGATATTCGTCATGGAAGCTTCCGTGACATTCGTAGGTGGGCCAGAATGCACGTGCATCTTTCCATCATAAATAACAATACTGTAAGGGCATAATCTCAATTTTACAAGGACAGGCAGATCACCAAATCGATTCTGGTAAGAGTTGGGCTCTACAATGGGATCGAACTGCGCATCTTTCATATTTTCCACCGTAAAATCCAAGTTCTTTCCTAGGACATTGCGACAATTCTGTTCAAACATCTTGACAGTACCACTGTCCGGCAGAGCATTTAATTCGTCACTCACCACCTTCAAATGCGGTTTGAATGCAGGCACCATTTTAATTGCCGAATGAAGAGCTTTGCGCAACCCAGTGTGCTGAAATAAACCATCAGGAAGGTTGCCTAAGGCGCGAACACTCTTGGCGCCCTTGTAGGTCCCACCAACAAGAGGCTCAACACTCTCCTTGGACAAACGCTGAGTCGACGTTCCTTCGAAGAGATGTTCTCCAACCACCAACGATGCATGGCATGAACCAGCCCATTCAATTAGCAATGGGACTTCTTGTTCTCGCAGTTTCCGGAAGATGGAATTGTCAATATCCAAGACATCAATTCGTTGACTGTCCTTACAGAGCGAAACAATACATTTCTTGTGCTGCTTCGAGGTTGCCCCAAGACATAGACTCATGTAGTGGTCAAACGCGAATGGGTCCTTCAAAATCCTGTCATTTAAACGTGCATGTATCTGATCAAATTTGGACATCAGTTCTTTTGCCATTTGAGGGCCGCTCATGTACGAACTGAAATTGCCAAGTGCATTTTCATGACACTTGTAACCTCCGGGAAGGTTTGGAAACTGCACATCCAAAGATTTCCAACCAGGATGGGGGATGGGTTGCGCCTGAACCAATGAAACCGAATTGGTTTGTTCGGGAGGAGTGGCACAAGCACTGGCTGGCGCTGACGAGAGACCAGACCTTGTAATGCACCCAGCCCTGAAAATCTGAAACTTCCGACAATTATGGCTTCGGCGCGCTGTTAGGCTGAAAAGCGTGATTTCCGCGGGAATGACTTGCGTGTCATCACTTCCTTCCTCAGCACTGACTGCCTCTGCTGTATCAATGAAGTCTTGAGCTTGCTGACATGTCATGAAAATATACTGACATCGGCCCATTATCTGAAGCTGGAATGATGCGGACACTTGCTTGTCGCCAAACACAACAAGATCATCTCCGGGAGTTGCACGAATGCCATCAAAAACTTGGTCGTCAACATAGGATTGAACAAATGTGCAGTCAATGTGAATGATTGTTTTATCATCTACTCCAACAGTTTTCAACAACTGATCCCTTGCCTTCAGGACTATTTTGTATCCCCAATGGGTCAAATACCAGCTGAGAAAATGCAGGGATGTTTTCACTTTTCCTGGGCAAAATTTTGCTTCTGAATCTTCTTCTATTTCCTTGAATTCTATTTCTTTGAAAATATGGGCATAAAGACCATCACTTTCAAAGGAGAAACCAAAGACACCTCCCTTGGTATAAACCATTCCATCCCAATTGACGTTTCCCTTGATCTCTGCGTCGGTTGATGCCACACTTTTACAGTCACACTTCTTTCTTCTGCATTTTGGTCCTCGACAGAATCCGCAGCCACCCTTCTGGCACTTCTGAACACAATTTTGTTTTGTCTTTGTGCAGCTGCCAAAGGTAGGAGGAATACCAGGACGCGCCCAAAGTTGATTGAGCTGCTCCATTAATTTTTTTGCCTTGGCAATAGAGAGTTTTGGTTCCTTGGGCAGTATCATCCGTTCAAGCCTGGATTTTGTGGAATGCTTGTCCGCTGCATTACTTTCGGCCTTGGTGTGTGCTGGTGGCGAAGACAGAGG
>Ga0210036_1005620_pt1 | contig 10770 bp, 6 predicted proteins | sample CryGeymeta201515_FD_185469 | JGI IMG/M metagenome (GOLD analysis project Ga0210036, IMG submission 185469) | Groundwater microbial communities from Crystal Geyser aquifers in Utah, USA - Crystal Geyser metaG 2015-15 (SPAdes) (version 2) | ecosystem: Environmental > Aquatic > Deep subsurface >... | reverse complement strand
GTTAATAGATAACGTTAAAAATACTTAGGGAAAAAATATAAAAATATTCTCGAGTTTGCTTTTCCCAAAACTCGAGACTGCAAAATCTCGGAAATGGTGGTAATAGATTTTCATTTACAACTGCCCGGGTTATTTAGACTATCGACTATTTTTGTGTATCCGTAGTCTTGTTCCCCCGGATACAGTCATGAAGAAACAATACGTACAATACGTACAAGTAGTACTGGAATTGTACGCAAGCAACACTGAATACCAGTAGCACTAGACCTACCAGGAGTACTTTACGTATGTGAGAGGCTAATAGTACCGTAGTACTACCAGTACTACTAGCTAGCTACAGTAGTAGTTTACTTTACTACCGTACTAGACTAATCTACTTAGGGAGCTCTTTACCAGGTACTGTACCAGGTAGGAGTACTAGGAGCTAATAGTTACTACCAGGTACCGGTACTCCGAGTAGAGTACCTGGTATTTAACGGATACTACTTCTGTAACCAGTAGTCGCGTTGCAAATCACGACAGTTCCTTTACCTACGGTAGACTACTTCTTTGCTCTTTGGAATTATTTCAATTCCAAAGAGTCATTGACAACTTACTTGATTTGGGACTGCGGTCATTATGAATTTGAAGCTGGTACCGTTATTATTTATAATAATGGCAACTGAAAAGAGTATTGTTAAGATAGTACCAGGTACCTGGTAGTAGTCTAGCTTCTGTAACATGCAAGAACTTACGTAGATTTTTTATCTTCAGTCTCTCTACCAGCCAGCTACTAGTAGTACTAAAAACTACAACAAGGAGTGTTTTGCATTACTAGTACTACTGTTACTTCTACTTTAACCAACATTGTTGCATTGAAAGGGCAGGTTGATTCTTCCATTGAAAGGAAAGGTTTTGTTTCCTGTTATTGGTATTCTTCTTCTAGTAGTAGCTCTAGTAGTAGACAGATAAAGAGCATCATCATTCATCATTCATCATGCAAAACACTGAAACTAGGAGTATTTTAAAGGGATCCAAGAACGACAACAACAACAACAACAACAACAACAACGCCAACCATTCTTCGTCTTCGTCTTCTTTGTCTTTTGAAGGGAAGAAGAAAAAAGTGTGTTTTGATGATGTACAAATACGAGAATTTGCAATGATTATGGGAGATAATCCTGCTGTTAGCAAGGGTGCACCAGTACAGATTGATTGGAAGTATCAACACGAAGATGCGATGGATTTGGAAATGTTCGAACACTTGCGACAGCCGGTTCGAAGACATCGTAAAAAACTTGTACTCAATGCCAGAAAGCGAGCTAAAATGTAAGCGATTGTGTGTTTTTTTGGTAGTGTTTGTGTGGGTGTTCTCTTCTTTTGTAACAGTCAAACATTCAAACTTTTCAAAGCTGTAAAAACACTCAAAATACAACCACATTTTTTTTCTCAGATTGCTATCTTCGGGTTACACGGTAGATGAAATTGCTGACATGACGTTGGTGTGTCAGAACATGAAGAAATTACGGGTCGAATCGGTCAAAAACTTTAATAATATGAATGACAATTACTTTATACCATCCAATTTGGCAGATTTCTTGACGGGTACGGCCGAAGTTACGGGTCAGACGTTGAAATTGGTCGGATTGGACAAGATTAGTACGGCTGGTATGGACGTTGTTCGAGGTACAGGTAAAATCGTACTAGGAACGGGTAAAATGGCCACCGATGCGGCACTGGGTGCTACTAAATTAAGCCGTGACGTGGTGTTGGGTACTGGTAAGGTCGTTGCCGATACCGGTACATTACTCGTCAAGGGCACGACCGGTGTTGTGGTCGGTACGGGAAAGGTTGCCACGGATGTCGTTACAGGAACAGTGAAGGGCACCGCTAGTGTCGTTACGACTAGTGGACAATATCTTATGAAAGGTACCATGACAGGAGGTAAATCGTTAATGGGAGCAGCACGACGCGTTACTGGAATCTTTGCACCCGCCGATATGATACGCGAATCAAATTTAAAAGAAGGCAAGGAACATCTCAAACACGTCCATCGAACGTCCAATCCCGATCTATTTGGATTAGCTGAAAATGATGATAATGATGATGATGATGCTGATTATCGTAGCAACAAAATCAACAGTGATTGGGAACCCAGAAGGAGAACAACTCGTGCCAAGAAACAAAACGAAAGGAGTCCAAAGACGAGTCCAAAAACGAGTCCCAATACCAGTCCCAAACGTAATGCCAACAAATCACCCAAACGACGACAGCAACAACAAACCAAGGCAGCAGTAGCTCCGATTGCTCCTGCATCATTAGGTGGAGATGGTGTTTTTGACGAATTACAAGAAATGGAAGAATTTATGTTGCACCTACAAGGTCTGACACCAGATCAAGTCAAGGCGGCCATGGCCTCTGGCTAGCAGTACAGTAGTAGTCAAAGCTAGGTAGCTACCCTTGCAATAAAGTTGATTATAGGTGTGACGTATGGAAACGTTGCAGTCGGAATTGAAATCGCATTTCAATTCAAGAAAGGAATGTGCAACAACGTATAGAGTAAAAGTAAAAATAATATGGCTATTTATTTCCAATATTTCTCCCACAATGTACGTAACTATTGTGTCCTCCTCCTCCATTGTTTCGTCATAATCGTACTCAGAGATCCGGATCCAAGTACCTCTGGAAGGATTGTAAATAAATAAATGATCCTGCATCGCAGGGATCAATACTACCGTATTTTACTACTGAAAAAAAATGAGCACAAGTATTTTCTATCATTACTACTAGCTAGTAGTATTTCGAACATACCTGGTACAACAGGGTCTACTCAAGTCTACTAGTCTAGCTAGGTCTAGTCTAGTCTAATACGAAAAAAAGACATACTGTAGAAAACCATTTTACTGCCCGGGTGAACTGACGCGGTTCATCGCCAATATCGATATGGAATGGCCACACTGATCTCAAAATTTTTATTTTTTTATTTTTGTGCACCCACAACTCAAATACAGTACTGTAATATTATTCACAAAATAATAATAATAATATTACTTCTTTCATTGTTACTTCTTTTACTATCTACAATAGAAAAAGAACTACAATGGTTTTGGTAACTTCTCCAAAGTACCGACAAGCTCAAAAGAAGAAACAAACAGTGGTACTTATTGTTGTCTCTGTAGTGACAATAATTTCCATTATATCTCTACTTGTTTGGATATCATCATCTACTACTACTACTACTACTGATGCTGCTGCTGCTGGTGGTAGTACTACTGCTGGTGCTGGTAGTAGCCACAATCTTCAATCATTGCGACAACGATTGCCCATACAATTACTTCGACAGCGACAACAGAAACAGCAGAAACAGAAACAGCACGATGAAACGAAAGAGTGGCCACCATTGAGTGCCGTGTACGATGGTCGCAGGGTGATTGCTGATCCACAATTTTTATTAGATTTTGCCGTGATTGGATTCGAAAAATCGGGAACATCGACGCTGATGAAGTGGTTGGGCGAGCATCCAGAAATTCAGTGCTTCCAAGAAGAAATATACGATCTGTACAGAAACAAAACGGGCAGCATGGTATGGCGCTTACACACACAAATGAAGAGTGGATACGATACGAAACGTGGATACAAATCACCGATTGATATTTTCAATGCCAATGCACTTCACTTGTTGGATCTGTACTTTCCCAAAACGAAACTTTTGTTGGCATTACGACATCCAGTTCTTTACGTACGTGTGTTAGTTAGTTTGTGTGTGTGTGTGTGTGTGTGTGTGTTTTTGTTGTTGTTATTATTATTATTTATTTTGTTTGTATTTGTTTTTGTGTCGTTCGTGCATTCATGTGCTGTCACACTCATTCACTGGCACCCCTCACTTACTCCCTTTTTTCTTTATATATTTTATGATGTTGCCATAACCAACAACCAACCAACCAACCAACCAACCAACCAACCAACCAACCAAACGAAACATAAAACACCACAACACAGTACGAATCATTGTACAATTTTCGCATTCAAAATTTACCAGAACCTGATACACCGTTCATTACGCCCATGGATGGATTGGGTGACTGCACAGAACCATCGCAGGGCGTGTGTACCGATCATTCGAACTTTGCCGCATGGATGTACCGGATGGGTAAAACCATCGGTGCATTTCCAACCGACGTGGAAAAACAACTACTGAAAGACAAATCGACCACGTTTACAGAAAAGGCTCAAGTACGCACCCGCAATCCTGTCTTTGTTGTGGAATTAACGCAACTGATCGATACCGACCACGAACGAAAACAGCAATTAAAAAATGATTTACAACTGTACTTGGGATTGACCCAACCATTATCCGAAAATCCAATAGCTGTGCCTGGTAAAAAGTGGTCATCCGAAATTCAAGCCATCAAGGATCAACGTAAAATGAATATTTGTGATACAGTGTACGATGAATTACGAAGCGAACTGATGCGACTATCACGATTAAGTTGTCAATGGATTTTAGAGAGCTTCGTCCAAAGCAATGATGTCTTTGTTTCGAATCCAGAATATTTTGAACAAGTCATGTTGAAATGGATGGACGATCCCTGTGATGAACGAAGAAGAACAAGAAAACAGCCGTATTATCATCATCATCATCAGGAGGAGGAGGAGGAGGATGGTGACAAGCAGGAAGAGAAGGGCGAGAAGAAACCTGTTACTGCTACTATTCAATAGTTATTGTCACTCAGAAGAATTAATAATAATAATTAATAATGGTAAAAAATAAATCTATGCTAGCTACCAGTACTAGAGAACTAGCTAGGAGACTACTAGCTAAGACTTAGCTGTTGTGGAGGAGTAGATAGTAGATACTGTATTGGCTTCGTCAGTGTATTATTTTATAATAGAGTTGAGGATAATGCAAAGTACTCTGCTGAAAGTCTCTCATGACCAATGAAAACAAAATCTTTGTTTAAAAACTGAAAAAACTAGAATCTGAGATAACTAGACTACTACTACTCTAGTATTATATAGAAAAAGGGACCCAAGTCTCTTTCCCAGCAGTATAGGGTACGTACCCCTAGTACACAACCCTACGGGGATACCCTATACTGCTCGAAATAGCAGGGGTATCCTCAGTACAAAAGTCATGAGTTGGAGTAGTATTAGAAGGACCGTTGGATCCCCTGTAGAGTCCCTTGAAACCACTGAAAAGGGGACCGTTGAACCTTAATTCTGCTAAGAAAAAGGGACCCAATCCCACTGTGCACTAAATTCGCAGGGCTCCACTAGTTAAAAGCAGGCTTAAAAGTGCCTTGCGATTTTAGTGCACATCAGGAGGTTCGTACTAATATGTGTGCTGTATCATGTGCACTAAATTTGCAGGGCTCCACTAGTTAAAAGCAGGCTTAAAGTGCCTTGCGATTTTAGTGCACAGCAGGAGGTTCGGAATACCAATATGTGTGTATCATGTGCACTAAATTCGCAGGGCTCCACTAGTTAAAAGCAGGCTTAAAAGTGCCTTGCAATTTTAGTGCACATCATACAAGAGGATCTCACGAATACAAAAAATGTGTTTGTACGAATAAGATCCTCTTGTGCACTAAATTCGCAGGGCTCCACTAGTTAAAAGCAAGCTTAAAATAGCCCTGCGAGTTTAATGCACAGGAGGAGCGACATGAATACGAATATTGTGCGCCGCCAGTGTGCACTAAATTCGCAGGGCTCCACTAGTTAAAAGCAAGCTTAAAATAGCCCTGCGATTTTAGTGCACAGCAGGACATGAATACGAATATTGTGCGCCGCCAGTGTGCACTAAATTCGCAGGGCTCCACTAGTTAAAAGCAAGCTTAAAATAGCCCTGCGATTTTAGTGCACAGCAGGACATGAATACGAATACGAAAACGAATAGCTAGTGTACTACGGTAGACTAGCTACTAGTACGAATAAGAGTGTGCACTAAATTCACGCGGGATGCACTAGTTAAAACCAGTCTTAAAGCTCCCTTGTGATTTAGTGCACATGACTTAGTGGTTTTGCCTCGTTGGGATTTGCTCCCTGTAGACTTAGTAGTAATTCTACGTAGTCTCCTGTAGGGTCCTCTGAAAGACCGTATATTATCGTAGTAGTTGTAGACTACTAGTAGGTACTCAGTAGTACACTACTGGTAGTAGTAGAAGTAGTGGATTGCTCATAATAATACTTCATGATAATAATATACGGTACTTTAAAGTTGTTCGTTTATACCATAAAACAATCCATCTAATATTAATATAGTATTGTCATAAATACTAAATATAATATTACTATTATATTCAAGAAAACAATGGCACGAAATGCTCAAAATTTATTAGATGTCGCATCGGAGATACTGTGGACCAATGCTACGCAACAATCGACTGGTCTCAAGAATTTGATATATTCCAGTTTTCAGAATCATCACGTTCCAGCAGGACAGCAAACAATGTTGATTGCACTGGTAAATGGTACATTTGCCCATCGCGAACAATTGTTGGCATGTGTTCGAGAAGAACAAAACCTACTAAAGGCATTACCTTTACAGTTACAACCACAAGATTGGAAAACAGATAAAACAGCCTATGACTTACAGGTTGTACTGTACGAATGTTTGTTGGGCAGTCGACGAGTTCGAGGAACATCTGAACTGGTATCACTGGTCAAACAGTGCAAACAATCACTACAAATGACATTGGCTGCAAGACGAAAACGTGGTGTAACGAACAATTATCAACCGTCTATTAAAATGCCACGTTACGTTCGTGTCAATCATTTAGTAGTATCATCCATGGAAGATGCCGTACAGTACATCGAAAGTCTTGGATATCAACGACAACAACAACAACAAGATGATGATGATGATGTGTCCAATAATACTAATACTCAACACCACAACAGCAACAGCAACAACTATACGTCACTCCTTCAACCCATGACGTACATGTTGGATCCTTGCATACCTTCCTTGTTCATATTTCCACCCAATACATCATTTCATGGTGACAAATTAACCAATCAAGGTGGATTGGTTTTACAAGATCGATCATCTTGCTTAACAGCTTTAGCATTGAATCCACCATCCAATGCACACTGTTTGGATGTTTGTAGTAGTCCAGGAAATAAGACATTACATTTGGCATCTCTCATGGTACACCAACAACAACAGCAACAACAACAACAACAAAATGTCAACAACAATAACAGTAACAATACTAGGAGTATGATCATGAACAAAAAGGGATTGATAATTGCCTTGGAAAAATGTCCGAATCGATATCAAACACTTTGTCAGAGAATTCAAACTCACAATGGTGGTACTATTATAAAACCGTTGTTACGCGATTTTCTGACAGTGGATACGACCCATGAAGAATTATTTTCCAATGTAACACACGTTCTCATTGATCCTTCCTGTTCGGGATCTGGTTTGATGATGATGGCCTCATCATCATCATCATCATCATCATCATCAAGCAGCAACAGCAATCAAGAAGGACTCGCAACAACGACAGGAACCAATGACGACAACGACAATGACGAATACAAACAACATACTTACAACAGTATGGATGCGATCAAGGCATTAGCACAAGAACAAATATCATTGATTTTACATGCCATGACGTTGCCATCGGTTCAAGTGATTGCGTACAGTACATGTTCGATTCATAAAATTGAAAATGAAGATGTGGTGTTGGAAGTATTGCGACAACAACAACAGCAGCAACAACAACAACAACAACAACGACGACGACGACGAGTCGAAAATGAGCAGAATGAATGGCATTTAGTCAAAGCTGTACCACAATGGCCACATCGTGGATTACATGATGACAATAATAATGATCATGATAATCATGATGATGGTATGATGACTCTCAACAGCATTTCGGATATGGTTTGTCGTGCCAGTTTCGAGCAAGATGGGACCAATGGTTTTTTTGTAGCGCGATTCGAAAAGAAAACGTGTAGTAGTAGCAATGACAACAAACGTTTGGATCATAGTAGAGGTGCAGAAAGCAATGATGAAACCACCAAGAATGCCAACAACCAATGCAATGCCGATGACAACAACAACAACAAGGTCACGATGAAACACATCATATACAAGACCAGTAAGAAAATACTCAAGAAAGTATCGAATAATAAAATGAAATACAAGAAGCTACAAAAAGAATTGAGGATCAAATTGAATTTGGATGACAAGAAACGAGTGAAACATCTGTTGGACAAAATTGTTCTTGATGATGGTACTACTACCAAACGTAAGAAGAAAGGAAAACGATTTGTGTTGGAAGGAAAATACATTCGTCTCATTGTGTCTTCCGAAATAAAGTAATACACCCAAAGTATTAACAATAACAATATATTGTTTATATACTCGTACTACCAGTCTATGTTTTTACTTGTGCATTTTACCGTACACACTCTTTTTGTAGTATCCATCATTCGCCTTCAAATATTATGATCATCATCGAGGCTTACTAATCAAAAACAAATAAATACTACAGTAATCAATCGAGTAGTCTACAAGTAATTTATGTTGTGTCTACTAGCTACAGTAGTCTATTAGCTACCCTCCTACTAGCTACAGTAGGTCTAGTACAGTAGTAATATTATTATCAGAAGACAACTCCTCTCGCTACTACTCGGAGTACCTGGTAGTAGCTACGTACGAGTAGCTAGCTAGTGGTAGCAGATACATTATTATTCCACGTGTAAGTAAAACATCATTTTTGGATTCATAACCTACAACACATCGATGGTTGACCTACTACTAGTCTAGTCTAGCTAGTAGCTAGTAGTAGTAGACTACTAGACTACTTACTACTTGTAGACAAGTACTCTAGTCTACGAATGGGGGGGGGGTTTAGTAGATGATGATCTAGTAGTCCTAGTTGAATAAAATAAACTAATGCATCGTTTGTTATTACCGTAGAGTAAAAATAGAATTAATGAGCAATAATAAAAGACAAAAAATAATGGACAATAATGACAACTTGGTTGGACTTGGTCGAGGTAGAGGTCTTGGTCGAGGTAGAGGTAGAGGTAAAGCAGTAGCAGCAGCAGCAGCAGAACGTCTAGTAGGTGATGGTGTACATAATAATAATGCTGATTTTCATAATCATGGAGAAGATAAAAGCATTCGACGGAAACGACGTGATTTGTCCTATGACGATGACGATGACAAAAACAATGACAACATGATGAAAAACAAACGACAAAAAACAGAGAATCACAAACAACAGGAGCAGCACCAGCAGCCGACATTGGATCACGAAGAAGAACGGCGTGCACGTATGGCACGATTGCGCAAAGAAAATGAACAGGAAGAACGAGCACTGGAAGTTTCTTCTACAGAGCATAAAGCAGGTGATGGTGCCAGTAATACTGCGAAAGGTGGTGGTGGTGGTGGTCCCAAACCCACGGAAGAAATTATTCAGGTCCAACCTGAAGAATTAGAGGGATTGAACGACGAAGAACAGATGGAGCGGTTGTTGGGATTTTCGGGTAGTTTTCATTCGACATCTGGGACCAAGGTGGAAGATAATTTTGCCACCGCAGCCAGGGGAGCCGCCAGCAAGAACAAGGCACGCAAGTATCGACAGTACATGAACCGGAAGAGTGGCTTTAATCGTCCACTGGAAAAGATGGATTAGATTTTTCAAGAATTACTTTATTTTTGATGTACTAGAGTAAGTACCTCTTTTACTACATGAGATCGGCACCGGCAGTAATGGCTTGAACTTCTCCACGAATTTGCTGTGCTAAACTGCAAACGGGAATTCCAATATCGTACGGTTGTGTTTTCTACAACACAAAGAGTGTGTGATAGTCAAGAGAGGAGGTATCGGGTTAAGATAGGCCTGGATTGTAAAATTCTATCACAATAACAAGAGTGCACCAGTCGTACCTGTCCTCGTTTAATCAAAGCGGAGGCTTCACCATCTGCATCGAGGGCTGAAAATAATCGTTCTTTACCGTCGATAGGGTCACCTAGAAAGGGTTGTTCAATCAAATGTCCAATTTCTTCAATGCCTAACAAACAGTAGGATGCCAATACGACAACAACCAGTACCAACCACGGATTTAAATCACCGCCGACCAGAGCAAAGGGCAAGGTTCCCAGCCACAAACTCAAAAATCGTGACGTATGTCGACTGTAGGTCCACGGCACGGGTGTTCGCAATATCTTTTCACAGTGACTCATGTTCGATAATAGATCCTGTACCATATGATTGGCGGTATTCCAATGTTCCGCTTCGACCAAGGCTCGATCGGCTGTTTTGGATTCCAATACTGCGGCGTGTAATGTTTTTTGCATTGCCATGCTCAAATACATACATGTCATAGCCGGTTGATTGGAATAATTATTGATATTGTTGTAGTTTTTGTTGTTGTTGTTTGTCAACAATGATAATGATGACGATGATGATGATGATGGTAACGATTGTGGTGGTATCAGAGCCTGACAATAATCGGGTAATTCAGCAGCTCCTCCCAAACACAGGTGCATCAGTGTTCCAGGCCAGGCGGCCAATTGTTGCAAGAACAGTGCCGATGCTTTGGGTGCGTGGGGTTCCAGCTGCATCTTGACCAGAATGGCCAAATTACGACACGTTGCCTTGGTACTGGTCCATAAACCCCGCGCCTCCCAAAATCTCGAATAGGCACTGTTGGTACGAAAACTGACCAACAGTCCCAAACTGCTCGCCAATAAACTGTGACCGGTCATGGGAATTGCAATCCAAGTGTACTGTGGATGACAGTACAATACCATCAGTGTGA
>Ga0210036_1005619_pt1 | contig 10772 bp, 12 predicted proteins | sample CryGeymeta201515_FD_185469 | JGI IMG/M metagenome (GOLD analysis project Ga0210036, IMG submission 185469) | Groundwater microbial communities from Crystal Geyser aquifers in Utah, USA - Crystal Geyser metaG 2015-15 (SPAdes) (version 2) | ecosystem: Environmental > Aquatic > Deep subsurface >... | reverse complement strand
GACGAACTTTGAAAAAAAGAATATGGCGTGAGGAGAAGAATGGCAATATATTTAGAAATTAGTAATTAGAAATTGGAAATTTGTTATCATTCTTCTCCTCATTCGCGAGAAACTTGCGTGTCAGGGCTAGCCAAAAGGCTATGCCCGAAGAGAGGAGAGGGAGGAAAAAAGTGAACAAATTTCTCGAAATGACATTCGGGTTCCTGGCCGGATTCGAATGGCGAGAGCTTCCTTGGGAGGAGTTTTGTCGGGAGTACCGAAGCCCAACAAGAACTCTTGAGGAAATTATTCGTAGTGGCTATTTTCTGGGTTGCTACGAACCGGCCATCATTCTTTACGAAGGAGTTCAAAAACAAAACATTCCAGTTCGTTTCGTAGAGATGATTGACAAACAGTATGGAGAAGAAGATATTAATGCTCATTGCTTCGTCGAGTTAAAACTCAATGGGAAATGGATAATTACAGATCCTACCCAGCGAGAAGTACTCGAAGAGTATCCAGCTTATTATATCTCCTTTTCCAAGGGGCCTTATAAATGGAACTCATTTACTGAGTTCTACGAGGCTCAAAAGACATTTGTTCGTTCTCTTTCTGAGAATGAAAAAGGAGGGGGCTCGAAATGGTGATAGAGATATTGTAGATCAAAATCCCTAGAGCCTCCTCCTAAAAACCTATCTTTGAGCTCATAATCTATATTGTGGGCTGAAAGATGGGAAAGGAATCTTGCAAATTGAATATGAAGTGGGGAGAAGAATGGAGGCCATACCAATAGTCTTTATTCTTCTCTTCATATCCCAGCAAAGCTGGGTGCAGGGTTAGCCAAAGGCTATGCCCGAAGAGAGGAGAAATAAGGAGGTACATTAAAAATGGCCACGATTCTGCGAGGAAGTGTGCTGACGATGGGAGGAAGACAGGAACAGTTGATCGGTGTAAAAGAGTTGATCGGTGTAAAAGTAGGAGAATTCCTTCTCTGCCCCGATAGCAATTCTGGGACGCGACCAGATACCCTTCGAGTAGAGGGGCGGACGACCACACTATTGGTCAAAGGAGGAGAGGGTCTCATTCGAGTGGAGCTTCACTCGGAGGGGATTCCCTACGTCGGCTTTCGAAGTCGACTTACAAGAGAGCAAGAAAAATTGCTCGCCAGGCTAGCCTCCAACCTTCATGGTCGAATATGGCCAGACGCCGGGGAAACTCTCCTCAAAAGAGTGGAGGAAGCGGGGGAGGATAACGTTCTCCAAGCTCTCCAGTCCCTTTTTAAGGGAGTGGAAGTTACACTGAGCCGAATCAATCTTTGTCGTCAAATCCCTATTATAGGGAAGCGGTTGGAAGAGACTTTCTTTCCAACCGCATGAACACAAATCAGCACAAAGGTAAAGGAAAGCTAGATTGTATTATATAAACATCTAAAACATCTAGCTTTCCTACCCATCCTTCAGCTCATTTTAAAGGAAGTGGGCTGAAAGATGGGAATGTAAGAAGATAATGAGGTCAGAGGCGCTCTCGCAAAGTGATTTGAATCTCTCTCCTCCATTTTGTGGGAGCACCTGTGATCTTGGAGACTTGACAAATTTTAGAAATAAATTAAAATTGGAAATAGTAGCTACATATTCAGTTTTTGCCGAAACTCCGGACGATTGAAGGAGAAGTAGGTTTACCCGCCAAAATTTCGAAGAAACTTAGGCGGGCTGAAAAGGTCGGGCTACTAGTAAAGATTAAATATTGATTAATTCTGAAAGATTATGCCAAAAGCACAAGTTGATCAGGAATTCCTTGAGTATCTCATTAAGGCCTTGGTTGATCACCCAGAAGATGTCAAAATCGACCGCAAGGTTGATGAGATGGGAGTCTTACTTTCTTTGAAAGTACACCCCGAAGATATGGGCCAGATCATCGGCAAGGAAGGCTCTACCGCCAGATCCATAAGATCGCTGGTTCGCATTGTCGGTCTGAAAAATCATGCTCGTGTGAATTTGAAGATCGAGGAACCAGAGGGTGCCGCTGCTCGACCTACTCGAGGAAGGAGAACTCCGGCTGGAGGAGAGGAGCTGGAAGAACTGAAATTGTAAGCAGAAATTTCTGCTGACAAAAAGTGAGAACCGTGCTATCATATTTGGTAGTGCGGTTTTCGTTTACCGAGCCCCGCCCATTAAAAATGGGCGGGGCGAAGGTGAAGATGAAGGCAAACTTCGCAGAAGGAAAACTTCATCGCCTATGACTTTTGATGTTATTACAATCTTTCCAAATCTTTTCAGCTCTTTTCTAAATGAGAGTTTAATTGCCCGTGCCCAAAAAAAGCAGCTGATTAAAATTAAGATTCATAATCTAAGGGAGTGGACGAAAGATCGTCACAAAACAGTTGACGACAGACCATTTGGCGGGGGATTGGGGATGGTGTTAAAGATTGAGCCGATTTATAAAGCGGTAAAAGAGATTAAACAAAAAACAAAAAACCTGCCTGCCGGTAGGCAAGGCAAAAAACAAAAAACTAAAACTATTTTGTTCACGCCCCGCGGCAAAAAGTTTAATCAAAAAATGGCTTATCAGTTATCAAGGTTAAATCAAATTATAATGATTTGTGGGAGATATGAAGGAGTGGATGAAAGAGTGGCAAAACATATTGCTGACCTTGAATTATCAATTGGCGATTATGATTTAATGGGCGGGGAATTGCCAGCAATGATAGTAATGGAAACAGTAGCCAGGTTAATTCCCGGCGTTTTGGGAAAACCAGAATTATTGAAAGAGAGAGTTACCAAAGAAAAAGGATTTATTGAATATCCTCAATATACGAGACCTGAAGTTTTTGAGTCAAAAAGAGGAGTAAAGTGGCTGGTGCCCAAAGTGCTATTATCCGGCCATCACCAAAAAATCGAAGAATGGCGGAAAAAACACGGAAAAGTGGTCGAAGAGCTTCGCTCTTCTTCACCTTCGCTTCGCTCACTTCGTTCGCTACGCTCGGTCATTGAAAACCGAGCCTGCTTCAGCAGGCGAAGGTGGAGATGAAGCTTTAGCTTCATCGACTGTTTTAATTTTAAAACATTTAACTGAATTGAAAATTCATTGAAAAATAACTGTTTTTGTGCTAAAATAGAGCTATGGCCCGGCGATGGACAATTGAAGAAGAGCGCGAAAAACGCGGTGAGTTAATAGAGTTTTACGTAAATCAAAATAAGACTATTGCAGAAATTGGTAAAATTTTAGGAATTGCTGAAGGTGGTGTTTTTGATCGAATGAAACGATTAAATATTCCAACTACTCCCGAAAAGAAACTTCACTATTTGAATAGAAAATGGAGCAATATAAATTTTCCTGATTTCTCCAATAAATTAGCTGAATTTTTTGGTATAGTACTTGGAGACGGTCATTTAAGTTTGGGACAGGTTTGGATTTATATAAATAATAATACTGACAGGAATTACAATCCTTATGTGAAAGAGTTAATAAAATCATTATTTTCAGTTAAGCCGGGGGTTAGTTATCGAAAGGATCAAGATATGATGAATTTATTTTTGAGCTCAGTTGATTTACTGAAATTTTTGCGAAAAAGAGGATTATTCGCAAGTAATAAGGTGCGAGATCAAGTAGATGTGCCATCTTGGATTTTTACTAAAGATTCATATAAAAAATCTTTTTTAAGAGGATTTTTTGATACCGATGGATCAGTTTACAAGCTTAGATTCGGAGTTCAAATGGGTTTTTGCAATCGATCTATTCCTTTACTTCGATCAACTAGAAAAATCTTATTAGATTTAGAATACCATCCTTCTAATGTCAGTATTTATAAAGTTTATCTTACAAGAAAACCAGATTTATATCGATATGCAAAAGAAATTGGATTTGGTAATCCAAAGCATCTTGAGAGAGCTAAAAATTTGGTATTATCCATTAGGGGTGTGTAGTCTCGTAGGGGGCGGGAGCGGTCTGTAAAACCGATGTCCTTCTTGGATCCCGTCGGTTCGACTCCGACCACACCCACAATTAAAATTCAAAAAATTTTATGTCGCTTCCAATCTGTAAAACCGGGCTTAAAAAGCATGTTATTAAAAAGGATGTCTTTGAAAGAGAAATCAAGATTTGCCAAGAATATTATAAAAAGAAAGAAGGATGTGGCTGGGGGAAATGTAGTGAATGTGGTGTCCCATTTCTCTTATACAAACTTTATAAAGGAAAATTAATCGAAGATAAAAATTCAATTAGAAAATTTAGAGTAGAAGTTTTTAAAAGTAAGAAAATGCCGAAGTAGTTCAGTGGTAGAACGCTTTCTTGGTAAGAAAGAGGTCGTGGGTTCAATTCCCACCTTCGGCTTGAAAATAAAAAAATATGGCAGTAAAAAAGAAACCATTTATAAAACTCCAGTGCCAGGAATGTAAAAGAATAAACTACTTTACTCACAAATCAAAAAAAATTGTTGAGAAGAAATTAGAATTGAAAAAATACTGTAAGTGGTGTCGAAAGCACACGGTACATAAAGAGACTAAAAAATAATATGGAAATAAAAATTGTTAAAGATTCAATAAATAAAAAAGAACTTATTGACATAGCAAAGGGTCAGTTTGGCGATTTGGTAAAGGCGGTGGTTGATGTTGGACAGAGAATAATGGCCGTGGGCGGTGAAATGCACGCTGATGAAGAAGTAATATTAATGGAGCAAGAAGGTTCAAAGCGAGAACATACCTGGGGCATTAATCTTTATCCGGGAAAAAGCGGAGAAGAATTGATAGAGTTTGATTCTATAATTAATATTAAGCCTTCCTATGGCAATCGTTCGCGAGATGTGGGGAATCCGGAGACAAGAGAAGAGATTAAGATGATTGTAAATAAATTAATCGTGGAATGAAAGGCGAAGAGATAAATCTCTTATCGAGTCCCGCGTTCGGGACGAAGATGGAGAAGAGAACTAAGTTCTCTTCGACTATTCACCTTCACCATCGTTTGGTAAATGATGGAAATAATTCATAAAAAATTAGCCGAAGGAGGGTGGTTCCAGCTTTCGCTTTGTGAACAGCTCGGAAATATTGGCAGCGAAATTAATCGAGCGCTTCATTGGAAAGATAAAGATCAAAACAATTTTGAGAGTGCGATAGATAGAGCTCTTGAGCTTTTTGACTTAACATTAAAAGACCCGCGTTGGAAGAAACGCTTAAGGGAAATCGCTCGCGCCAGAGAATTATTTTGCGATGCCATTACAGGCGGAGAAGAATACAAAAGTTCGCTCAAGGACCTTGACCGTTATTTCTTTTACTACGCCCTTTGCGCAAGACGTAATATGTGAAGAAGGGCCATGTAATAGAGATTCCTTTAAAACTATTAAAATAAATCATCTTATTTGAGATTACCGTGCCGTGTATTGAGTTGAAAAAATACTGCAAGTGGTGCAGAAAACACACAATTCACAAAGAAGCAAAAAGATAAAAATAAATGGGGGCGTAGGCTAATGGTAAACTTCTTCTCTCCAAAAGAAGGGTTCCAGGTTCGAATCCTGGCGTCCCCGCCAGTCAGGATTTTTCAAGCTTTCTTTCGCCTCGCGCCTCGCTGCGGCTCGGCGCTCGGCTACCAATTTATATTCATTTTTGGCTGAAAAAGAAAATTGTTGATTGAATAAAATGTGGTTCGAGCCGATATTTTTCAGAAATGTTGTCATTTCTGATTTATTTTGGCCTGAAACCAGTTTTTGAGCGTAATTTAAGTTCCGGACAAAGGCACGAGCCGGTTCGAGCCAAGACATGCCTTTCTCTTCAAAATCCCTAATTTTTTCTCGAAGTGCTACCTTTTTGGTGAGCAGTTTTTGTTTCTGGGCGGTGTATTCTTCAGCCAAAATTATCTCATCAAGATAGGCAGAAAGCAGCTTATCAAGTTTCGTTTCAAAATTTTTTAATTCTTCTTTTAGGCCTTGGATATAGTCCGCCATTTCTTCTTTTGCTTTCTGCTCATCTTTTTCTAACTCTTTCAGAACTTTTTTCATGTCTTGGCTCGACAAAGAAACTTTTTGAAGAAAAGAAATAATTTGTTCTGTTAGTGATTCTTCGCGGACATATTTTTGCGAACAAATACCTTTTTTCTTTGTACAACGATAATAATTGTGTCCTTTCTGTGTTTCGGCGGTAATAGCACAACCGCATTCACCGCAGGTCATAAATCCCCGGAATGGAAAAATATTTTGGGATTTTCTTTGCATTTTGTGCGTTCTCATCCTCATTACTCCTTGGCATTTATCAAAAAGTTTCTTTGAAATTATTGGCTGGTGCGATCCTTGGTACATTTCGTTATTGAAAGTAAAAACGCCGTAATAGAAAGAACTTTTTAACACTCGCTGGACACAGGAAACAGAAAGAATATTGCCTTTATAACTTCGCAGGCCTAAATCTTTGAGAACTTTGGCAATTTGCTTCAAGGTATATTTACCGGTTGAATATAACTCAAATGCTTTCTTGATGAACGGTACCTTTTCTACGTCAACATCAATATCTTTTGTTCGATGGTTATTCAAATATCCTAGCGGTGCGAAACCGGGCCATATTCCCTTACGAAGTTTCGCTCTATGCCCTCGTTTTATATTTTCTGCCAGATTATCAATGTAGTATTTACTTTGTCCAAAGGCAATACTCAACATAAATTTTCCTTGTGGCGTGTTATCAAACCAAAATGTGGGGAATTTCAAATCTTTGAGTTTTCCTGTGTCCAACAGATAAATAATTCTCCCGCCGTCAATGGAATTTCGGGCGAGCCGGTCGGGATGCCAACTCAAAATCCCTTCGGCCTTTCCGTTTTCCAGAAACGACAACATTTCGGCGAACTTCGTTCGCCCCGGTTCTTTGGCAGTTTGAGCCTCGCACAGCGAGGCAACAATTTCCAGTTTTTCTTTGGCGGCAAATTCCCGCAACTCGTCGAGTTGCGCTTCGATAGAAAGAACTTGTCTTTCTTCGCTTTCGCTAGATTTCCTCGCGTAAATTATATATCTCATAGTTTTGAAAAATTTTCTTTTATTTATTATTTAATTTTCTTTTTCAGCCAAAAATGAATATAAATTGGTGGCCGAGCGCCGAGCCGCAGCGAGGCGCGAGGCGAAAGAAAGCTTGAAAAATCCTGACTGGCGGTGTATTCTGAATACAGCTCGAACGAATTTTGGTCTTCGCGCCGCCGCACTCGGCGGCGCGAAGGAAAATCAGTCCGCGCGGCGGCTTCGCCGCATTCTTTCTAAACCGCTAAAGAACCGGAAAAATATCGGCTCGAACTATATTTGTTAAAAGAAAATTTTTCATTTCATATATGTATCAGAAATTTCGTTGAAATTTCTGTTTTTTTTGTGGGCTATTGACACTTTCTACAGGATTTGCTATAATTCTTTAGTCAAAAGCGAAAGCTCTTTGACAAGTAAATCAAGAAAAAGGAGGAAATCCGATGGAATATCAAGGTCAGAAAGGAGTTTTTTACGTATTACACACGGGGATGACGTGGCAAGATGTATTTCTAAGGCGAGTAAATGCAGAACCAAAGACCTGGGAAGAGATTGTAAAAGAAAAGATCTCAGAAGAGTGGAGCGTGCCTGACGGATGGAAACCAACTATCCAGAAAGGAAATTGCTTTTTGGTATATGCTACCGAAAGCGAAGCACCGATTTTTAATATACATAGCGGTGGGCTTTACATGGAAGAAAAAGGAGTTTTCGTCCCAGATGGTGAGGATGGTGCTCAGGTCTTTGAAGAGATGAAAAGGGAGCTTGAGAAAGAGGGGATTAACTTTCATTTGGTAGATAAACCCCTATATCCTACCGTTAAAAAGTAAATAGTTCATTATAGAGTAATAGAAGGTCTCAAGAACCTCGAAATTCTTGAGACTTTTTCTTTTTGCGAATTTGCCGCCAAAGGTAAAATCTGATATGATTTTACTAGCGAGCGAAGCTCGCTAAAAACTTGAAATTGTTAAAGAATGCGGCGAAGCCGCCGCGCGGACTGATTTTCCTTCGCGCCGCCGAGTGCGGCGGCGCGAAAACCAAAATTCGTTCGAGCTGTATTCAGAATACACCGCATGAAAAAACTACATTTTATTAAACCAAAATTAGTCAAGCCAAAATTCTTTTTAGGAATTCCAATAGCTTTATTTTCTTTGGAGCTTTATTCCGGAGCCCTTTTAGGTTATTTCACAGCTAAATTTCTTTCGGGGAGATTAAAGTCTCCCATCTTTAATTTCGGTCATTACAAATTGCATTTACATCATTGGCTATATGGTTTTGTGATTTTAATTTCTGCTATTTGGTATCAATTTTTACCTTTCCCCCAATTCTCTTTTGGATTTTTTGGAGGGATAGTTTTTCAGGGAATTTATTCCTATCCAGACTGGCATAGAATTTTAATTAGAAAGAGACACGATTAAAAACAACAAGATTTTAAAGTAAAAGGCGCGGCCCCGCGGGTCCGCGCCTTTTAAATTCCATCTCTAACTTCGCTTTTACTCTTTCTTCAGGTAAGCCGGCAGAGGTAGACCCAGTTTTCCTAAGTTGCTTAGAATTGACCCTAGCAAAGCCAAAATGATTAAAATGTAAGCTAACTGGACTATTATTACCAAAGATGTCAAGGCTCCGCCTACCATTTCCAAAACGGCAAAACCCAAAACATACCCCAAAACTCCTTTTTTCATAAAACCTGCCACCTTACCCAAACGAAAATCTTTCTTCAATAGGGCGGCAATAATTCCCAACAAAACATCAATTGCCACTAAGATTAATATCCATTTAATTTGTGGAGTAGCGAATAAAACGGCAATATTTTGCATTTTTAAAATCAAATTTATTTTCTAACTTCCGACCTTTATGGACGTTATTCAATTCTAAACTTATTCTTTGGGAATAGAAAGGGAGTTTTCCACAGGGGTTGAATTCCACCCCCTTGTTTCTTTACAAAAGGAATAAAATGGGCTATTCTAAAAATGATGCAAAAAAAGGTAATTTTGGTAATCGTCATTGTCTTTCTTTTAGCTGTCGGTATTTATTTTGGTGTTTCCAAAAAAGAAGTACCTGCTTTTAGTTTAGCTCAGGTTACCCGCGGAAATGTTTACCAGGAAGTTTCCGAAACAGGTCAAGTTAAAAAAGGAGAAGAAATAAATATCGGTTCCAAGACCGCTGCCCGAATTGAAAAAATTTATGTCAAGGTTGGGGAGGAAGTTAAAATAGGGGACATTTTGGCAAAATTAGATACTGCCCAGCTTCAAATTCAACTCCGAGAATCGAGCGCTGCCTTAGATTTAGCTAAAGCAAAATTAAATAAATTATTAGCCGGAGCCAGTAAAGAAGAAATCCAAGTTGCCCAGACGGCAGTGGATAACGCCAAAACTTCTTTAGAATCGGCTCGGCAGAATTTGAAAGACATCAATGCCTCAGCTGAGGATAATTTAAATGCGGCTTATGAAGATGCCCTGAATGTTTTAGATGATGCTTATTTAAAGGCTGATAACGCTTTTAAGACGGCAGATGTAGTCCAGAGAGCATATTTTAATATGAATGACCAAGAAGGCATCAGGGTTAGAGATAATGAAGCTAAAATAGAAGAAGCGCTATTAAAAATAAAATCTTACTTAGACGCTGCTAAATCTGATTCTTCGCAAAAAAATATTGACCTCGGCCTTTCTGAAACAAAAAATTCTTTAGACGAAATTTTGGATTCCCTGAGGTTTATAAGAGAGATTTGCGAAAACCAAACCTATCGCAGCATTGTTTCCTCAACTGACAAAACCTCTTTAGATAATCAAAAATCTTATATCAGTACTGCTTTAACCAGTGTCACTAATTCCCAACAGACCATCTCTCTAACCAAATTAACCAATGAATACGATATTAATACGGCAAAATCAGAAGTTTCCAAAGCCGAAGGAGTCTTAAAAACTGCTCAAGATGAACTTTCCCAAATCACTGCCCCTCCTCGCAAAGAAGATGTTGATTTATATCAAGCCCAAGTAAAACAGGCCGAAGCCCAAGTTCAACTTTTGGAAAAGCAAATTGAAGAAGCAACCCTTCGCAGTCCGGTTTTAGGTCAAATAACCCAAATAAAAAAGAGAGTGGGGGAAATGACCATGCCTAGCTTGCAGGACGTTTTGATTACTCTTTTACCCCTCGCCCCCTTTGAAATAGAAGTCAATATTTACGAAGAAGATGTGGTTAAAATGGCAATCGGCAATCCGGTAGATATTTCACTGGTCGCTTTTCCTGAGCAAATTTTAAAGGGCAGGGTAGTGGAGATTTCCCCGGCCGAAAATTTGATTGAAGGAGTAGTTTATTACAAAGTAACTATTGATTTTGAAGAAGTCCCCGAGGGAATCAAACCCGGAATGACTGCCGATTTAGTAATTAAAACTGCCTCAAAAGAAAATGTTTTGACTGTTCCCCAAGATGCAATTCAGAATAAAGAAGGTAAGACAATAGTTGAAGTTCTAAAAGGAGAAAAATTCGAAGAGAGAGAAATAGAGATTGGTTTAAAGGGGAGCAACGATATTGTGGAGGTTATCTCTGGTTTAGAAGAGGGAGAAAAAGTAACCATAAGATAACGCAAGATAATGCCAGAGCCAATTATTAAATTAGAAAATGTCTGGAAAATCTATCAGTTGGGAAAAATAGAAGTTCCTGCCCTAAAAGGAGTCAGCCTGGATATTAATCCAGGCAGTTTTGTCAGTATTATGGGAACTTCCGGTTCCGGTAAATCTACCTTTTTGAATTTAATAGGCGTTTTGGACGTTCCAACGAAAGGAAAGATATTTTTGAAAGGAAAAGACATTTCCAAACT
>Ga0210036_1005613_pt1 | contig 10783 bp, 8 predicted proteins | sample CryGeymeta201515_FD_185469 | JGI IMG/M metagenome (GOLD analysis project Ga0210036, IMG submission 185469) | Groundwater microbial communities from Crystal Geyser aquifers in Utah, USA - Crystal Geyser metaG 2015-15 (SPAdes) (version 2) | ecosystem: Environmental > Aquatic > Deep subsurface >... | reverse complement strand
CCTATGAGTCAGGACAAAAAAGAAAGAATCCTTTGCACTGTTTCTAGCGAAGCTTTTGGTCTCATGGTATACGAGAATTGCCGAGAGAAGTGGCAAAATATCATGAAATTGAAGAAAAAAATCGGGGTAAGTTATCACTCAAAATCTGTGTAACGTATCAAAAAGAACATGACAACTAACCCAATGTTCGCCTCCATTTTGGTTAATCCAATTATACTTTGTTTCGAATTACACAGGAGCTCAAATCGCACGTACAGGAGATGAGGCCAAACAATATGAAGCCAAGTGGACACTTACAAAGGAAGGACAGAAGAAATATGGAGGTTGGAAGGAGGGAGCTTACATAGCATATGACACCTATTACACGTTGATTGAGACATTACGCCAACATGACAAGGAAAATGGCTTTGTATTCCAGAAATATTGCCAGGAAATCATGCGAGAATTACACGGTATTCCTGATGATCAGCTTGAGTACCGTACAAGTAATCGAAAGCGGGTTAAGGCACCCCCCACTCCTCCTGCTATTGATGTTACCAAGAGACGTGTCAAACGCAAGGTAAAGGAGCAAGTAACTTACTTGTTGTTATCTGGCAAACAAAACACAGATATTATCCAAAACAAGACACCAATGCTATTTTATTGGTCATTCTTGTCCACGTTATGGTTGATCGTTCCTGTATTATTGAGCTGGCATGATGTTGAATTGCATTCCGTTATTTGAATTCACACTACAGAGACTAGTATTTTGATCTAATATAACCATATTATCCAAGGCAACAAAATAACAAAATTGGTGTATTGCTGCATATAATATCGTAGTCTTTGATGCTAGAAATTAGTAAATTAATATATCAAATCTTAAATAACAGATTACTACATGGGATAACACCAAAGTATATGCGTGCATTACTTGCAAACAAGTACAAAGGATGCTTCTTACATCTTCAAACAAATCATGGTAACGTGGTTATTAAAGATTTGTTATATTTACACAAGTAAAGAGTACAACTACTAATTTTGGTTAATTACATAATTCTACAACAAAGTACACAGGTACAATAACCATACCCCGTAGGGTTTGTGTTTGGGTAAATTACATAGGGAATCGGGATTTACCCAGATGGTCATTCTCTGATGTAGGACTAGGACTACAGTAGGTAAGTAGAGTGTTTAAAAATGTGTTGTCATCATTCGTTTTGGGGGGGGTGACGCCCGCCAATGAAATTTTTCTTAACGTGATATTTGATAATGTCATCGATGTCATTGTTTAAACTTCATTTACCCGCTTGTTACCCGTAATATCACCGGCATGTCACCGATTCTTGTAGCCGATTTTGTAGCGTTGTTTTACCCGCTATGACAACAATTAGCGATTACAGTATTTTGTTGTTGTCATCATGTCATTCATCATCAACAAGAGAAGTCTACATGAGTATTATGTATTATCGCGCTTTCATTATTAAAAACAGGGAAATTTGAGGGTGTCACCGACAACCGACTGTAATACTGATACTGTAGTCTAGTTTTCATTATTATTGTTTGCTGCGAAAGGAGTGCTTCCAAACCAAAATGGAAAAGAACGGCAACGTAAACAACAACAAGAACGATAGCATCGGCGAGCATACAAATGCGCCATTGCAAGAAGAGAGTCTACTACTGGTAGATCCACCACATCATGGAAGCAACAATGCCACCGTTACAAAGCGAGACGATGCCAAGAACAAGCATAATAAATCAGAACGAAAGCGACTCAAGAAGGAACGGAAAAGAAAAAAGAAGGAACGTAAAAAGGAGAAGAAGCGTGCTATGAAACAAAAAGCAAAGCAGCAGCAGCAGCAGCTGAAGAAGAATGCATTTGTTGCTTCTTCTGCTGCATCCGCATCATCTTGTGCATCGTCGTCGTCGTCGTCGTCCTCGCCGATGTTGCTGTTGTCACCCCGACAAAAAGACGAAAATGACAAACAATCTTCAGTGTCTGGTACAGAAGACAACAACAAGGATAACAAGGCGGCACAGTTTTCAGATCCAGAGGAGGAAAAATATGACCCTGCTCGTATTGTCGCCGGTGCCGCTAACATTCCCCGTAAATGTAAACGCAAACGTTCATTGATACAAGAGGACGATGACACCAATGGCAATCAGAATCAGAATCAGAATTGTGCTAGTTTGATATCCAATTTACAACCGATCAAAAAGACATCTGCAGCCAATATATTTTTTGAAAAGGACGACGGCGACAACAACAACAATAGCAACAGCAACAATAATTATGAAGATGTAGAATATTTTCGAAATGATCCTCCCGATATTTCGCTCAATGCTCTCAAGCAAAATATATTAGGACGCCAGGTACAAAGTTTTAATGACCATCACGATGATGAAGACGTTAGTGATGATGATGATTTTAAAATGACAGCAGTCAACAACGCTACTACTTCTACGAAAACAGTTATATCGCCCGAATTACGTCGAGAATTGTCCTGTTCTATTTGTCACGAAGTTCTGTTTCAACCTGTAAGCTTACTTTGTGGACATTCATTTTGTCGCGAATGTCTTTCGTGGTGGTGGAAGTCCAATAACACCACCAATAGCAACATCAAAAATAACCATGCAACCAACAATAATTGTCCTACATGTCGTCGCACATACTGTGACACAAATGGCAACGATAATGACAATTACTTCCAATTCTTGGGCATTAATACAGCACTTCGTGCCAGCGTCATGGCACTCTTTTCAGAAGAAGTTCAGGGACGCAAAGAGGCTCTTCGAAAAGCTCAACGTCAGGCTACCAGAGGTGAAAATGGAGGAGCTCATAATGGTGGTTACTGCGTGATCAGCACAACAAACGATGATGTTTGGAAATTACCATGGAATCAACGAGGAAGTGCTGCCATCTGGCCATGTCGACGGTCTATTGTGTTGGATGCTGAAGATCAACGGATGCAGTTGGCTCTAGGATTTTACAAAGATGCTACCACGATGGGAATGACGTACAGTGTTCGAACACAATCGTTGCACGTATCGCTTTGTTTGTTAACGATGGAAGAAGATGAAGTGGCCGATGGTGGATTTCCTCGTGTAATCGTCGACGATGATGATGATGATGAAAATGACAATGAGCATTTGTTGGTATCTCGCAGTGGAGGGCGATTTGTGCATTCCTTTGTACGGGCCACTGCAAAACTAACCGAAACTACTTACGATAGTAGTAGTAGCTACAGCAGCAGCAGTAGTCGTCCTCTTGGCCGATGGGCAATTCAGTCCTCGGGAGCTGTGGAAATGTTAATGGATTTATCGCAATTGCCGTCTCATATTGCCATGATTGTTTTTGAACACGAAGAAACGGGAGCTACCCTAGAGCTTCAAGCTGTTGATTCTAATAAGATGGCAGGTAGATTCGATGCAGTCGGACGCGGTGGGGTAAATGCAGCGACAGATACAAATACGAATGGCAGAGAAGATGACTACGAAGAACGGGCTCAGCGACTTCAATATTATCAAACGTACGACAAAGACGAAGATAACGGATCTCATTTGGATGAATTTGAAAACGATGGGTTCATTGCCCAAGAAGCTGACGATGATGAAGAGGAGCATGAATCTGAAAATTACGATGATGATCTTTGCGATGTCTGCCGGAAGCCTGGAGATCTCATGGTCTGCGACGGCGGGGATAATATTGAAGGGTGTGGACGTTCGGTGCACATTGACTGTGTCCGTCGCGCAGTTGTTCCATCAGGTGACTGGATATGTCAAAGTTGCGCCAACGATTTACAGTTAGGCGTTGGTATTGAAGGGTATGAATTTCCTCCCGAAGCCGAGTCGATTCGTGATAGCGAGGAGGATAACGACGACGACAAGGCGGAGGTCGACCAGCCTGTGAAACGTAAACGTCTCATTAAAAGTGGACCTGCCATGGACCTGGATGATTCGGATAGTGAGGAAGAGAATGAGAAAAACGATCAGGCCAGCAACAGCTCTGCCATACCGGGGCGCCGGCGTATTGGTGGCGATTCTGATGAGGATGCAGACGGCTGTAAGAAACCTGCCACCGCGGTGCCGACGAAGAAGAAGTCGCGCATTAGTGCAATTGATAGCGATAGCGAGTAAGGGCGCCCGCCAGCAGTATAATCGACGCAGTACAGTGCTACACAGATTTTATACGCCTGCTTCAGCAGCTTATAAAGCAGAAAATGATGGACTCGCTGGTCTTCCCTCCGCTTGTCTTCCAACGAAGTATTCGCTGCACTTTAGGTCTCCATCATGGATGATAAAATCCTCTACCAACGAGGGTGCGTTGGCACTGCCCCGTCTCAACATTAAGTCGTGGTCAATAATTACTGGTGGTCTTGCTACAGGAATCGCCGCAGTAATAGGGTTGGAAACAAAATGAAGCGCTCACTTTTTCCTGATCTCCGAGAAGTATGTTCACGGCGAATTAAACTTTGCCACCACAGGCAGCCACGTGTTGTCTCGCTTGACTTCGCGGATACTCGAGCGTGGTTTCAGTAGTTTTCCCGGGAACACAACCAGAGCCAGCCGCTAGTTTTTTCAAACAGGAGTAGTACTCATCGCGAGCGATATTTTCTAGTAGACTGCCAATTTTGTTTTTATCTGCGTCAGCCTTTCCAAAATTTAATATTTTCTGAATTGAGCACAATCTCAAATCGCTGAAGACAACTTGCCATAGCATCATTCAGATTTAAAACTGCCAAGATGCTAGGTCACCCATCACCACATCTATTAAAATTTCCTGCCCTACTTTTGCATACCGGTACTTAGGAGACTGCAATACCTGGTAGTACCCGCTACTTGCTGGTACCATACTGAAGTTTAGTAGCTGGGGCATAGAATACTTAATAGCCTCGATTTTTAATATGACCCAGTCCAGTGTTGTGGCTGAGCCTTACCAGGGTAACCTGACAATGCATAAAAAGTTGCTGGGGCCAATCCCTTGACATGATGATCAGGAGGGCCAGGCAGCTACTACCAGTACCTGGTACTACCATGGTACTGTACCTGGTACCACGCTTTGTATTTAGGGAAGACAATTGGCACGAACGAGTCTACAGTTGCCGATCCAATGACTGCCTATGTCATTTTGTTCGGAGAAGGGCAAATGCGTTTTCGCTTGTCTTGGGGGTCCTTTTGAAAATTCTTTGAAGTTCCTCTCGGAAGCTCTCATTCAGTGAGGGCTGGTACTATTAATGCATTTCTGAGAAAATGCTACCCAGTAAATATGGAAACCGAGCCACTGAAGATCTTACGGTACCACTACTAAACCAAACACCGGACATACTTGTACCAAGTACCAGTGGTACCTGGTACCTGGTACCTGGTACCAGTAAGAGCAAAAACTGGCATTCTTGGAACTACCAGGTGGGAGTATTAGGCTACCAGGTACCAGGTACTACGTACTGATAACAGGTACGGTAGTACCGGTACCTGGTACTAGTATTTCCTACTGTAGCTAGTATGGTAGTAATAATTACAGTATTTATTTATTCGACGCGTTGTTCAAAATCTAGTACGTGGTAAGGATAAAAAGAGTTGGCTTGTATTCTCACACTTAATAAACCCTATCTCACATTTATCTTGGACATTAAATCTGACTGTCGTAGTAGTAACTGAGTTTGTTCATGTTTAAAGCATGACAATCTTGAAATTCGCATTTGACGCCTTCCAGCTAAGCTAAGCACCATGAAGAATCCAAAACCTTTCAGAAGAAAAAAATAGTTTACTGCATGCTGCTGGTACAGTGGTATTGTACTGGTACTTTTACGTAGTATCAGGTTGCTAGTACCTGTTACTGGCAAGAGACTACTTTTTGCTGTCCAAGATACATATTATCAATAAATAATCAAACAGCATCCAATAAACCAGGTCAAAATGAATGAAACAAATACCAGCTCAAGTTCAGGAAGTAACTTCCGCGTGCTACCTCTCTCTTACTCGCCAGCGCCCACTGAAGTGATTCTTGGTAAATTGACTTTCATTTTCTTCAACATGCAGCACTTGTACTAGTCCGTCCTTTGCGATTGTCGTCGCGTCTTCTCACTCTATACGTTCACTGCTGTTTTCATTCGATGTCACTTTACAGGAAGAGGACGACGTGTTGTGGAGCATCCAGGCAACCGGCGTTTTCGGGAACATGTACAGTCGGAGCTATCCGTTTACAGCGCAACCAATTCCAAAACGGTCAAGAGCGCTGTCATTCAGCGCATTTGCAAGACCATCGAGACAGCCAATCCTTCCACAGGTGGCTTTGTCAAGTTTGATAAGAGCAAAAAACAGTGGTATGCTGTAGACTCCAAAACAGCACGGGCCAATACCGCCCAAGCCTTTCGCGATGCTCTTTACTCGAGGTACAGGTCCTCCAAGCAAAACAAGCGCGCCAGGAGACGTTTTTCTCATTCGCCTCCGGAGTCTGTTGATCCAAGGACAGTATCGCCTTGGTCTGACCGGTCAGATGGACAACTGTCAGGGGAGCGACCTCGTGGTCTACTTCCACAGAACAACGTTAAGAGCAGCAGCAGTGTCAACGTAAACGCCAATATCAACTGGGAAAGCCCTCTACCGCTCATTGATATTCTTGGAATGGTGGATGACTACTCGTCACTGGCATTTGATACCCGAAACAGTAATCATCAAGCATACAATGGAAAGAGTAACTCATCCAAGCATGATACTAATAATGATGATGTCGTCGTTGAATACTTTGATGGGCCTTCTTTTGATGATCTTTGGAAAGATGCACTTGTTGATAGTGAGCTCTTGGACGTTCCTCACTGCTACCAAAACGTTCAAGCAACTATCCCATTATGCGGATCATCTTTTTGAAATAGATGATCTGGTTAAATGGAAATATAGACGCAAGCATGTCAGATCTCAGGTACAAAATATATGTTGAGCTTTCACTTCGCTCTTAGCTTGATCGTGCCAACCACGCACATATATAACTACAAGCAATAGCTAGGAATAATATAACATGTATCCATCTTTTGTTGCTAAAAGTAACTCGTTACAACCTTTGATATCAAAAGAGAAAAAGATAAAGTTTTCTCAATGATCGTTGAGTGATTATTGAATCGACGAAAGTACGGCAGCAAGCAAGCTCAGGGCAAGAAAACATGAGTAGTAGCAAGCATTGATTCGACGAACGTTTCTTCTGTTCTTGCTACTACGGAATTAATTATAATAATCGATCTCTACCAATCGTCCTTCCTGACACGATCGTCGTGCTGCATCGGCAACTTTTTGTACTCTAATGCACTGTTCGGCAGCAATGGGCCATTTGCAATCGTTGATTTTGCTACCAATGTCTTCTTGCTTTTCCATTTCGTTTAACACAACATCGGCAAAGACGTGCAGTTCATTAGCAAATGCCTGTTCAAATCGTTGTGGAAAACTATGCGCAAGTCGTCCGTGTCGTATTCCAGATCTGTTTGACAATACCATGCTATTTTCGGACGGATTTTCAACACTGACCAATCCTTCCGTGCCAAATATTTCTACGCGCTGATCGTAGCCGTACGTAGCAGAACGACTCATGAACAAATTCACCACCGTCCCTTGTTCCATGTGCAGCAACATGACAGCATTTTCTTGAATCCCTGCTTTTTCAAAATCAGGATCAGAATTGGGACCCGTGATAGTGGCATAGACACTTCGAACAGTATCATTCAGAGCGTACGTGATAAAATCGACATCGTGTGCACACAAATCTAAGAATATATCCCCACCATCACCACCGTTGTCCAGCATAAATTCTTTGGGCGGTGCCGGATGGTCGGCAAAAAAGATATTGGATACAATGGGTGTACCGATGTCACCGTTTCGCACAGATTCTGCCAGAGCCTGGTAGGACGGATCGAATCGTCGTTGAAAGCCACAACAGAGCTGCAGCGTGGCAGTATCGGCCAAGTCAAATAGTTCTTTTATTTCGGTAGCATTGCTTCCTATTGGCTTTTCGCAAAACACTCCCTTTAGTCCTGCGTCACATGCCTCACGTATAATGGAAGCGTGAGTGTGTGTAGGAGTTGATACAATAATTGCATCCAACGGCAACTTCGACGAAGCTGACGCTGAAGGCCATGAAGAAGATTGGCCCAACAATAGTTCGTGCATATTTGCGTACACGGAAGCTCTTCCCAATCCCAATCGATGAGCCAAATCATGTGATTTTGATGATTTCAATAAATTGTTGTCATCCACAATACCCACCAGTTCATATTGAGGATTGCTTCGAACAATGGAAGCCCGAATCTCACCCATTCGTCCGCTACCGAAAACGGCCACACGAACGGCAGCATTAGCAGTAGTAGCAGTAGTCGCTGTTGTTGCTGCGACGGCGGCCGTGGAAGTGGAGGCAACAAAGTTCCGAGTATTTCGAAGAAGCAAATAAGATGAAGAAAAAGAAGCTCGAAAAGGCCGTGCTGTTGCTGTTAACAGCATCATTGAAAGTTGAAAGTACGAGGAAAAAGAAAAAAGAATACGTGACAGGATTTTTTTTGGAGGCTTGAAAAATCACAGAGAGTGAGGACAAGAATATTGAATGAAGCAGCCTTTTTTGATTCTATTGTTGCTGTAGCTTTCTTGGTGCTGTTGTTAACGTTCAATTGCTGTTGCAGTTAGTTAATGTTGCAGTTCCAGTTGCAGTTACTAGTTACTATCGCTGTTACTGTCGCTATTGTTGAAGTTGTTGTTGCTGCTGCTTCCTGCTGCTGCTGCTGCTGCTGCTGGCATACATGTGCGTATACATGTCCTTGATCTTTTTGCTGGTAGACAAGTACCACTCTAATAAATCCACGAACTAGACCTACTAGTAGTAATGTACTGTTACTCACTCTACTTGTACTCTGGTATTTCTAGTTTACCTGGTACGAGACTAGTACGAAGAAGTAGTCTACTGGTAGACGAAGAAGTAATCTACTAGTAGACTGGTACCAGGTAGCTTACTCCGGAGTGGTACGGTACCTGGTAGTTTAATAAAAAATTGACAAAGATTTCATTATGTCGAATCTCGGGAAGAGAAAAACTGTCGCGTATTGTATATCCAAATTAAGCCCAGGTGGACTGTCATAGGACTCAGGAGTTAGGTCTTACTCTATTAGGTCGTGTGCCTATGCCTGCTTCCTATACACACCACTAGTCTAGTCATAATATTCAATATTTACTCTAATATTCATGTAGTCTCCACACTAGCTTTTTACGTGTTATCAGACACCATGAGCTCAAAGCCGGCTCTACAACCGGCTGCCATTGAGTTAACAAGGTCCTATAAGCACTACAGACACCCCTGTAGGTCCTGTAGACCCCATGCGAGTTCCGGAGGCGACATGCACCGGAAACGCAGCAACCGGATATCGATTTGGTTCATCAAAACTCCAAATCATCAACCACAAAGCTTTGGAGACTTTGGCCATGACTACTACAGCCGGCCGGAAAACCAAGTTAACTTGCTCCTTCTCCTACCACAGGAGCAAGGGGACTACCTCGCTTCCACGGTGTTGGAGACGAGGAGCCACCGTACGACATGCGAGACACACTTTTCGTTCGCTCGCCAAGCCAATGGAAGAAGCACAAGTTGTGCCTTTCCATACACCGACACATCGTCGCAACCGAAAGGAACGACGAAGCCTACAGTCTATTCCTATAGACGACAATGGAACACCCCTGTCACATGGACTTTTGGTCTTGTCTTCCAGCAAGCCATTGACCGGCAGGACCGGACACTACAGACTGAGGGACGCTTCAGTCTACTGGAACCACTGGAGATACAGCCTTCACGGGAACACTCCCACTACCGGACAAGGACTCGTCCCATGACGACATGCCTTGTTGGCTACACTCCATTGAGGCTACTACACCCTGCAGGACACACAACGACGAGACACTTCGCACGACACCTCGCAGGAGACAGACTTCGCATCGACTCTTCGCATCGCACCTGGACATTCAAGACTACAGTCATCAAGACTAGATCCAGGACCACATTAACCACCGACTACTTGGCAAGACCAACCAAATGGGAACCCATCTCCTACGCCTACATCAAATCCTACCGTATATCCCATTTGGCAACCAACTCGTCTGCTTCCACTACATTCATGTACAACCCAGTACTCTCGGTGGTCCGAATCGATGCGAAGCACTCCTGGCAACCGTATCGATGCCAGTATCATGGAAGTATTATCTCGGCTCTTTTACTTCGAATTCAGTTGTGTATTCATTGTTTTTGCAATATACCCCAAACTACTGAATCTCTTTTACTCTACTCTTGTTGCCTATATTCCACAGGAATATCTCCCCTTTACTTTGAAACCATTCCACCATGGCCCTTACCAAGACCACCAAGAAGACCTCGTCTATCATCAAGACTCGTTCGCAAAGTCGTACCGGAGCTCGTACCGGAACGAACGTCCGTACGAACGACGATACGATCGCTCCTGCTCTTGCTCTTGCTCCTGCTCCTGTCGCTGTTGCTACAGGAGGACGTACCACCGGAACGACGAACGACCCTGTCGTTACTACGACTGTTCCTGTTGACTTGTTCGCAGGACGTGCGAAGACTGGTACTTTGAAGGACCCACCCCCTGCTGTTCCTGCTCCTCGCGATCGCGACTCGGACCCCGATTCGGATGCGAACAAGAAGCCTGCTGCCAAGCCTACCAAGGGACGTCCTAAGAAGGTCGTCGCTCCTAAGGCTACTCGCAAGCCTCGCAAGCCTCGTACTGATCCGGCTGATGAACTTGTGGATCCCATGGCTAATATCCAA
>Ga0210036_1005605_pt1 | contig 10800 bp, 8 predicted proteins | sample CryGeymeta201515_FD_185469 | JGI IMG/M metagenome (GOLD analysis project Ga0210036, IMG submission 185469) | Groundwater microbial communities from Crystal Geyser aquifers in Utah, USA - Crystal Geyser metaG 2015-15 (SPAdes) (version 2) | ecosystem: Environmental > Aquatic > Deep subsurface >... | reverse complement strand
TTTGCAAATTCCGGCATCATCATCATCATCATCATCATCGTCGTCGTCGTCGTCGACGGAGCTGTGGCAACGGAAACTCTGCACCAGTTTGCAACAAATTCTGGGAGTCACGTACGTTTTGGATGGGAATGTTCCCTTGCAATGGTCCTTGTTGGAATCGGCTGAAGAATTTTGTCGGGCCTATCAAAAGAAACATGGTCAGGCACTATATAATCCTTCTGCAAGCAATGACGATGCCATGGAACAACTCGACGAGAATGAAACACCCTCGATTGCCATAAATTCCGAACAAGCTCAATATATGTTGTCCGATGGTACCACTGAAATTGTTCAGAAACCAACGTATCCTGCAACTCCATCTCTACCACTGTTAACCTCGTCTTGTCCGGCGTTGGTGTGTCTGGTGGAAAAATCATCGCACGGAGCCGTCCGACATTTATCTCGCACAAAGTCACCCATGAGCATGGCAGGAGCATGGTTATCTCAACAGGTAGCAAGTACCAATTTACAGCAACAGCAGCAGCAACAACAACAAGCAAATGGCGGTGCAACCAAGAAGATATTTCACCTCGCCTTCATGCCATGCCACGACAAGAAATTGGAAGCCTCGCGAAAAGATTTTGCGCGAAATCAAGAACAGGACGTTGATTTGGTCTTGACGACCCAGGAATGGTTTCAGATGATGGTAGAATATTGTCAAACAAAACTGACTCACAAAATGGCGCTACCGCAGGAAACGACCTGGAGCAAGGAAGAAGCCGTTCAGCATGTACGAGCACATTTGGAAGGGCTTTCTCTGGCATCTGTCCGTTCCGGAAAAGATGCATTACAACCAGGATCCAATGTAAATGGACAAGTAACACTACTTACGACACGAAGATCAACTTCGTGTGATATTGATACCATGGACGTTGAAATGGACGACCAAGACAACACGAACGGCGAATTAAGTGGAGATAACAATATGGACGGTGAATCGATTGGTAAAACCCCCAACAATTCGTCCTTCTTTACCATCGGTTCGGGTGGTTTGGCGGACTTTGTGTTTCGCTATGCTGCTTGGCGTTTGTTCGATACTCACGTTACGGATGTATTTTGGAAACCCGTGGTTGCTGCTACGGCTTCCAATGCTTCCCAGAATGGAGCGGTGAGTGCGCGTGTTCAACGTCGTGCCGCAGCCAACAACCGAGATTATCACGCCGCGACACTTTACCAATACAGCGATGCCTCTAATGGCAATTATTATTACTCTTGCGACGAAGGGCCCGGAGGCGTCCCTGTGCTGCGATTTGCTATTGCGTACGGACTGCAGACAGTGCAGCGTGTCTTGGAACCCTTTCATTCCAACAGCAGCAAGAATGCTATGGGTAATACCACTACCAGTATGGACTATCCATTTGACTTTGTGGAAGCCATGGCCTGTCCTTCTGGTTGTTTGAATGGAGGGGGACAACTGCGCGTCGCTGACAGAGAAACTCCGTCCCAAACACGAGAACGTGTGGCCTTGACCCGGGGCCTCTTTTCAGCTCCTTTGTCGCCTACGATCGACATGACGGCATGGACCCTTGCTATAAATCAGGAGGCTTTGGATGCCGCTGTACCGAAAGCGGAGCGACAGACACGATTTCACGTGGTTCCTCCATTGCAGCATTCCATGGGCGCGGCAGCTGGTGTAGCTGTCAAAGATACTCAGTGGTAGTTATATAAAATAAAACAAAGTAAATACGTATTTTTTAAAAATAAATTATCATATCTACTGTTTCTTGCTCTTTTTACCTCCACCTTTACCTCGACTAACTCCTGCAGCTCCCAACAGGAAATCATTGGCAGCCGAAGCTGCTCCACCGTAGGCGGCGGCCTTTTTGGGATACCGACTACCCAGCAATCTCTTTTCGACACTTTCCAATTTGGACTTGTGGTCCTTTTGCAAAAACATTTCAAAATTGTCCGCTTCGGCCCTCAGCATCTTGGCATGCGCACTACCGTCGTCGTTACCGGCCGTAGGATTGGCCGGTGAAAATCCCAATTTGGACATCATGACCTGCTGCTCTCGGACTTCCATGGAGGGATCTCCCATGGCCAGTTTGAAGAAGGATCGGAGCCCAAACATGGTCAAAAAGTAAAAAGACACCGAACTCGTGTAGGACGTATCGAGTGTGGAAAGCTCGTACAAACCTTTCTGAAACATTTGTTTAAATCCCAACGTGAGAGGAAAGGGAACCTTGAGCAAAATAAAGCCACTGAAAAAGTGTTGAATACCCTGCATCATGACCATGTTTTGAACCATAAAGACCATGTTTCCCTTCATCATGGAAAGAGGGTTCATCATGGCACCCATGGGATCATCCGAGCTGCCATCACCCTCTTCGGCTTCTACCATGGTCCCATCCTCTTGTTGGACCAACTTTTTGGGTTTGCTGGCCGCCTGTGCTTCGTCACTTTCGCACCAGTCGGCAGTTTCTTGGAGCAATTTCGCGTAATGGAGTCGACGAACATTCCACTGCCAGGAACTAATGTAATGCGAGGCTCCTGACTTTAGTTTGGCGGTATGCCGGCCAGTGGCTTGGGCCCGCTGTTGAATGAGATTGGTCTTTTGAGGATCTGACTTTAACAAAATCCCCACGTTTGCTCGAAGCAATCCAGCACAGACCATTATTATAAAGAGTGGCAAGACCACCCAATCTCGAATGTCCGAGTCTAATAAAAGTGTTGTTGACATATTGTATTGTATGTGGCAGTTATATGGGAGATAAAGTCAACGAAAGATAAACAATGATGGAGGATGGAGGCTGACATAGGTTGAGGATGGTGTGAACAGAATGTTGCGTACCATGATATTATTGTATTGCTCTGGCAGCGACAGGCAGACGAGCCCTAACCCTATTAATACCAAGTACTCGTAGCATCGTTTTTGAGCCTCGTTAGTTTTCGGAGCAAGCATGCAGAAAGCGATGGAGCATACAGTACTTCGCATGGATACACTGTCATTGCTCGGATTCACTTCCCATACCTCTATAATGGTCCGTGACAATCACTAGTATGAGACGTCTCACTACTGGCTCCCTCGTGAGTCCCAGGACTGGCGGCGACGAAGCACGGTCTCCTTGGCGAGGCATTCGAGGTCCCACAACGCTCCAAATTCTTCCGTTTTTAATACAAAGGATGTAGAGCATGAAAGGTGGGCAATTGTGGGGCAAGCATGCATGTGGGCGAACCCTCCCCCCAAAGCTTCTTGGGGATTTTTGCAAAGGAGAAGCTTGGCACGGTCCATATCCAACATCAAAAGACTGCAGACAGTACGGCACTCAAAATCAAGTCCAGTAAGTAGAAAAACTTTCAACAATTACTGTACCAGAGGAAAGCTTCGTAAGCAAAATTAAAGCGGGGATGTTTAGAAGCAACTTTGATAGAAAGACCAGATCCTGAAAACGCTAACCCTACTGCCCGTATCGCGAAAGATTTTTTTGTCATCCAGGAGCAATTTATTTTGCTGCGCATTATTATTTAATTTGTCAACAGAAGATAGTAAATAATAATACAAAGTAAAACCAAGCTCGCTCCATACTACCACCTACTATTATCGCAATAAAAAAATGAAAGACTCATGATCAAACAGAGGCGTCACCAAACCCCGAATGACAGTCGTTTCGGTCTTCGTTGGCAGACCAAAGGCAAGGAACGAGAACATCATGACAAGCTCGTCAGGAAGCATTCGTTTCCTCGTTGCTGTCGAGGTATCGCAGTACTATTACTGTTACTACTAGCCATTAGCTGTGATTTTCGGCCTTGGATTCTGACTGAAACTCTCAGGGAGGATTTGTATACAAAGAAATTCATACAATCGAACACCTGGAATCTAAAAAAGAAGAAAAGTCCAGGGGATTCTAAACTGCCGGATCCTGTCCCTCTCTTGCATCAAGAACCTTTCGTGCAACAAGAAGCCACCGCCAGTTTTCCTATTGCTACCGAGGCTTTGATGCGGAGACATGAATGCATTTTCCACATCCGAGAAAGACAGTTTGCAACATATACGTCACTACTTGGTAAACGCTCTTCGCCGTTTAGGTCAATGATACTGCTAGTAGATCCTGCCTACCACGCAAATGTGGGAGACCACATGATTACCGCGGCGGAACACATATTCCTCCGTCGGCTGGGATGGGACGCAGATACGAATGCCGGAAAAAATAATAAGAACATCAATCCGAATGCTGAATTTCAAGAGTGTCATTATCTTCAAGCGAATGAGTTTGTTCCACACTGCGACACTCTTCTTCATTCGCAAAATCCTCTTCACGGGCAAGGAAAAGTCGCCGTGTGGCATGGCGGGGGCAATTGGGGAGATCTTTGGCCACAAATGCAAAAGATACGATTGGAACAGTCATTCCGTGCCCTTCTTCAGTCGAACTATTCGTCGGTGGTGGGAATGCCGCAAAGTCTCTACTATCAGCATCCGGAATCGGAAATCGCGGATGCTCGCTTATTGAAACGTGCACTACGGCTGGGCGTCACGGCAAGAGAAGGATCCTTCAATTTTACTTCCAAAGTTGTTCTTTCGTGGCGAGAATACGATAGCTACCACAAGGCCAAACGACTATATCCATATCTTACCAATGTTGTGGTTCCTGACATTGCCTTCCAACTGGGACCCTACAAACCCATACGGCCTGCAGCAACACATGAACATGATTTTTTGTTCCTATTGCGCCGAGACCACGAATCAACCCTCTTATTGGACGTATTTTCCAACATGGACGACACAAAGAATGATGACGATGAAGATGGACGAGTTTTTCCAACGGATCCAAACACCATCCCACGGTTACTCGAGGATGCTGTATCATCTGCAATGAAAGTTGCCAGAACGCATGGGAAAACATATTCCTATCGGATCGTGGACTGGCCGGACCGGTGGGACATGTTTGACAGTGACGACCCGTACTTTTCCGACACTTCCATTCAACTCTTGTCACTGGGACGGGTTGTGATTTGCGATCGACTTCATGCCGCAATCTTGGCATTTCTGACAGGACTGTCATTCGTGTATTTGGACCAAATAACTGGTAAGATCTCTAAAAGTCTAAAATTGGCCTTTGATTCCTGGGATGGTTGCCGAGAATAGGAGCGAAGCAACAATCCTAAAAGAACAGCAAGATCTTTGAAATATGCTCAGGCTGCAAATCTTACAGATGCGATTGACGAAGCCGTGAATCTACTGCAATTCTGACATCTGTACAGTAGTGCCATATTAATTTACCAGTTTTTTTCTTCAATCATATGGATTTTCTATTTTTACGTGTCTCTAGTTTATAACAACCCTGGTGATTCTTTGTCGTTTTCTAATTTTTGTGAATTGGTTCTCTTTGAACTGTAGCTCAAGTAGGCATTCCAGATCAACGCTACTGCATTACTGAACAGCACCTGGTACTCTACGCGCACAAACTTGAAATTGATCATTTGGGCCGGTATCCATAGGACCCAATTTGCCACAACAATCGACGGAATATTGTTTTGCAGTCGCGTGCCCAAAGTCGACAGCTTTTCTCCTTCCCATGTCCACAAGATGGACAAGAAAGTTGTACAGGAAATGGGAGCAAACACAGACTGATCGAGCACAACTCGGGCCACAACGTGATTAGGAAGCGCTCGAAAGAGGATGTTGTACCAGTAGTGGAGCGCCGGACCTACCCAAAAAGCTCCGAGGGCAGCAAATCGACCCGTGCGTTGGATATCGAATTCTTCTTTGTCTGACCCCACTGTTTCCTTGCCACTTTGGGTAAGCGCCTGACAAACAAAATCACCTCCACCCGAAATGAGTCCACTGGTCAATGATTTTGTGATGATCGGATGTGTGTCTAGCTTTGTCGAGTACCAATGCACACAAGCTGAAATGATAGAGTCATTCTTTTTATTATTCATTTTAGACGATGAAGTACATCTTTTGGTGGGACGTGGCAAACCATTCCTCCGTCGATAAAGTCTTGTGATCCTAAAGGGCGATGATACAGTGCGAAGCATGGCCTGATATTGTGAAAAAGGAATTGTTAAGTGTAATTAGTCTAGAGCCTCAACCCTGGATTCATGAAGTAGTCCTAGATGTTTAGATAGAGGCCCTGCGATACTAGAATTTAACACACTTCTTGAAGCCAACGATATTATGAGGTCTGGCTGCTGCCATATTTTTTATCGATCGGTAGCTGCTACAGTACCTGCTACAGCAGCAGAGTAGGCTTTTACTGTGAATAATGATCGAACTTCATTCTGGAAGGTTCGGGCAAAGATCGTTGGTAAGGTTTCATTTTTAAGGTTTGGACTAAAACAGTTGCTTCATCATCACAGGCGCACACTGGTTTCGTTGGTTTTGCAATTTCATCAACTGCTACGTCTGCAAGACCATTCGTCGTCGTCGTCGTTGTAGTAGTAGTACAACGCAGCACCCCACCATGACAAAACAGCAACATCTACTATTGTAGCTTGTAGCTGGTAGTGACGTTTGCTCACAGCTGTGGCTGGCCGAACAATCAACAGGTAATCATAAAAATAGATCACGGCCACCAATTATTATTGTTCCTTGGACAAACGAAGCTGCACTTGCACTGGCCAACGTATCGTGTAGGAGTACTACCTACATCACTGACTCTCAGTAGTACGACGACAATCACAAACACACACACACCACACAAACATAAATACAAATTCTAGCTTCTATGGGTTGCGGGTTCTCCAAGAACACTCGAGGCATCGTTACCGTCGATGACAGTGTTCATGTGATGATAAAACACGATAAGGAGGTTGCCAGACGAAAGGGACAAGAATCCCAGGGCTATGTGCCACGAGCTCCGCATGTGTTACCAGAACAACAACAACAACAAACAGAAGATAAAAATACAGCATCGGCAACTGGCAAAAAGGATGACGAGATGATAGCAGCGACTGCTACTGAGAACAACAACAACGATGGGAGGCGCTAGTACTACTAGTGTTGAACGACACACTAATTCGGGGAATAATTGGATCAAGCGCAGCCTAAAAAGTAATTGGAATTGTCGTGGTACAGGTAATGTCACGAGTAGAAGGCGATCGACGCAACAACATGATAGTGTGCGGATCGTTATTTTTCCATTTTCAATCTACAATGTTCATAAAAGGCACACCCATGCATCCCCTCCATCCCATTTTGTGGCCTCTTCGAATGTCGTGTCAACATGCAATCCAATCTTCATGCCATGCCATGCCATGCCATTTGCCATTTGCCAATGATGATGTACACACAAACACACAAAGCATACACGACTTCTCTTGGTAAGGTTTTGTCGTCGTTGGGTTTTACCTATTTGGAAATGAGACGAATTTCAATGATGACCGCAATAGCATCCGTCGAACGAAAGATTGAAACGCGTTTTTTTTTCCAGCATTTTGTGTGTTCCACGTCTTTTTCATTTATCCTTCATCACAGCTATCTCATTTTACCAGGACAATGCCAAAATACGACTACTGTAGCTAAAACGCCAAGCTGTATGTTTCATGTACCAGTATCTTCTTCCAGTGTTGTGTCGATTACTTTTTAGTCTGCACTGGATGCTGTTATTGTGAACCGCCGCGACGCTCAAACGAATTCTTTTTCAAAGAGGATTATAAAATTTCGAATTTGCTATGGATAGCACTGCATAAAGAAGCAGGGTATTCTCTTTTAAAATCGAATTGAAACTTCAATAGATTTCGTTTCCTTCGATTTCAATGCTGTTGCATTTGTCAAGGCGACCAGATGATTGATTATGATGCAGTTCTGCATACTTAAGCGGTTTGCATTTTATTTATACCTACTGAGCATTGTTTGCGCGCAGAGGAGCTATTAAAAGGGATAAATTACTTTTGTACTGTGTAAAGTTGACTACTTTCGTTGCACTTTCGAAAAGGACTAGCAGTACGTCGAATACTTGTGAAATAATTAGCCCTGGCATAGCTATTGATTGAATCCAGAGAATGTAACTATTGCTCTACCATCCATTCGTACCTAAAGCGCCTAATAAGACTATCATACCACCCGTCCCTTTGCTTTGTTTGCGCTTCCAATATGTACAACCGCATCACTTCCTACACTGAACTTGGCTAATTCAATGGAATTAACACTATCGCTAGGACCTCAACTTTGGCTCACGCCAGTATTGCCTTATTCAAATTCAGATCGTGCTGTAGTAATTGTACAGGTTCCTGCACTCCGGAGAACCTGTTTCAAGTGCGCCATTTCGACTCTGGAAAATTGTTTAAAAGAATAACTGTAGCCGGTTCAAAGTTACCAAGGCTGAGTCAACGGAGTTCTCCGGCATGAAGTTTGCAAACTAATTTTTTCGATTGTACTGAATAGTACGTTGAAAGTCTACACACGAGTTTTTCTGTAGCTTCCTACCAGCTACTATGGCTCCAAAATGGGCGCGAAGACGACCCAGAGGCACGCAGCTTGATGTGGTTTTGGCTCGAAGTCACCACACAAATTTGTCAAAAAGCACACAACACACTCACTCCTCGTCACCAGCCAACGACTTCCTACTACTACTCCATTACCACTTCTTCAAAGACTATCTATCTTCACCATGCCAATCTTGAAAGAACAAAACAACTTCAAGCCCATTGTCTCTGACGACGATTCCTGTAACTTTTTAGACGCGAAGAACCACACACCTACCAAGTCCACAGCAGCCGTAACCACCAACAACAAACCATCAAGCACCACCGAGTTCTTTACCACACCCACGAAGTCCATCCTTGTTGGACCTACCACCAGTCCTACCAAGTCTTTGTCGGAGAACAGTCTTCACAGCTACGAACACACTCACCACGTAGATGATAGTGACGATGAATTCGAAGCCTCCACTCAAATTAAGCAGATCTGGAAGTCCGATCACAAGATTGCCGAAGAGATGGGTCACCACGTAGAGGAACCCTTGCTGAAGGAGAATCCTCACCGCTTTGTTCTCTTTCCCATTGAAGATAACGAGGTGAGCATTGATCAGAGTGTGTTGTTTGGTTACCAGAGCAGTGTTAGTCGACAGGAATAGTCGGTTCACTTCTTTACCTTTCCTACCATATCATCTTACTAATCCCTTCTCTCGTCTTGACTCACAGATCTGGCAGATGTACAAAAAGGCCGAAGCTTCCTTTTGGACGGCGGAAGAGATTGATCTAGCCGAAGACCTGAAGCACTGGGAAGCTCTTTCATCCAACGAACGGCACTTTATTTCACACGTCCTAGCTTTTTTTGCCGCCTCAGATGGTATCGTAAACGAGAACTTGGCCCAGAATTTTGCCACTGAAGTCCAATCCGCGGAAGCACGCTGCTTTTACGGGTTCCAGATTGCCGTTGAAAACATTCACTCCGAAACCTACTCCCTCTTGATTGATACTTACATTAGGGATCCTCAAGAAAAGACCCACCTACTGCATGCAATTGAAACCGTCGATTGCGTCGAAAAGAAGGCCAAGTGGGCCCTGCAGTGGTGTGATGCCAACAATGCTTCTTTCGCCGAGCGTTGTGTTGCCTTTGCTGCCGTCGAGGGAATCTTCTTCTCTGGTTCGTTTTGCGCCATTTTTTGGCTCAAGAAGCGTGGATTGATGCCCGGTCTTTGTTTCTCTAACGAACTGATCAGTCGTGACGAAGGACTTCACTGCGACTTTGCCTGTCTCTTGTACTCCAAGCTCCTGAACCAGCTGCCACAAGAGCGTGTCGCTGAGATTATCTGCAACGCCGTCGAGATCGAAAAGGAGTTTGTCCAAGACGCTCTTCCTGTCGAGTTGATTGGAATGAACTCGGCTCTCATGTGCCAATACATTGAGTTCTGTGCCGACCGTCTTTTGATTGCCTTCAACTGCCCAAAGCACTACAACGCCCCTAACCCATTTGAGTGGATGGAAATGATTAGTCTTCAGGGAAAGACCAATTTTTTCGAAAAGAGAGTGGGAGAATATGCTAAGAGTGGAGTCGGCGAGACACAGCACCACACATTTGATCTCGATGTTGATTTCTAAAAACTGTCAAGAGGTATGGGGAAAGAAATTGATAATAAAGCAAACACAGTTGTCTGTCAATACTTAATCGTTGGGTTTTTGGGAGTCCAACAGAAAAACAGAACTTCTCCGGAATATTTCATTAGTTGGTTGTGCAGGAATAACACCCCAATGTGAGGAGATTTAATAACAATTAAAACGTTAGAGAGAATCTATTTCGTCTTGGTCTTCATTTATACAGAAGTATCCGCTTCGATCGAACTGACCGCAAATGCACTGTGCAGCCATCCATCGGTGTGTCCGCCTTTATTACTGTTACTGAAGGACCACACATCCAACAAAAGTACACTAAGATCTGTACATTACTGCCTTAGTTGTTGCCTCGTCTTCTGCAAATACATACTAGAGTATGGCGTCCCATACCTAGCTAGTAGACAGTCATGTAAACCACCTGCAATTTCCTTTATGCTTCACAGGAGCTGAGGGGGAGGTGATTATTTTATCGTGGACGCACAGTTGAGTACCTGGTATTTGAGATCACGTAAAAAGCTAGTGTGGAGACTCATGAATATTAGAGTAATATTATTATGACTAGAGACTATAGTGTGGATAGGAAGCAGGCATAGGCACACGACCTAATAGAGAGAGACCTAACTCCTGAGTCCTATGGTAGTCCACCTGGGCTTAATTTGGTCCCCTTGATTCATATATCCAAGTCTTGGAGATAGGGATCACATCACATTGTAGCCCAGCAATAAATCAAATCTGGTCCTGAGAAAACCAACCTTCAGGTAACAG
>Ga0210036_1005603_pt1 | contig 10801 bp, 16 predicted proteins | sample CryGeymeta201515_FD_185469 | JGI IMG/M metagenome (GOLD analysis project Ga0210036, IMG submission 185469) | Groundwater microbial communities from Crystal Geyser aquifers in Utah, USA - Crystal Geyser metaG 2015-15 (SPAdes) (version 2) | ecosystem: Environmental > Aquatic > Deep subsurface >... | reverse complement strand
CGTCGCGCACAGCGTGCTCTTGCGCGCTGTCGTCGTGCATCGCGGGGACGCGGCAAGGTCCTCGCGCGTCTGAAACGCGAGCAGCGTTCCCTGCGGAACGCCCGCAACACGCATCTTCACGATGTGTCCAGCGCGATAGCGCGCTCTGCCTCGACGATCTTCGTCGAGGACCTCAGGCTTCGCAATATGACTCGGTCGGCGCGTGGAAGCGTCGCCGAGCCGGGGGTGAATGTCCGGCAGAAGGCCGGACTGAACCGGGCTCTGGCTGATGCCGCGCCCGGCCGCCTGATCCAGATGATCGCCTACAAGGCTGAGAGCGCCGGTGGGATGATGATCAGGGTCGATCCCAGGAACACGTCGACGACGTGCTCCTCCTGCGGGAAAATGAACGCAGCACAGCTATCGAGGACTCGGTACCGTTGCAGCTGCAGCCTCGATCTGCACAGGGATCACAATGCGGCGATCAATATCAGAGAGCGGGGCATCATTGCTCTGCACGAGGCTGCTAGGGGCCTCGGGGACGCCAACGTGACCGGTTGCGGTGAGCGTCGTCCCGTGAATGCGGATCCGCTTGCGGCCTAGCCGCAAGCGGCCGAACCAGGAGTCCCATCGTGGAACTTAGTTCCACGATGGGACTCCGAATAGCTACTTCACCTCGACTGGATCTTTTCCGGCATCATCGCGGGCGCCCGGTCGCCTCCGAAGGCCTCCACCGCCACCAGGCTGAGGAGGACCACCATCGCAGCGACGATGAGGATCGTGCGCCAGTCGTCCCGGATCTCCTCGGCCGGACGCAGCTGGTACCCTTCCCGCTCGATCACGGGTTCTTCCTTCCAGGGGTCGATGTCGGCATCGTCTTTCAAGTCGCGTCCTCCTCGTGTGGATGTGGCATCGTCCGGCGTCGTGCCGGGTCGTGCCTTGCTGGTGTATGGGTGCCGCGAATCAGGAAGGACGTCTCTTCCATCCTGATTCGTGATGGGTCTCGGATGGACGAAGCCGGTCGCGACCGCAAGCGCGATCTATCGCGGCCCCGTCCGTGACGATCACGCGACCAGTCTCGGGGCCTGGGACGATCTCCGTGCGGATTCGGCATGTTCCATTCGCAGCAGGAAGTCGACGAAGGCGCCCTGTGCCTTGGCGGTCAGGGACACGATCTCCGCTCGTCTGTCCCCGGGATCCGGCCTGCGGGTCACGAAGCCCGCCTTCTGGAGGGCCTCGAGATGGCGCAGGCCCGTGGTCTCGGCGGTTCCCGATGCGGCGCATACGCTGGTGGCCCGGGTCGCACCGTTGACCTCGAGGTCCATGAGCATCCGCCATTGCGGCTCCGATATGGGTCCGAAGGCATCGTGCCTCGCTTGGTAGGAGGCCAGGAGGGTGGTCAGGAATGTCATCGTGTGTCCTTCCCGATGGAGGAGGCGGTCACGCGCGCATGCGCGACCGGGTATCGGTCGGCAGGTCACGGGCGCGATCGACCGCGATCATGATGGTCCCGCCGATGAAGTCGTCGTGCGGTGAATTGAGGTTCACGCCGAATCCCAGCACGTCGATGCCCACCGCGGTCAGCGCGGAAGCGGCGGTGGTGATGATGTCCATGTTGAGGGCGCCCGGCAGGCGGATCGAACGCATGCCGTCGGCATCGACGTGGATGGCGCCGTCCGCATGGCCGGCTTCGCGCAGGGCCTGGATGGCGATCGAATTGGTCATCATGGTGTTTTCCTCTCGGATTGACTGTCCGGTCATCCGTTGTGCTCGGATATGCCCGACTCGTCTGCTCAGGCGGGGCGGTGGACCAGCTCGAGGCCCCAGGTCTCGAGGTTCATGTCGATCTCGCCGTCGCAGGAGAGGAGCATGTCCATGAAGCGGGAGTGGGCGCGGTGCGTGAGACCCTCGCCGGGGATGTCGCCCGCGATGTCGTGCATGCGCGGCAGCGCGTCCTGCAGCAGCCATGTCGTCGCGGCATAGTAGGCGTTGCGGTCCTCGCGCTCCCCGTCGAACGTGGCGCGGACCTGCGTACCGTCCGGCGCGATCAGCATCGCGCTCCAGCATGGAGTCGTCATCGTCTTTTCCTTTCCGTGATCATGGCTCGATTCATGACCTCGGCCTTTTCATGAGGCGGCGGCACGCGGAAGACGGCCTGGATCAGGGACGTGCAAGCATCCCCGTCCGGGCCGTCTTCCGGTTCGGATCGTGTCCTGATGACGGAGGCGGGACCTTCCTCGCCCGGGAGCACGGCGCGCAGGAGTGTCTCGATCATCCGTCCTGTCACCGGAACGTCGGCGTGACGACCTGTCCCAAGGGAGGATCGTCTGCGTCGGCGTTCCGCCTTCCTGGTCTCGTCGTCCTGATCGGCGCCGACCTCCCCTGTGAGATGGGAGATCGGCGTGGGTCGTCCGGAGGAGGAGACCGTCCCCGCCCGTGAGGACGAGTCGCTTTCGCTGGAGGCCTTGCGAGGGTGACTCTCGCCGGGACGCGTGGAGCGTCTCGCGTCAACGCACACCGAATTGGATGGTCGGTCCCCGGGACGATGCCTCCCGCGCGTGCATGCACGCGCTAGAGTGGGAAGCCTCGTTTGATCCGTGCGCTGACGGGAGACGCCGCCCCGCATGGGGCGGCGTTCCGTTCCGGCTCGCTTACGCGGCCTTCTGTTCCTTCTTGCGGGGAAGGTCGATGACCGAGAGGAATTCGCCGCCCTTCGAGCCGTCCTCGTTGGCCGGCGCGCGGTTGAAGACCACGCGCAGGTCGAGGGTGTTGCCCTTGCGCAGCATGCCTTCGATGAGGTCGGCCGACTTGCCCTGGGCGACGATGGTGCGCTCGGCGTCCTTGCCGCGCAGCTTCAGCGAGCCGCGGAACTTGATCTGCTTGGTGCCGCTCGCGGTGGTCGTGCGCTCGGCGGTGGTCAGCTGCTTGACGGAGTAGTTGTAGCCCTTGCCCTTGGTGTTCGTGGTGCTCATGGTATTTCCTTCTCTACTTGGTCCGATCCCAGCATGGTTGGCTGGGCGAGGTCGGAATGCCCGGGATGTGGTTCAGGTCTCCATCGCCCCGGGCAGGTGGCGAAGACCTTTTTCCCCTCTCCTGAGAGGATCACTTGAACCTTCTGACCGGAGGTCTTTTTTTCCTCCGAACCCTCGGTTCGCTGAAGATCGCATCGTGATCGCTCTGCATCGGTATCCTGCGTCGTCGAGGATCGGCACGGTGTCGCCGTATCGGACCTCGAGGACGTGTTCCGGGGTCGCGGAACGAAAAAGGGGCGGCCGCATGGCCGCCCCTTTCTTTTGAATCGGTCCTGACGCTATCGCGTCAGAAGCGCAGGCCCAGGCCGACGAGTGCGCTGTTCACGCCTTCGCTGCCGAGGTCGAAGCCGCCGAAGTCGCCCAGGTCGTACTGCGAATAGCGGTATTCGACGCTGGCATAGGCGCGGCTCGAGATGTTGAACTCGGCGCCGCCGCCCAGGCGGAAGCCGTCGAAGTCGACGCTGACGTTGTCTTCGCTGACGTCGAGGTTCGTGTAGCCGCCCGACAGGAACACCGCGGTCGTGGGCGAGGTCGCGTAGGTGCCGCGCAGGGCGAGGCTGACCTGGCGGTTGTCGACATCGAAGCCGCCGGTGTCGAGCGAGACGCTGGCGATGTCCGCCTCGACGCCGAGCAGGAACGAATCCGAGACCGCGAAGTCGTAGCCGGCGACGCCGCCGTAGGTGAATTCGGCATCGTCGAACGGATGGTCGTCACCGGTCGCGCCGACGAGCGCGCCGATGCGCGGACCGTCGAACGCCGCGGTCTGTGCGGCTGCGGGGGTTGCGACCAATGCCAGCGAGACGGCGGCGAGGGCGAAGATCTTCTTGAACATATGGTATTCTCCGTGACGACCCGCTCATGCGGGTCCGATAAGGTGTGGTTCTCGATGGGCTCGAGGAGCCGCCTCCCGTCCAGGGTCGGCTGGTGGTTCTTACTTCATGGCTTATCCCCTGCTGGGTTTATCGGTGTGAACCAGCTGCGTTCGCTCGGTCGAACGGAACGATCTCGCCGTTCAGATTCTTCTTCAGGCGGGCCGTACGGTGCCCTTGAAGCGTGACTTGCGCTCCATGCGCTTGCGCACGAGCATGTCGAAGGCCTGTCCGCTCAATGATTCGGCGAACTCGAGCGCGTCGTAGTTCGCCATGACCGCGGTCACGTGGCTGTCGCCGATGGCGCAGGCTCCGCCTCCCATGGTCACGTGGATCATGCCGTCGATGGACCGGATGTTGACCGCGCCGAGCCGCACGACGATGTTCTGTATCTCCTTGCGCTGTCCGGTGACGACCTCCTTGAGAGCGATCGCCATGGCGAGGGCGCTGTCGATGCTCATCGATATGCGTTCCTGGTCGCAGTCCGGCGCCGCGTTCATGATCTGCGCGAGGATTTCGTCATCGACCATCGCGTTCTTGGCCACGGCCCAGTGACCTAGGTCGTGGTCCTCCTCCAAGCGGCGGAGATTGTTGTGGATCATGCGTCTTCCTTGGGTTTCAGCGGATGAAGGGAGCGAAGAATGCGAGCGTCTTCACCGTGGCCATGAGCACGAAGAGCGCTCCCATGATGAGGCAGGCGCGATGCATGCCTGCTTGGTCCCGTCTCATGCCCGCATGGTAGAAGAAGGCCGAGAAGCAGACGACGTCGACCATGATCGAGAGAAGATCCTGCACGACCTCGCCCGAACGCATGTGGAGGATGAAGAATCCCGTGATGACGCAGACCCCGATGATCGTCAGGACGGGATGACGCCGGATGTCGTCGATGACGGGGTTCTGCATGACGGTCTCTCTGGTGTGATGGTTGGATCGCCCGGCCAGATTCGAACTGGCGTTACGGTAGTCAAAGTACCGGGTCCTTCCGCTAGACGACGGGCGAACATGGGTGTTCGGCGCTGTCGTCGCGGGGCATTGGAAAGATGATGCGGGAGCGGGTCATCCCGCTCCCGTCATGTCGTGGTCAGTCCTCGAGCCCCAGCGCCTCGAGGATGGCTTGGCGGTCTTCGGTGCGCTTCAGGTTCACGATCTGCGCGCCCTTGCGCTGAGCCAGGCGCATGGCCTGTCCCGTTCCGCCGCTGGCGCGGCCGTCGACCGTCCAGCAGATGACGAGATCCGTCACCCGGTTCAGGCTCGCGCCCAGGATCTGGGGGATGTTGCGGGTGTGGAGCTTTCGAGCGCCCTGACCGCACTTCTCCCATGCGGGATGCGTCGCCGCGGCGATCTCTTCCGCCTGCTCGAGGGTCTCACCCGAGATGACGATCGGCGAGCCGACGCCCTGCATGGGACGCTTGCGGCCCAGCGCACGGATGACATCGATCTCCTTCGAACCGATCTTCGGCTTGAAGCCGTGCCACGGGTGGAAGATCTCGCATGCCGCGGCATTGCGCCAGCCGGCCTCGAAGGCGAGGTCCGCACCGCCGGCTCCGCCCGAGCGCAGGATGCCGCCGAGCTCCTCGATGCGGCGCCCGATGCGGGTCATGAGCTTCAGGATGTCGTCAGGCGTCTCGCGCGAACCGATGCCGGTCACCACGAGGCCTTCGTCGGTCTTCGCCCGGGCCAGGATGGCACGGAGAGTATCGGCGAAGCTCGATCCGTCGACGGCCTTCGGCTCGTCCAGTCCAAGATTCATCATTTTCCATCTCCTAGAATTCCACGGCCATCCGACCTCGCCACCCTTCTTCCGAAGGTTTTCCGCGCGTCGATCACCAGCTTCCGCTGGCACCGCCTCCGCCGAAGTCGCCTCCGCCTCCCGAGAAGCTGCTGCTCGAGGAATCGCTGCTCCCGTAGGAGGTGGATCCGTAGCCGACCCCCGACCCGTAGGTCGTGCTCTGGGCCGCTCGACGGCGTTCCTCGTCCCTTTTCCGCTTGGCCTCGCGTCGTTCGCGCTCAAGGCGTTCCTCGCGGATCCTGCGCTCCTCGCGGGCACGTCGCTCCTCGTCCTCCAGGCGCTGCCTGATGGCGACCGTCTCCGGATTGGGCGAGGAGATGACCTTCGCCAGGCGGGGATCCATCGCGATCGCATAGGCCTGCAGGTCGTCGGACGGCGCGGACAGGTAGGCGATGACCGCTGCCTGGTCCCGGACCGCACGGCGCTTCTGCTCCTCCGTGACGTGATCCGCGACGTAGCGCAGCATCTCCGGGTCCTTCTCCATGACGAGGGCGACCTCTTCCGGTGTGGGGGAGGCGATGTACTGGATGGAGAGCGGGTTCTGTCGCAGAGCCGTCATGCGCATCTCTGCATCCGGCCCCGTGACCATTCCGAGGACCATCCCATCGATCCCGAGGGCCATCATCAGATGGTCCCTCGTCACCGTTTCCTGTGGCCTGACCCGTCCGATCGATCGCGGGTCGTTCGTGATCGCCATGCGGATCTGTGCGTCGGTAGGATCGGTGATGTGCCGGATGACCGAGCCCTTGCGCCCGATGGCGATGTCCGCGAGTTCCGTATCGAGGGGCTTGATGTCGGCGATGATCTCCGGATCGATCGCGACGGCCGCCGCGATTTCCCGTCGGGTTGCCTCCGGCAGTTCGAGGACGATGCGCGGCATGCCTGCGATTGCCATGCGCCGCTCCGTTTCCGTCGGCTGAGGGATGATGAGGATGTAGCGGGGGTTCGCCTCGATGAGCGTCTCGCGCAGCATGTCCTCGTCATAGGAGGAGCCGTAGGTGCGCCTCCGCTCGGCTTCGTCCATGTTCAGGATCGCAAGACCGTCAGCGGGTTTGCTGCGAGCTTTCTGCAGGAGGGACTGCCATGCCCGCTCCTTCCGGGCCCGACGTCGCTTCGGGATGGTCGCGAGGTACCAGCCTGCCACTGCGAGGAGGATGGCTGTCATCGCGATCCCTGCCCAGCTGAGGAATTCCCAGAAGGCGTATTTCGCCTCGAGATCGCGTCTTGCCTGGCGAGCGGCCTCGTCCGCGGCGCGCTGCTCGGCCTCGGGGGTGATGAGCGGCAGTATCTCGTCCGTGACGGAGACGATCCCCGTGGAGTAGTCGCCGTCCTTGAAGTATGGCGTCGCCTTGCTCAGGATGCGGCCCGCTTCGATGCCGGTCATCGACCATGTCAGGCCGTATCCCACCTCGATGCGCTGCTTGCGATCATTGGGGGCGATGAGGTAGACGAGGCCGTCGTCCAGTTCCGCGGACCCGATGCCGAGGAAGCGCGCGTAGCGGTTGGTGAAGGTCTCGATGTCGTAGCCGTGGAGACTGGGTACCGTCACGATCGCCATCTGCCTGCCGTTCTCTCGCGAGAAGGCGCGCAGTCGCGAATTCAGCATCTCCTCTTCCTCGTCGTCGATCACGTTCGCGGTGTCGAGCACGGGTTCGTTCTCGAGTGGCCGGAAGTGGTCCTCGATCGCGGCGACCGCGGGCGTGGCCGTCATCGTCGCGGCGATGGCGGATGCGATCAGCAAGCGTATGGTCATGTCGGTTCCCGATATTGTCTCAGTTTGAATTCTCATGAACTTGTCCTAAGACAGGTTCATGATTCGTTCTTATCGCTTCCGTCTGCAGATGGATGACCGGTTGGGCCGGTCCTTCGAGGCGGCGATGGCGGCCTCGAACCAGATTTTCAATGCAGCGCTGGAAGAACGCATCTCGGCGTGGCGGAAGGCGGAGAGATCGATCACGAAATACGCTCAGTTCAAGTCCCTGACGCAGGTCCGCGCTGACGATCCGGAGTTAGCCATATACGCCGCAACAATGCTGCGCATGCCTCTGACCCAGGTCGACGAGGCCTTCAAAGGCTTCTACGCACGGGTAAAGAGCGGTCACAGCAAGGCCGGTTTCCCTCGCTTCCGAAGCTACAGGCGACTGCGTAGCTTCGGTTTCACCGAAGCCAGCGGCTGGACGCTCAAGGACGGCGTCCTTCGCATAAAGGGACTGCCGACGGTCCGCCTGAGGATGCACCGCCCCCTGGAGGGAGAGCCGCTGAAGTTGACGGTCAAGCGGGATGGCCGTGGCCGTTGGTTCGCGATCATCGTCATGCGCCTTTCCGAGATGTTTGGTCCTACGGGGCAAGGAGCCGTAGGACTGGACGCTGGTGTCGAGAATCTGGTAACCGACAGCGACGGCAGTGCCTACGGCGGGGTTTCGCCCGACAGGCACGCCCCCCGGTTGCATATTGAACATGCCCTCGCCCGCCAGAAGCGCGGATCCCGGCGTTGGCGCCAGACGCGGAAGCGTCTGGCTCGTCAACGAGCACGGGAGGCCGATGCTCGTCGCACAGGCCATTTCCAGATCGCTAGCCGCATAGTTCGGAGCGGTCCTCAGATCATCGTCGTCGAGAAGCTTCAGCTGCGCAACATGACGCGCTCGGCGAAGGGCACGGTGGAGCAACCGGGCAAGAACGTGAAGGCCAAATCCGGACTCAACCGTTCGGTGCTGGACGCCGGTCTGGCGCAGTTCATTCGAATCCTGACCGACAAGGCTGCAAGCGCCGGTCGGTTGGTAGTGGCCGTTGATCCCAAGGGTACCTCGCAGAGGTGTTCCGACTGCGGTGATACGGTCACCAAGCCATTGAGACAACGATGGCACTCCTGCCCTTGTGGGGCGGAATACCATCGTGATCACAATGCGGCACGCAATGTGCTGCAGCGGGGCGTAGTGGTCCCGTTACGGCAGGCCGCGTAGCGACCTCGCTCCGTAGTCAAGCTCAGGAAGAAATTTCGAACTGAGACACTACCCATGCGCCATGTTCTGGAGCATCTCGCGTGTTCTGGGACTCATGTGGAAAGGGCCTCCTTGATGGGAGGCCCTGTTGGATCGTCCGGTGTTCGTTGTCCAGTGCCGGTCGGATCAGCCTCGTCCGAGCATCCGGGCCAGGATGCCGGGGCGGTCCTCCTCCATGGGGAGGACCTTGCCGTGCTTCTGAAGGCGCAGCGAGGCATCCGTGTAGGGCCGCGGCTGATTCCAGGAATCAGGACGCGAGGATCGGAACATCTGTGAACTCATGGCATGACTCCCTTTTTGGTTTTCATTCTGTCGTGTGCAGATAACGCTTTATCGCACATTCCGTGCCGGCATTGAAGTGCTAATCCGATATCGGTGTGCGTCTTTCGATGCTCAGCCAGCTCGGAAGGCGATCAGTCCGCCGTCATCGGCGAACCAGAAGGTGCCGACGTTCGATCCGTTGCGACCGCCCGATACGTGTTCGTAGTGGAGGGCCACGAATACGCTCGTATGCTTGCCGTTGTCCGCGTCCTCGACCTCTCCGGCGCGCAGCTTGAGATGCGTCTCACCCACGATCATGTCGAAGATGCCGTGCTTCTGCTCGATGGGCAGGCTGAAGAACTGCTCTCCTGAGCGCGTGCGGCTCTCCTCGTAGGGGGTGGCTTCGACCGAATGGCCGAAGCGGGTCGCGATCTGTTCGGCTACGAGTTCCGCGATCCGGTCATTATCGGTGATCATGTCGTTTTCCTTCACTCATCCTGTTTCCGGGACCGCTCATGCGGTCCTCCTGCGCGTGGCACCGGTCTCCTCGAATTCCAGCCAGACCATTCCCTCGTGCTCGTTGACGCGGGCGATCCTGATGTCCGGCATCCCGGCGCATGCGACGACGCCGCTCAGGCTGGGTCGGTCCTGCCCCTTCAGCTTCCGTAGGTATGCGAGCGGCGGCGATCGCATCATCAGGCCGTCCTCCGCGATCTGGGGATAGAGGGCATCACGATGCCGCATTCTTCCCCTCAGCTCTCCCGAGACGACCGTGAGTGCCGCTTCGTATTCTCCGAGAGGGAATCGATGGCTCTCGCTGAAGAGCTTGGCCTCGACCGCCAGGCGATCCTCGCGAGGGATGGTGTTCCAGAGCCATTCCCCCAGTGGTCGGAATCGTCCGAATGCGTCCATGTCCTCATTCCTCTCCGTCATGGGCCGGCAACGACCAGATCTCGTCCTCGGTCATCCTGAGGAACGTCGACTTGAGGCGGTACTGGGCGACCCTGTTGAAGAGGCATTCGGTGACCTCGAGATCGGGTACGCCCGGTGCATCCAGCAGCATGGGCAGGCGCAATGCGCCTTCCGCGATCCTCAGCCGATGCGACTCCATGGTGGCCTGCGGGATCCTGAGGTGGAGGATGTCCTCCATCATGTGGAGGGCGCGTCCGGTGCCAAGGGCGTCGAGCTGGCCGAAATAGGTACCGCGCGTTCGTGTGATCCGCAGCCACCATCTCCCCTGGATGGCGCTGTAGACGCCTTCGCGCGTGACCTTCTCCCGCGCCTGTTCCCGTCTGTCCGGTTCGATGAGAGGGACGAGCCAGCCGGCTATCGCATGGATCTTCACGGTCATCGCATCACCTCGCTGAAACGGATCGTCGGCATTTCGTCGAGGATGCAGTCGCTCTCGCCGTTGAGATAGCGGCTGCCCGTTATCGGGATCGCCGGAAGTCCGGGGAGACCCTCGAACCTCACCACCCTGTCCAGCGTGAGGCCGTTCTCGATGGACCGTGCGCGTCCCGTGTGCACGGTATGGGGCTCGACTATGGTCAGGAGGGCGTCGTTGATGCTCACGCTGCCCTGTGTGAAGACATGCCCTTCGGCGGGTTTCCGGCGATTTCGCCATTCTATGCGTACCATGATGCTTCCCAGCATCCTGACGAGGATGTCCTGTCGCAGGCCCTGCTCTATGACCTCGCGGCCGTCGGGCAGATGCGCGATGATGGCTCGCAGGCTCCATGCGGCGATGGGCTTCATGTCGAAGTCGTCCGACATCGTCTTCTCCTTCGCGGCATGGGTGAAGGACCGGTCGCGGTCATCGCGCCGGTCTTCGGTGATCTCGTCGTGTCGGTCCGAGGACCGCGCCCGGGCGCG
>Ga0210036_1005599_pt1 | contig 10809 bp, 6 predicted proteins | sample CryGeymeta201515_FD_185469 | JGI IMG/M metagenome (GOLD analysis project Ga0210036, IMG submission 185469) | Groundwater microbial communities from Crystal Geyser aquifers in Utah, USA - Crystal Geyser metaG 2015-15 (SPAdes) (version 2) | ecosystem: Environmental > Aquatic > Deep subsurface >... | reverse complement strand
TAAATGCTAGCTTAAAAGAGCTTGACTACTTTATTTTATTGACAGCCAATGCACCATAATTTAATAAAATCGCACTGAGATAGTAATTAGATCAACTGCTGTTAAAAATAACTGTTCAAAATACTTAAGCCCCAAAAAGTTCTGTTGGCCAAAACTACCCCGGGATATTTTTTTTCCATATCCCGGGATGGTTTTCCAAATCCCGGGGTCGCCATATCCCTCGTTTGGTGATAACACATGGTAAAACGGATGAAAAATAAACTTAAAATAATAAGTGTTCAAATATATCTTCTACTCGCTTGCATACAACCAGTACTACCAGTACAACGGCGGCGAACTCGGGTTACTGATACTAATCATTCTCTTTGCTCTTGTCGCCAACAGCTTCGGCCAGAGTTTCAGCCTCCTTCATGAGCTGAACTTCGTTCCGAGCCTCGCTGGATAATCGGACCGGTTGGCCATGACGAACGCGTTCCAGAATTTCACCAGCCTTTGCACTGTAGTCCTCGTGCTTCAACACAAGATCGGATACATCAATGCTTTCCACGCCTGGAACTGCGACCGTGGCGTTACCTGCGACAGGATTGAACTTCAGGCTTCCCAAAAGCTGCTTGTAGCGGAACATGTACGCAAGCACCTTGTCTTCCCGGCTGAACACATTCACGATACGTCCTCCAACGATTTCACGACAAGACTTCCAATTTCGCAGTTGAATAAATTTGGGAAGACCCATCATTATCACATCTTCAACGATCGAAGCAGGTTCACGAGCAAATTCAAAATCTCCAACTTTACACACACTGCCGGCACAGTCTTCACATTGTTTTTGCTGTTGATGTTGCTTGGAAAGAAAACTAATACGCTTCTTGGGAGCCTGCGGCGCAGTCAGTTGATCACTTTGGGAACTTTCCGAATCCTCTTCCTTCACCTTCTGAAACTCTTCCCAATGATGTTGCAGCTTGGACAATTCTTTCAAGCAGCTGTAAATAATCCTAGCACCAAACGAATAACCAACAAGAGATACGGGACGGTGACCACCTTTGTTCACGAGCAAACTTCGTGCCAACTCTTTTCCTGCTTCATCGGATCGATTAAACATAAGGGTCCAAGTTTCATCAACAGAATTCATGATCGAAATTACCGTCATTGGCAACGCTGCAGCCAACACCAGTGTCGCCGCAACTTGATTTTTAATAAACAGCAAACAAAAATGAAAGGACAAATACATGTGTGAGGTATGGTATTGTTATATCCGAATCGCAGCCAGACATAGTAGCCAGCACTACCAACAATTAAAATATACCAATAATGGTGATAGTGCAATAATACCATAAAACAGTTTCAACAAACTTGCACTACTTGCAATACCAGCCACACCATCGTACCTGTTGTCTTGCCAATCTGATATCCCGCCGATTGTGCCAACTCCAAAGCAAGCCTACTAACAGAGTCGCTCAACTCCAACAATAAATCACTTTCCCATCTCACAGTATACAATTCGCCACCATATCGGTTGCCATAATTCCACACTGTCGACAACGACGCGGGAGGTGTAAAATCCGGATTAATATCTTCCTTCCGAACATCCTCAAAGGAGTACATAATCTCGCCGGGCTCGTTCTTTTTTTTACTGCCCCATCCTCTCAAAAGTCCACCAACACCGCCGCCAGCATCTTGAGATGTTTTTGATAAATTCGGGTTTGACTCGTCTTTTTTATTGTTGAACTCTCTCCCCCAGCCTTTCAACAATCCTCCTTGTTGGTCATTGATTTGATCTTTTTGGTCGGACGTTGTTTGGCGCTTGTCATTCTTGGTGGGCGACTCTTCTGGTTTGCATTTTTCTCCACCTTCCGTCTTTCCAATCAAAACAATAATTTGGTCTAATTGTTGGATTTCCTGTTCGGTTAAGGAGTACGTTTCGTCTTGTGGTTCCTTGGCAAAGACGTGATCCGGATTGCAGCCATATTTTTTCTCCAAGTTCTGCCACAATTCGTCTGGTTTGTCGCAATGTCGCTTCCAAATGCCTTCGGCGGACGCCACCAGGTGTGGATCGTGGACCGAATAGAATCTTTGCAATACTTCAACCTTATCAGCAATGGGTGGATTTGTCGGCGTAACACCCCACGGTCTTTGAAAGTCAGACTTGTCGGTCAACCATCCTGAAATGCATATGGTTCTGTTGAGTCTTGATTTGGGATGTTCGTCGTTGTTTTGAGTAACAATATGTTCTTGGTGGAAGTCAAATTCCGTTAATCCGCTCACACGTCGACTCATTTTGTGTGCCGCCAATGATCCACCAGCAACCCCAAATAAGGATACAACCGCTGCGGACGATGCCAAAGTGAGGAAGGTTCCCGCGACGGCACCCATTCCTAGTGCTGCCAGTCCTGCCGCAATGCCGGGAGCGGCAAGTCCTCCGGTAACTGCTAGTAAAATTCCAGCTCCGACTCCTACACCACCAATTTGAACGCCCTTCCAAATATTGTTTCCGAGTGATGATTTTCGTTTTGGTGCTGCTTGTTTGTTGTCACTGACATCATCATCATCATTGTTGTTGTTGTTACTGGTTTTGTTTTTGTTTTTGCTGGCAGCAGCCAACGTCAAGAGTCGTTCAGCACACGCGTCTTCCAATGATTCGAATCGCCGTGTAGCCGTAGTAGCCGACGTAGTAATTGTTGGGTTGTTGGTTTCGAATTGTTGCATCCACAGGGTAACGGCCATACATTTGAACCAGTACCTGATGCGAGCATCGTATCCTGTCGTTTTTGCATCGTGAAGCAAATGTGAAAACAAGGACCAGCTGAGGCACTTGAATCCTGCTTGTGGATCTGTCGAATTTGATAATTTCTGTAACATTTGCTGCAGGTCAGGATTGTCCCGTACCCAATCGAGGGATTGCAAGTTACTCGTACTGTTGCTGTTGGTCATGCTGTTGGTCATGCTGTTGCTGTTTGTGCTTGTGCTTGCGTTGGTCTGTGACTTGGTAGTGAGTGTAAGTGTCTTGGAAGGTTCCAATAGAGTTTCTAGTTGTGGTAGCAGTTCGTGTTGAAGGTAATCCGAATGAACGTCCAAAAGCAAGTGTTTGGCACAACTAATGATAGATGTTCGAGCTGTTTTGTATCGTCTGACAAAGTGCTGCTTTTCTGTCTGTTTCATTCTGGCTTGCAGGACTTCCAACCGATCCTTTCGTTCTTGTTCCGTGAGCTGCTGTGTCTGTGTCTGTGTCTGTGTCTGTGTCTGTGTCTGGTGGTGTTGGTCATCCAACAAATCGTTGCTGTAACTATTCGAAGAGTCCAATAATGGCAACGAGTCATCGCTGTAAAACGACAAAGATTGAAATTCTGCAGGTGCCGCTGCATCTGCATCTGCATCTGCATCTGCATCATTTTCCACCACGGTCAATTCAAAATCGTAGGACGACTTGACGATCTGTGTTAGGCAGGCTTTTACATTAAATATTAAATTATATTTGAAATTTGAATGTGATGAGAGACCAAAATGAAACCAAACACAAACGTCAAGAACACTGCACACTGCACTGAACTCCAAATAATAGAGTACTAAGCATGTCCATTACTCGTTCGTCGTACGTCGTACGTCGTACGTCGTACAAGTAGAGTACGTAGTACGTACCCAGAAAAAGAGAACGATCTTGAACCGAAGGCAAGGAGCCGGACTGTGATTGCCATTCTTCATGATTTCCTTCTGGCGTAGTATGTGTAGTTGCCATGATGTATGTATGTTGTATGCTGTATGTTGTATGTTGTATGTTGTTGTATGTATGTTGTATGTTGTATGTTGTATGTTGTTTGGGATCTTATTACTTATTATTAGGAGCTGAAACAGATAGATCATGGAGATAGAAAGAGTTCGTTGCTGTGTTATTTACGTATTAAGGCTAGTCTACTCGGAATATTATTCCTAAAAAAGAAGACTCCCGAAACACACTAGCAAAAGTCTCTACTAGTCTACCTGGTACTAGTACACTACTATTGGTACCTGGTACTAGCTAGTCTACTACTAGCTAGTAGTAGTAGTAGCAGTCTACTGCCTGACTGTATCATAACTGGTACTATCACCTGGTACCTGGTACCTGGTAAAGATATCGTAGATATTATGATGATCCTTGCGTCACTGATTCAATCACGTACGTAAAACTTCTGTAGTGCCCTACTACTAGACTACTCTAGCTACGGTACCTGGTACCTGGTACGGTAGTACTACTAGTAGTGGCTGAGCCGTGCGTAGTACTACTCCTACTACTACTAGTAGTAGCTAATTGTACTACTGGTGTAGCTAGCTTGAGAGTAGTAGCTAGCTAGTAGTACAGTACAGTAGTTGTAATTCGAGTAGGGAGTAGTTTACAGTTGCAGTCATGATTATTTATTTTGTTCTAGCTGCTGTAGTCGAGGAAGTATTACTATTATTACATACTCGAGTAGTAGTAGGTATTCAGTCTACTGTAGAAGCTGAACGCTGAACGCTTAACATGTCATCACCAACTACCCGTAGTATGGCAACAGAAGCGGATATTCGGCGTCTCCTCCAGCAGGAAGGTCCTTCCTCTACCTCTACCTCTGCCTCTGCCTCTGCCTCTGCCTCTGCCTCTGCCTCCACCCTTCTCCTGTTTCCATCGCCGACAGTCGAACGAGTTCGCCAACAAATGCGAGCAGAGTCACAAGAATTGGAGCGATTAGCAGCAGCATCAACAGCATCAACAGCAGTAACAGCAATAACATCAGTAACAGCAAGAACAGCATCATCATCAAGTGATGAACAACAAACAGCCGGCGCAGTCAGTTCTGGTCACCAGGAACAAAGCAAAAGTTCTACAAGTGCAACCACCACCACCACCACCACCTCACCCTCCCCCTCCTCCACTGAAATCTCCACTGCACATGAATGGAAGCAACGTGTCACACAGGCCGAACTGGCCGCCCAAGCTGCCCAAGACGAACTCAAAAGAGTGCGAAATCGGGCCCAATCGTTAGCAATGCAAACAAGGGACACCATGGAATCAATGGAAGCATCGCAACGAGAATCACAAGAGATACTCGACACACTCAAGCAAAAGTACACGTATGATCAACAATCATGGCAGAAAGAAAGGGAGACATTAAGGAACGAAAATACTTTTTTGCAAGAAAAACTATCTTGTTTGCAACCACCACCACCATCATCATTATCATCAGCAGCAGCAGCAGCAGCAGCAGCAGCAGCAGCAGCAGCAGGATCAGTAGAAATAGATGAATCACACCATGATATTTCACTCGACGAGTGGACGGAAGCTCAGAAAAAACAGTGGAACAAAATGGAACAGCAGCTCAAAGAAAACTTCGAACAAAAGTTCAAACAGGCACTGCAAAAAGAATTGGAACAAATATCGGTCATTCAACAAAAATTATGGCATTCTGAGGATCAACAAGTAGTGTTAGAAAAAGCCTTACGGACCACAAAACAACAATTAGAATTGCAAACAAAAGACCTCAAAAACAAATTACAGTCAATGCGGGAAGAAAATCAAGATTGGAAAAATCAGAACAGTTGTCTGTTAGAAGCTGTGGCGTCCATGAAACAAGAATTGGATAGTAGGTATCAAGAAACAATTAGTTTACAGCAGCAAATAGACGAACAAAAGACCAAGGCACAACAATTGCAGCTGGAACAACAAGATTTACAACAAAGGAACGACCAACAACTCCAAGAATTGCAACATGAATTGCAACAGCAAACTGAACTGCATAGAAACTATTCGTACGACATGGAAAACAAGTTATTGCAGCGCGAAGAACAATTACATATGTTGAACAATGAATCACAGAAAAGGATTAATTTCGCACAACAAGAAATGGAAGAACGTTGGCGAAAAGAACACCAACAAACAACCGAACAACTGACAAAGTCCATTCATCAACTCGAGCATCAAATGGTGGTCACACACGATTTACAGAAACAATTTAATCATGTACAGGAACAACTTGTTGCACTACAAACAGAACGAGACGACTTGGCATCACAATTGGTACACCAACAACAGAGCAATAATGGAGCTATTGCCAAAATGGAACAAGATAATACAAAAATAAAGACGCTCCAAGCAAAATTACACGAACGAAACACTCAACATGATAAATTGTCGAAACAACTTATGGATTTGCAAAGACAGCATAATGACGATATGCAACAGGCCACATCTGCACACGAACAAGCTTTGACAGTTACAAAAGCATCACACGATAACGCGTTACAACAATTTGAATCCCAAATGGAACAACAGTGCTCTCAATTGGAATCGAAACTAACAGGTCTTCAACGCGACAAAGAGATGTTAAAAATTGAATTACAAAAAACGCACGCACTTGATGAAGCTGCGACTACTATTTGTAATGCAGAATACCAACACCAACAATTACAAGACGACGTCAAGAAACTACAAGATGATAAGCTTCGCATGGAAACAGAACAAGAACAATTGAAAGACATGATGGAACAAGCTCAAGCCAAAAGCAGTGCAGGAATTAACGCTCTCGAACGATGTATGGCCGATCTGAGATTGCAGCATCAAAAGGAATTGGAATCTTTACAACAGCAAAAACAACAAGACGACGACAACAACGATGCACTGCAAGACCAATTAGTTGCTACCAAGAAAGCCCTACATCACGCGCAAACAAGTACAACATCCCTAGAAAGCGATTTAAGACAAACCCGAGAATCCCTAACGATGCAGGAACAACAAACACAAGCCGCTCAACAGCGCATTCATCATCTGCTAGAGCAACTTGAAGAAGCGCAACGATCCTTGGCACATTCCGAAGAAACGTTGCTATCTAATAAAACCCTGATCAAAAATCTGCAAGCGCACCTGGAAGAATTACAAACAGAGCACGATGCTACTGTTCAATCGTTGAGAAACGCTGAAACAACAATCGAACATCAAAACAAATCTACCCATGACAAATCGAATCAACTCAACCAATTGCAAAAGGAATTGGAATACACCAGGAATGCCATGAAAGATACTCAAGCATCACTTTTGATCAAGACGGCAGAGGCAGAAGAAGTACAGGAACAATTGGAGAAAGCCAAACAGTCTTTGGATGAATTTTCAGTGACAACCGAGGCGAAAATGCATGTGGTGGTACCCGAAGAAAATTACCAGCAAGTTGCAGCTGATCTACAAGAGCAGCTCAACAGGTCCCAACAATCGCTCCTCGAGGCAAATTCCAAATATTCAGCACTAGCGGCAACGCTAGAAGATACTAAAAGTACGCTGACTGCTCGTACCGAACAAGCGGAGGAGGATCAGAAAGTTTTGGAGAAAACCTATGCCTCGAAATTAAAGTCGTTGAATAACAAGATCACCACGTTGGAGACAAAATTGAAATCAGCCCAAGAACAATCTAGTAGGGCGGAAGGTGTCTCGTCGTCGTTGAACGAGGAAATGAAAAAAATATTAGACGAAAGGGAAGTTGCGGAAAGGATTGACTCATTGTCGGCATTGGCCAGTAGTGAAGCGAAGGTCGCAGCATTGCAACAAGAAAAGGATGATCTTGGTTTCAAAATATCCGAATTGACCAGGGCCAACGAACGAGTTGCGGCTTTGCAAATCGAAGCAGAAAATGCATTGGAAGCTAAGCAAGGTTCTCATGAAATCATTGAAGCATCCAAAAAGAAAATTCAAGATATCGAACAATCGCTGTTGGCTGTTACCAGAACGTCAAAAGAAGCAGAAAAACAGTTCATGTTTGACCGCAAGTCCACGCGTGAAAAGATTTCCTCGTTGCAAATGGCACTCGATGAAGCTTCCAACGACAAGGAAGATTTAGAAGTCAAGCTACAAAAGACTCATATTGATTTAATGAATGTCAAGTTGGAACATAGCAGCACCATTGCGGAAATGGGAGTGCTAAAAGCAAGACTAGGTGATGACGACGCCAAAGCGATTTCTTTTACAGAAGAACTGGAAGGTCTCGTGCAGGAAATGACGATCCTCAAGGAAAGACTTGCTCAGTCCAATCAAGAAGTTGCTGCAGCCAAGACGAAAGAACAATCGCTGTTGAGACAAATCGTGGAGCTTCAAAGCTTCACGGAAGAGAAGGTCAGGCAACTAAAGGATACCGAAAAGCGTTTGGCCACGGCCGAAGTTGACAATGAACTATTGGAACAGCAAATAGACCGAACGATGAAACAAAAGAAACCATTTTGGCAGTGTGGTTAATCTTGCAATACGTTTGAGAAGAAATAGTGAGAGTGTGGTAACAAACAAATATTGCTAGGTTTATGGGGAAAGGGAATATTTGCCAACCTTCGTTCCTTTCTATTATGCCAGAGTTACTTTAAAAAACGAATTGGGAAGAATGTAATTTTAAAACAAAATTTTCAAAAACTTCTTTAGCCGAAATGTGGGGAAAACATAATACTGCACATTGACTCCTCCGCTGACTCGATTGCACTTTTTGCCAGCTCTCTAGGAGTCTAGACACAAACCAGAAGAGGTTGGGACATATCGTCACCATGATCGTCCAGTTGGTTGCCGGTGAAATCTAGAGGAGATTCCTCATTGTCGTCTGCGTGCGCCGTTCGACTAGCAATCGGTAGTACCCGGCGAACCTGATTACTACTCTCCGTAACATTGCCATCGTCATTGGCACCGCCGCGACCACCATTTTCACCAATACTACTGCTATGAGTACTATCCAAAGGTGACGTCGATTGCGATGCTTCTTGCCGTTCCATGGCATCATCGGCACATTGATCCCAATCGGATGAATACATGAGATACAGTACGAGAACAGCCTCGATAGCTCCCGAAATGGCTCCCCACCAATATACTCCCAATAGATTTCCGTGCATCATTAAAATATAGACGGCTACACCTCCAATGCTCATTGGTAGCTCGAATCCAAAGGACAGCATGGTGGCAATGAGCGGTCGACCCTGTCCCGAAAAGACTCCGGACGTAATGTTTCCTACCAGTAGATTCAAGTAGGTTCCTACTAACATGGCAGGAACCAATGTGGCGGCCATTTTTAATACGGAAGCATCGTCGGTGGCAAATTCTAAAACCTTGTGCCTGCCTAGAACCAAAACGACTGCCATGAGAACGTTCGTGAGTGTGATAGCGTGCAAGACTAGTGTAGCCGATTTTTGTGCTGCTTTGGCATCCCCTCGTCCCAAATGGTATCCGACTCTTACAGCCGAAATGGTCGAGGTAGTTGCACCGAGAGTTCCACTCCACGGAATAGTAACGGTACTGAGTGCCGAACTCGCGGCAATACTGAGCTGTCCTAATCGTCCCACGAGGACCGTGGTTGCTTGCGATGCTGCCGCTTGAAACAGCAGCGTTCCTATGTTCGGAACGGACTGTTTCATAAATTCTTTTGTGCGATGCAGCGTATGATGTTGGATCGCCCAACCACGCAAAGGCCAGGCCTGCAGCTGCAGATGATACTGTTTGTAAGTGAACATGTATAAAAAGTAACATATTCCCTGCATGGTTCTGCTGATGGACAATGAAATGGCGGCACCAATAAATCCCAATCCATGCCAGGCAGGAGTACCGAAAATTTCTGGAAAGATGGTTCGGAATGGTCCTCCAAATACAAATATCCAATTGAGCAAAGCATTGATAGCTAAGAATATGAGATTATTGTACATGGCCGGCCTTGGCAGTCCGATGGCTTGAAAGTAGAAGCGTAAGCACTGGTAAAGTCCGTTTGGAATGGGCCACAGTACATTGTACTTTGCATACATTCCAGCAACGCGACAAATATCGGCTGGGAATTTGAGCATTAGCAAAATGTGTTCCACGTAGCGCAATCCCAGCAAACATGGCAGCATGGTGAGCGTCAACCAGAACATGCTCTGTTGCAGCCAAATGCCGGCCATTTGTGGCTGTTGCGACCCCACGGCCTGTCCTACCAGTCCGTTCAGTACCTGGTTGAATGCTAGTGGTGGCGTGATGCAAAGATTGACCACCATGTCGCTGAGTACGGCGGCGGCCAAGTATACTTCTGGGGTATTGTGTGCGTCGCGAATGTGACCAACGAACGAGGAATCGGTCGACGCCATGGCCATGCGACAAAAGAAGCTGACAGCCAACGGCAGTCCTAATTGGAGCATTTCGTTCAGCTCTGTGTGGTACGAAAAAGTACTGTTGCCGTTGCCGTTGCTGTTGGAAGCATTGGTTTCGTTTTCGTGTTCCAAAGAAAAAGCAGCAGCAGCAGCAGCAGCAGCAGCAGTTTCTGTGACTCCGCTTACTCCTACTACTACTTCTTCATGTTGCTGTTGTTGCTGTTGTTGCTGTTGTGGAACAAGAAGAGGCTCTGCCAAATCTTTCGTGTTGCTGTTGTCCATGTTGGCGTACAGAAACCACGGACAGTTCGAGCGTTTTTGTTGTGTGTTGTTGGTTTGTTGGTTTGTTGTATCGTCGTCTGTTGTCGGTTGTAGATTGTCGAGCTGGCTACAGTAGCTAGCTACAGCAGCTAGTGTATTTTACCAGGTAGTAGTAGTAGCTACTGGTAGCTACTCCGTACAAGCTAGTAGAGCTAGTAGTTAATAGTAGTAGTTACTGTAGGAGAGGAGTAGTTGTTTGGTTGTCGTACAAAAAATAGGAGTAGAGGGCCAGTACGCCGTACGGAGTACTCTACTAGAGTAGTAGCTATTAGTAGAAGCTAGCGTAGTAGACTACTACTACGATAATAGACATTTAAAAGAAGACTAGAAATGAGACCGTAGAAGAAGTACCAGGACCTACAGGAGGATACCAACACACTAAGTCTACCAAGTCCAACTACTTAGCTAAGT
>Ga0210036_1005597_pt1 | contig 10813 bp, 9 predicted proteins | sample CryGeymeta201515_FD_185469 | JGI IMG/M metagenome (GOLD analysis project Ga0210036, IMG submission 185469) | Groundwater microbial communities from Crystal Geyser aquifers in Utah, USA - Crystal Geyser metaG 2015-15 (SPAdes) (version 2) | ecosystem: Environmental > Aquatic > Deep subsurface >... | reverse complement strand
GCTAGCTGTGTAGGAACTGGGGTCTGCAATGCGGTTGTAGGCAGCCACAGTCCTGCCTGAGCTTCAGGAAGAAGCTCTTCCACCCATCTGGGATCCAGCATTGGTAGTGTTGTTGGTGTCAGGAACGGTGTCCCCTGGAACAGTGGACCGAGTGGTAGCACTATTGTTCCTGTTGTTTCTCCTGGCTTGTCTCTTAGCAGCCCAAGCATCCTTCACTGCTTGCTTCTGGGCATCAGTGAAGTTCTTCCAAGCACTATTGGCATAATACTGAGCAGGGTTAGCTGAGTCAAAACTGTGCTTCTTGGGTTGCTGGCTAGAGGAAGTCCTGCTGGATTGGTTGTTGTTGTTGGACTGGGTGTGTCTGCGCTTCCTGTTGTTGTTGTTGTTGTTATGAGTGGGAGCCTGGTTGGCAGCTGCAACATTTCTGGAATTGTTGGTTTGGTTGTTCAGAAGTGTAGCAGGCTGGCCTCCAGCAGCATAGGCAGTAGCAACAAGTTGGGCAGCAGCCTCAAAATCATTGACGTAGGGTGGCTGTAAGAGATCAACTTCCCAGCGGGCTCCATGCCTGGGTTCACGGATAATAGCATCTCGAAAGTAACCAATCTTCATGGACTCTCAGCTAAGGGGCGGTTGTGGATCTCCAGCTGTGTGAAACAATTGCGAATATCAGAGAGGAAAGTGTTGAAGGGGTAGTTCCTCTTGTTCTGAAAGTCCAATTTGCTTAGCTTGTTGGTGTTGGCATTCATGCAGATAAGCTCAACAGCAGCTTTACCATACATTTGAATGCAGAGGGCATTGTAGGCCTTTCTGCCGTCCTGGGTGGCGTTGTAGGGCTGGACATGGGCATAAAAGGGTCCTCCTAGGGTCATGTCCTTGATCACTTTCCAAACTCGGGCTAGATCATCGCGAAAAGCGGGATCAGATCTGTCATGGCGGGTTCTGCGAATAAGCTCCTGGTCTGGAGTAGGAAGTCCAGGTCCAGGGTCATCCATGGCAGTGGGGGTGGCCACTTCCTCTCTGGTAATATAAGCAAGTGGGGCTCCAAATGTTCCAACGGTACCCTCCAAGTAGGAATCTAGCTGGTCCAAATGTTTCTTAAAACGGTTCTGCTGGGTCAGCTTCTCAGGGGTAGTGTTGTCCTTGGCTCGGGCCATCCTGGTCTTGATAGACAAATAGTCTTGAAGAGCAGCAAGGAGGCCGTGTTCAGTGGCATCACCATATTGAGGTTCACGCTGGATAAGCCAGTGATGGTGAGCAAATGCACGGAGTCCTTGGAGTAAGGTCAGGTGGGCTGAGTTGAGACCAAGGGCACGTATAAGTCGATACTTGTTATTTCCAATAGGAACAGCAGTTTCATATTTCCAATAGGAACAGCAGTTTCATATTTGGACATGATGGCAAATGATTTCACAATATCATCGTGAGATTTGATACGGACATCATGCCAGGTCTTGAAATGCTGGTAGTGGAGCACCCTCCTAGCCGTGTTAGTACACTTGAAAGGAGGGCCACTGAGGTACATAGAAAATCCACGTTCCTCAGGGGTATCACCGATAATAATCGGGGCATACACTCCAGGTGCTTCAGGGACACCCTGGCTATCTGCAATAGAATAGCCATCAGGGTCTGGGTCATAGTAGCCATCATCATCTCCACCACCATTTCCACCGTTTCCATAGCCTCCAGTACCAGATCCTACAGAGTCGTAGGAGTCCTCATCATCGTCATCATCACCGTGGCCGGCGCGATTCGCGCGAGATGCGCGAGATCAGTCCACTGCGCGACGTGTTTTCTTCTTGGGTTGGGGTTCGTCTTCGGGCTGTTCCGGATCCTGTTCCGGATTTGCGAGAACTGGGTCATATCCACCGGCACGAGCAAATCCACCGGCATCACCAACATGGACACGAGACATGGGGTCCAGAAGATCATCAGCCGGATCAGTACGAGGCTTGCGAGGCTTGCGAGCCTTAGGAGCGACCTTCTTAGGACGACCTTTGGGCTTAGGAGATGGCTTCGCAGCAGGCTTCTTGTTCGCGTCGTCATTGTCCGAATCGGAGTCCAAAGCGCGATCGCGAGGAGTAGGAACAGCAGGGGGTGGGTCCTTCAAAGTACCGGTAGTCGGACGTCCTGCCAACAAGTCAACAGGAGCAGGATCGGTCGTAGTAACGACAGGATTGGTCGTTCCGGTGGTACATCCTGTATCAACAGCAACAGGAGCAGGAACAACTGGGTCGGTTGTACGGGCTTTTGTTCCGGTACAAGCTGTCGTTCCGGTACGACTCTGCAAACGAGTCTTGATGATAGACGAGGTCTTGGTACGGGCCATGGTGGAATGGTTTCAAAGTAAAGGGGCGGGTGGGTGGTTATTCCTGTGGAATAAAGGCAACAAAGTAGAGTAAAAGGTATTCAGTAGTTTGGGGTATATTGCAAAAAACAATGAATACACAAACTGAATTCAAAATACTTTCATGATACTGGCATCGATACGGTTGCCAAGCTGCTTCGCATCAATATTGGACCACTGAGAGTACTGAGTTGTACATGAATGTAGTGGAAGTGGAAGCAGACGTTGGTGGCTGAATGGGACAGACCGTAGATGGGTTCCTATTTGGTTGGTCTTGCCAAGAAGTAGTTGGTGGTTAATGTGGGTGGTTGGTCATCAGGAAGGTGGTTGGTAGTCTTGATGACCGGTGTAGTCCTGAATGTCCAGGTACGATGCGAAGGCTAGGTGCGATGCGAAGTCTGTCTCCTGCGAGGTGTCTCGGGTTGCGAGATGGTGTCTCGTCGTTCCGGTTGCAGGGTGTAGCCTCAATGGAATGGGTGCCTACAAGGCATCTCGTCTTGCGACGAGTCCTTGTCCGGTGGAGTATTTCTGTATACCAGGCTGTAGTGATATCTCCAGTGTAGTTCCAGTAGAGCTGAAGCGTCCCTCAGCTTGTGTCCGGTCCTGCCGGTCAATGGCTTGCTGGAAGACAAGACCAAATTGTCCATGTGGCAGGGGTTCCATTGTCGTCTGTAGTAGCAGACTGTGGGCTTGTCGTCGTTCCTTCCGGTTGCAACGATGTAGGTGTGGAAAGGCACAAGGTGTGCTTTTTCCGGTTGGTGAGTTTGCGAGCAAACGATGAGGGTTTCTTGCATGTGGTACGATACCTCGTCTCCAGCGTGGAAGCAAGGTAGTCCCCTCTCTCCTGTAGTAGGGGAGGGGCAAGCAAGTTAACTTGGTTTCCGGCCGGTGTATCCGGCTGTAGGTACCATGGTGAAAGTCTCCAAGGCTTTGTGGTTGATCCATTTGATGATGAACCAAATCGATCTCTGGTTGCCGGTGCATGTCGACGCTTCCGGAACTCGCATGAGGGCATCAACAGGGGCTACAGTGTAGTCTGTAGTGCCTATAGAGCCTGTTAACCAGTGGTAAGCCGGCTGTAGCCGGCTTGAGAGCTCATGGTGGCTGATAACACATAAAAACCTAGTGTGGAGACTATATGAATTAGATGAATATTATGGAGTAAACTAGACTAGTGGTTGGTGTGTGTATAGGAAGCAGGCATAGGCACATGACCTAATAGAGTAAGACCTAACTCCTGAGTCCTATGGCAGTCCACCTGGGCTTAATTTGGCACCCTCAGGCTCAACGAGTTTTGGAAGCATTTGATGGTGTAGTCTTCATATATGCGCTGACAAATTGAGTCTTCAAACTGCATTGCGTTTTGTTCCAATTGTCAATAGCAATTCAATCGATCATCTTGGAGTAATACAGAGTAACAATAAATAAATGACTACTTGGACTAGTGTCTAAACTGAAAGTCCACCATAAAACAAAGGTTTAAAGTTTACGTAATTCTAGTGGAATAACATAGTCCGGAATACTCAAGCGTTGTATTATTCCTTTTCGGAACATAAATTGTCGTAAGCCTTCCACTACTACAACTGAATCCTCTTAAAACCAATGATTTGTAGTTACGAAGACAAAACAAGTGCAGCATAGATCACCGTCATGAGCATCGTCACAGGTGCACCAGTCGCGAAAGAATTTGCAGCCGCAGACGATTCATTTTCATCTTCCACGGTGTTGCTGTGATCCGTGTCATCACCTTCCTCACCTTCACTCTGATTCTGTTCAGAAGAATCTTCTCCGTTTTCCTGTGTTGCAGCATTATCAGTGTCGGTGTTTGTGTTTGCATCGGTTTCTTGTTCTCCTTCGTTGCCTTCCGTAAACGCAGCCAAGGGTGCCGTGTCGACGTCAATGCATCCTAATTCAAAATCCTAAAACAGAGCGAGCGGCGAAAGTATCATTGTTAGTAAATCGAGTGCATTTTAAAGCAGCAGCCAGAGAAAAAAAGAAGAAAAAAAACGAACCATATCGTGATTTCCTGACCAAAGTTCTCTTGCCGAATTGATACAACCAACTTCGTGTGTCGTATTGGCCGCCGCACAGGCATTGGGAGAAATATTGTCGGTATAATTCATGCAGCGATGCCAGCAGTACGACTGCGTTTCTGTCGAACAGGATTCTTCGGTAACGTCTTGTTGTTGCAGAAAACGTTGTTCCCGAGCACTGGTGGTAGTACCTGTCACGGACGAGCATCCCAGTCCTTTTCCATTTTGCTTTGGATTAGCAATCAATTCCGCCCGCACTTGACCAAAGGTTTTGTTCTGTGGATGAAGAGGATGTACCGCAGTACTAGGAGGGAGTACCATGCGTCCGTACCAAACCCTAGGTTGATTGTCTTGTGTCTGTTTGACGGATAGTGTGTGAGGGACCGAACGCAAATGAATAGTCCCATCTCTGTGTTTGGAATTGACGTATTGATTCACACCATCGCCCATCATGACGACCAGTTCATCTTTGTCGTTAAATTCCATGGCCACCACAGTTTGTTCCGTATCGGCCATTTGTATAAAAAAGTCTTGCTGAGAGGGCTGTCCTTGCACTCTACCCGGACTAAAGACGAGCATAAGACCTTGATCTGTATGCATTTCCAACGTCTTGACGTCCTCGCTGCTGTTGCTGTTGCTGTTGCTGTTGGAAGGTTTGGAGTAGGCATGAAAATGCTCCAATTGTGTTCCATGAGTAACAATGTCTTGAAATTGGTACGAATCATTTCCGTTCTGGTCGACCAAAAGAGAAGGTCGATCACCACCCATGTCCATGCCCATGGTTGTCATCAAAATGCCTCCAATAACGTTTCCAACTGTGCGCGTCACTTCCGCAACGTGATTTCGAAAGGCTCCGTTGGATTGTTGGAAACTGTCGCAGACCGAAGGCAACTGTTTCCCGTTCATGTTGTTCATGTTCATGTTCCAACCAAGAGGAGTCGACTCCTTGTCCTCGTTATTAGAGTCCGTAGAAGAAACTGCAACAGTCTTGCGAACTGTACCATCGGGAAAGGTATGACGGGCAGCCAACGAAGGTGCTGTAGTGTCAGTGTCGGTGTCACCGTGTTTCTGTTCGATCAACAGCAGCGCGTCGACACAATCAGCAAAACCATTTAATGTTTCCGTTTTTTCTTGCGCCATCAGGGGGATATCCGTAATGGAGAAAATACCCAGCGTTTCCAGTGTCGACATTAGCAACTGTCGCTGCTGTTGGTTGTCGGCAGAGTTGTCGGCACCCGACGCAGACGTGCTCATTTGCATGCTCAACAAGTCTTGATACGAGAACCGAGGAGGTGCCATGGTGGTGGTACTAGTAGTAGTACTACTAGTAGTAGTACTACTAGTAGTAGTACTACTACTAGTAGTGGTTGTCACTGTTACGGCCCCAGCTCCAGCCAAGGCCAAGGCTACACCAAGATGAAAGCAAGCAAGGGGAAAGAACTTCATGATCTGTGAACTGTGAATAAAAGAACCAGACAACAGTAAACCAGTGATAATAATGATAATGATAGTGTAAGGAAGAGAGCAACTCGAATGTTATAAATAAGTAAATAAAAGGAAACGAGAGTATCCTGAATGACGTAATAAGTGACCATGATCTGTGATCTTTGATTATACAACCATAGAACCATAGAACCATAGAGCACTGACAGTCTGCAGTCCGCAGCCGGCTGCGCTAGGCGTACCTTTGGCGAAAGTAAATACGAGTAAGACGCAAAGTAGTATTGCAGCGGATATTATTATTAAATTTTGCAGAAGCTATTCTTGCTTAATATCAGCAAATTACTGATGAAAAATGAGTTGTGCGTGTTTTATGTTTTATTTATGTTTTGTGTGAGTTGCAGCTTTTAATGAAAAAATACCAATACTACTAGTACCTATTACCTACTGGTGTACCTGGTAGTAGTACCCCCTCCCCCCCTGGTACAGTAGTAGTACTTTTTAATAACAAGAATAGTAAAAATGCTCAAGAAAGATTTCACTCAAGAAAACTCAAGAATCAAATCCGCAAGTTCGCTCGAGCTGGGGGCTACTGTACCATAGTAGTGGTACTAGGTGGTACTAATAATCAGAAGGCCAACTCCGAGTTCGTATTTTGCATCAATTGAGCTGCCACGTACCTGGTAACAAAGTGAATCAGAAAGATACCACTACCAGGGTACCAAGGTATTGTAGGCAAAGAGACAGCTGACAGTCCAGTGCGTACTACTATGGGTAGTATTGTAGACAAATAAAAATAAAAAATATGTCGTCAGAATCCTCTTATATTTGCTTGAATACAACGTCAAGTAGCGAGTGGTACTGCAAAGAAATACTCCGAAATGCTCCGGATACCAGTAGTATGGTAGGAACCCGTTCAGAGGAGCAGAGTCGTTTGGTCCCTGCTTGCTTACTACTAGCTACTAGTAGTAGTAGTAGTACCAGGTACCACTACTAGTACCTGGTAGTGGTACCATACCAGTACGATAACTCGAGCTAGGCAGCTGCTGGTACCGTACTCTTTTGTCACATAGGAGTACTACTAGTAATAAATAGGAGCATGAAAAGAGTACTACTGTGATAGTACCCCCTAGTAGCTACGCACGATTACAAGGTACTACTACTACCAGGTACCTGGTACCAGTACCCTGGTACCACTCATGGTAGTTGTACCATACCGTAGCAGAGCGAATAGCAACTACGTACCGGTATCAGGTAGGCTACCTGGTACTCGAGTACTAATCAGTTCGAGTACTGAGTACCGGTACGTAGTACAACAATACTGTTACCGCTAGTCTAGTGTATTACCTGGTACCAAGTGGATACGTCTAGAGCTATTACTAGTAGTAGTACCAGGTAGTAGTATTCTGTTAGCAGACCTACTAATAGCTACTGTAGTAGTCTAGTAGTGGGCCATTCCTGAAATTGACTAATACCAAATTCATTGAGCCAAACCACTCTCAATTCAGCTTTACCAGCTGGTCTTGCAAGCTACTACTAGTACTACTACCAGGTAGCTAGTAGTACTACTAGTACTAAGTACTCCCAGTAGATAGTACTACTGTACTACCTGGTAGTAGTATCTGCTGATAGTTTTTCATCGACCGTAATAACGTTCCATCTCTGCATCTATTTAGTATTCAGTGCATCAACCCAACCCAACCCAACCCAACCCAAAACCCAACTCACTTTCACTTTAGCTCAACTTAACTTAACGCAAACTAATAGCGACTACAAGGAGTAGATAGGACAGCCAGCTCTCTTATTATCATGTCACAAAGCAACAGCAACAGCAACAGCAACAGCAACAGCAGTCAAAGCAACAGTGACAATGGAAGAAAAAGAAGTACTAGTAGCAGTAGAAGTAGAAGTCGTAGAAGCAGCAGCACCAGCAACAGCATTCGTAACAATCCTCCCGATTCTTTGTTATTAGAAATGTTTGTAGATGACGAAGGCGATGATCTCGAAACGGGAACTCTACATCGCAATGCAAATACTTCCACTGCAGCAGCAGCAGCAGCAGCAGCAGCAGCAGCAGCAGCAGCAACAACAGCTTTCGAAGATGACAGCCAGTACAGTGAATACAGCGAGTATGATGACGAAGCAAAGGACGCACACCAGAACCAAGATGGCGACGCGTTTGATCCCTCCTTTCAAAGCGCTTCTCTGTTGTTGCACACAAACCGGAACAACAGCAACAGCAACAGCAACAGCAACAGCAACAGCAACAGCAACAACAGTACGACAAGCAGTAACAGTAGGAGCATACGCAGTGCAGCAACAGCAACAACATCAGCAACAACGAGCAACTTTGCTGCTTCCACGACGTTGTTTGATCCGGTAGCAGCCCGCGTAGGTTTTGATGTCGTTGATCAAACGGTCAACTTGATGGATACGTCCATGGAAGATTATCAAATGACAACAAGGATGGCACCGCCAATTGTTGCAAACAACAACAACAGCAATAGACGTTTCTCTCGAAGAGAACGTCAACAACAACAACAACAACAACGTCAACAACAAGGTTTGCTCCGTGATGGTCATTCCAGTTTTGTCGACATTGGCTTAGATTCATCCAGTGATAAACACGGTGGATTAGGTGGAGGTATTCGAAGAATGTTAAGTCGCAGCACAACGTCCACCACTAAAACAACAGCAGCAACAACACGTCAACGACAGCAGCAACAGCAACAACAACAACAGAACCAACCAGGACCAACGAGACGACTCTTTTACCAACAAACGAGAGAGAATCCGTTATTTCCAAACTGGACCACAACTAGGAATTGTTATTGCTTGCCGGAACAATTGTGTCAATATCTCATGATTGGACTCGCACTTATGATGGTGATTGTGGCAGTAGCTACACCACAGGGTACTTTTTGGATCCAACAACAATTGGGATTTTTCAAAAAGAACAATCAAGACACATCTACTACGCTCGCTATTCCAGGTGATATCATAGGTGATCCTACACGAGATCGATTGGCATCCCTTCAAAATATGATATTGACACATCAATGGACTGATTCGATAGCGCTACTCGCTAACAATCACAATCAAAACCACAACCAAGTCTCGTGGTCGTCGCCACAGTCGCTGGCAGCTACCTGGTTAGCCTACGATGATCCACTCCAATTGCCACTTCTCGTTCAAGAAGAACAAAATGAGGAAAATGACAACTATAGAATTGTGGACACGCTTGCCGTACTAACAAGATACGTGGCAGCAACGTGCTACTTTGCTTGGAACGGACACAAAATCAACGACAATACTTTTGACTACGAACCAGGATTGGGACACAATTTGAATACCTCCTTGACTCGGTGGAAGAACAATACCCATTGGATGACAGACCAACCAACCTGCAATTGGTACGGTATCGAATGCGAAGATTCCAAACGATTGGTTGCACTCAATTTAACAAACAATCACTTGGACGGGACACTGCCACCTGAAGTATGGAAATTGACGGATTTGAGACTTTTGGACTTGTCCAACAATCAAATACAAGGTACAGCACTACAGGTACAGCAACAGCAACAACATCACAATGATAATGATAATGACGACAACGCTAATGAGAATGGTACGCCATTGTCGCTCGAATATATATTCTTGTCGCACAACAGCATCGAAGGAACACTGTCGTCTGCATTCGTGAAAAACAGTATAGAATTACGAATTTTAGATCTGGGGTACAATCGCATTGGGGGAAGCTTGCCAACAGAATTGAACCTCCTGTCCAATTTGAATCAATTGAACTTGCAACACAATGATTTGGGAGGTAAAATACCTTCGTTGACCAATCTAGCCGGGAGTTTAGGTATGTCCTAATATTACGTACTGAATGAATAAATACTTGTAATGTGTTTGTGCGAGCTCTGGCCAATCGTCAGCAGTGTTCTCAACTTTGAAATATTTATTTATGTCGTGCTTTTTATCATTGAATTTTCTTTCATGGTGTTGCAAAGAATATGTAAACCTGTTTCGAAATGAATTGAGCTCAAGTATCCCGGAAAGCTTTTATCAGCTCACCAATCTCGGTACGCGCTTACGTATTACCACTGATTGTATTTTGTATGCAATTAGGAATGGATTCTATTCCTTTCATCCGACGACACATTTATCATATTTCACATGATTTTTACTTGATATTTACTTTACATGTTGCGCTTTTTAATACCCACCAGTGGAAATCATCTTGGAGGAGAATAAGTTGACGGGACAGTTATTAGGCTCAGGACTGACGTCGTTAACCCAATTGGAACATTTGTTGATTTCGGACAACTACTTTTCAGGTACCGTACCCGATGTCTTTGCAAGTCTGCCAAACCTTGGTATGTAAAACGCATATTTTTGTCGTACAGCAAGTAGTTTGTGTGTAGGTACTGTCAAACGGTGCTCACTTTTTCTTATTCTTTGTTATTTTATTTTTTTGCATCCTGGCGCTGTGCTGACTACACGTACACACAACACACAACAACAAAATACAGTGGACTTTGAAATTCACAACAATACATTTCGTGGATCCATTCCGGCATCACTTTCAAATTGTTTGAATCTTGAAACCATTACCATCGACTCAACATACATAACGGGAACAGTTCCCAGTGAATTGGGCAATCTCAGAACGCTGTTCCTATTTCGGCTGACGAACACGGAGGTTTATGGAACCATGCCGCAAGAGATTTGTGATGGCAAAATCGTAGACGAGATCATTATGGCCGACTGCTTGAAGGAGAGTAAGTTTTCGTGCTCTTGCTGTGACAAGTGTTACTAGCTACTCCAAAACTACTCTAGATAACTACTCCAGTATTAGTCTGAAAATGAGACCCAAGTCTCATTTCAACGGTAGACTTTCTGTAGAATCTACTGAAATCAAGTACTACAAGAATCTACCCCAAATATTTGGAGAGGTAGTTAATCTAATTGATTGTATGGGATCCAACGGTAG
>Ga0210036_1005594_pt1 | contig 10815 bp, 10 predicted proteins | sample CryGeymeta201515_FD_185469 | JGI IMG/M metagenome (GOLD analysis project Ga0210036, IMG submission 185469) | Groundwater microbial communities from Crystal Geyser aquifers in Utah, USA - Crystal Geyser metaG 2015-15 (SPAdes) (version 2) | ecosystem: Environmental > Aquatic > Deep subsurface >... | reverse complement strand
GTGGTGGTCGTTTTACCAGCATCAATATGGGCAATAATGCCGATATTCCGGACTTTTTCTAAAGGGACATCTCTTTTGGTTGTTTTAGTAATTTGGGCCATGTATTTTCGCCGAACAAAAAACTGCTTTGAGAATTAAAGCAGTCTAAGCTTCAACAAACCTTATTTTATCAAAACTTTAAGCTCAAAGCAATAAATATTTTAGAATGTGAGTTTTATGGGGGTAAAACTGGGAGGTGTGAACCTGTTACACCTTGAAGGTGTGAAGCTATTTCTTTACTTAAGTAATTTTACTAGTTCTTCAACTGAAACATTGAGCGGATTAAGAATTCCCTTCTTTAGTGTTCCTTTTTTGATGGTTTTATGGTTGGGGATAATCACAACTCTTCCGTCGGGGTGTTTCATCTTTATATGAGTGCCTCTTTGAGAAATCAAAACAAAACCAATTTTTCCGAAGGCTTTAACCAGATCTTTTCCAGAAACGACTGGGAGTTTAGGCATAAACCTTTATGGGAACAACAAACTGTTTTTGATAATCGTCCTTTTCACACTCTTTTGCCTTACCTTCAAGATATAATTCAATTGCTTCTTTGATATTTTTTAAGGCCTCTTCAAATGTTTCTCCTTGGGAAGCACAACCCGGAAGAGTGGGTATCCAGACAGAGTATCCACCCTCTTTTTCCTCCTGAAAAACAGCCGTATATTCAAAAACCTTTTGTTTCATTTGGGTGTATTATACTCGTCTTACTGTAATTTGCAATCTTTAATAGGTACTCGTATATACCCAAAAGTTATTTTACAAATACAAATCAGAGTTTTTGGGTATACAAGCTGGTTGTAGTTGAGAAACAATTTTACGCTCCTTCTATTTAACGGTCAGACAAATCTGTCAATCTTCTTCAAAGATTGTTTTAAAAATTCCTTTTTATTGGCATAAAAAAGAAACCATTTGATCACATCCCAGGGATCGACAACAGCCGAGGTGGAAACCTCGCAAATGCTCCAACAAGTACATTTCTTTATTTTCTCCCTGATCTTTTTAGCCTTATTTCCAGCCAAAATCTCCTTTAAAGATTGTTTTTTAATATTTCCAAAAGACTCAGATCTTAAAACACAAGGCCGAACTTCACCGTAAGGATCAATAACCAGAGAGGTCCAACCAGAATAACAGGGCAATTTCCTTTTTCTTTTACCTTCTAACTGTAAACGCAAGTTATCCAAATAATAATCGCCGCGGAAACTTTTCAAAGACTGAATGACTGATTTTTTCGCTCTTTCGCTCAAACCACCTTTTTCTTTCTTGTTGTAATATTCACCGACGTCAGCCAAAAAACAGGAAAATTCCGCCCCTTCTCTCTCTACAATTTCTTTTACCTTAAGAATCTCGTTAAAGTTATTCTCCTGAATTGTCATTCCACAACTAATTTCCCTAACACCTGCTTTTCTAGCTAAAGAAATTGTTTTTAATACTTTCTCATAAGCTCCCTTGATACCCCTAATTTTATCGTGAGTCTCGGAAATCCCATCCAAGGAAACAGCTAAGGTAATTTCCGGATAGAATTTGATAATTTCATCCAAAGATTGGGCAATTTTTTCAGGGGTAAGTCCATTTGACTGCAAACCGATTGATACCCAAGGCAACGCATGACGAACTGACTTGACTAAATCCACCAAATCATTTCTTAAAAATGGTTCGCCGCCGGCAATGCCAAGATGTTTTAAATCCGATAGCCAATCTTTATTGTTCTGAAAAAATTTTTCATAATCTTTAAGGGATAATTCGTCTTTTAATTTTAGAGGCTGATTAAGATATCTTTTCCAGTTATCACACATTTGGCAACGGCCATTACAAAGATAAGTGAAGGAAAGATTGATATACCAAGGCTTGACCGGCAGTAAAAATAACCTTTTAACTTTAAAGTTAAAAGAGAAGAAAAATCTCTTAAATGCAAGGCAAAGAAAGTTCAACATTGGGTTAAATTTAAATTCTAATGGTACAATTATACTTCGTATAATACTTTCGTATTATAGTCCTTTCTCCGTGGCATGTACCAATCTGCAGTACCACCCGTATCACTCGTGGTGTGTGAAGGCTAAAGACAAATCCACTATGCACGTACATCACGAATTTGTCAGATCCTTCCTCAATCTACCGGAGGTGGGAACGTATCTAATCCTAAGGGTGTAAGGCTAGGGTGTGAAGTCGTAAGTGAATTGGTCTATTTTAGAAACCCATAAATAGGTCTTGACAAACAACCTTTATATTGGTAAAATCTTCGCATGAACACTATTTCAATTTCGCAACTAAAAACCAACCCCAATAGAGCAATTATTAACGCATTTGATTATCCGTTGGCTGTTCAAGTCAGGAACAAAACTAAGGCTTACCTTCTTGGCAACGAACTCTATGAGAAAATCATCACCTATCTTGAAAATCATCTCGATAAAGCCGAGGTTAGAGAGACAGATTTTACCAAAGGCCGAGATTTTGAGAAGGTAGCCGAAGAATTAGGATTATGAGAGTAATTATATCTCCCCGGGCAGAAAAACAGCTGAAAAAGATTCCCAAAATAGATCAAATTGCCGTTGTTAAGAAAATAAGGCAAATTAGAGACGAAAGGATTCCCGAGCAAACAGAAAAATTAAAAGGTTTTCCTGATATCTTTCGAACAAGGGTCGGCGATTATCGAATTGTTTTCAAAAAAGAAACTCTAAAGATATCTATATTGTTTTAATCCACCACCGTAGAGATGTTTACCGTCTCTTAAACCAGCTTCTTCGGTAAAACTTGAACAACTCAAAACTATCGATAAATATTCTTCCAGAACTTACCGAGCGGTATTCGGATATACCCATCGCGTCAGACGCGACTCAAAATGCCATTGGCAAAATTACAAATCAAAGGATTTTGGGTATATAATTGGGCAGGCTTAAATTGCATGAAACTAGTTTCCATCATTATCGTCACCCGTAACCGGCAAGAAGAAGTTTTGGCTTGCTTAAAATCGGTCTTGGGAATGAATTATCCGAACTTCGAAATTATCTTGGTTGACAATGCTTCGAGCGACAATACCATAAAAGAAGTCAAAACAAAATTTCCCAAAGTAAAAATTGTTAAATCGGAAAAAAATTTGGGCGCTTGTGGTGGAAAAAATTTAGGAGAAAAACAAGCAAAAGGAGAACACCTGTTTTTTCTTGATTCGGACACAATTGTTGATAAAGAACTTCTCTCTGAAATGGTCAAAATCGCCGAATCTGAGGCTAAAATCGGCATGGTTTGCCCGAAAATGTATTTCTTTGACAAGAAAAATGTTATCTGGTATGCCGGAGCCAGTGTTAATTTACTGACCAGCCAAGCAAAAAATTTCGGCTGTAATGAAAAGGATGTTGGACAGTATAACCAAATAAGGGAAACTTTTTTTGCCCCAACTGCTTATTTAGTCAAAAGAATGGTAGCAGAAAAACTTAAAGGCCACGGAGAAATGTTTTTTATGGGATATGTTGATTCTGACTATGGTTACCGAACTAAAGAGGCGGGTTTTAAGGTGGTTTTCTGTCCGAAAGCTGTTCTTTGGCATCGACTTGGCCAAGAAGAAAATACCAAATCAATAAGGGCTTTGGGTTACAATTTGCCTTTGCGGCCTTATTACTTTGCTAGAAACAGGGTTGTTTTTATGAAAATCCATGCACCTTGGGTCAATTTTTTAATCTTCATCTCTTTCTTTTTCCCGCTAATGACAATTTATATTGCCTATAAAATCATAGTTTTTAGGGGCGGTTGGAAATTCCTCAGGCCCCACCTAGAAGGAAGCCTTGACGGCTTAAAATATGCTCTTGGAGGGAAAATAGAAAACCGCTGGGTTTAATTTAACAAGTCGGGCAACAACCTGGCTTTTTATAAGCTTCAAAACTAGCTGCCACTGTCGGATTAACTGTCCGTAAAGACTCCAGACCTTTTGTGCGGATATCTGTGGACTTTACGATTCCATTTACTGCTACTGTTGGTAACCAAGCTTCAACTTCCGCCGCCACCTTTTCCGCGTCTTCGGCCGATCCCCCGGCTTTCATTACTCCACCAGTAATCTTGCCTCGATCAAAATCTTCTAGACTACCGTCTTTTTTCTGAACTTTATACAATTTCTTCACCTCCTTTCTCATGGAAAGAAACCAAGGGTTTCTTTCCAAAAATCTTCCTTTAATGTATCTTGCGAGATCTTCATTAAATCGCCTCGCAAGATAATTACTAATCTTTTCCATAACCTCACGTTTCTTGCCGAAAGTAAAATTCCTATGGATTTTCTCAACTTAGAGTAACACAACGAGGAGTAAAGAGGAAGAAGAAAAAACTTAGAGGTAGATTACCACCTAAAGTGAGAAAACGCTTTATTGCTTTCTGCCATTCGGTGAGTATCTTCTTTTTTCTTAATCGCCCCACCAATGTTATTATAGGCATCCAAAAGTTCGGCCGTGAGTTTATCCGCAAAGGTATGGTATTCCTTGTTTGGTCTTTTAAGTGCTGCCTGGATAACCCAACGAATTGCCAAAGATTCTTTTCGCTCTCCTTTTACTGGCGCAGGCACCTGATAGGCAGCGCCACCAACTCTTCGGGAACGGACTTCCATTTGCGGTTTAACGTTTTCAATTGCTTGTCGAAAAACCAAAAGACCGTCTTGGTTTAGTTTTTCTTTAATTTTTGAAAGCGCTTCGTAGACATTTTTCTGGGCAGCAGACTTTTTGCCATTACGCATTGATCGGTTGATGAATTTTGCCAACAAAACATCTCCAAACACTGGGTCTGGTAAAGCTTCTCTTTTTTTTACTGAACCTGATCTTGCCATTTTTTTAAATTTTTAAACTATGCTGTTGGGGCGGCGGCGGGCGTTGCTTTGATTGCGCCTCCTTCTTTTTTAGTTCCATACCGGGAACGACTACTTTGACGACCAACGACGCCACTAGTATCAAACTTACCGCGAACAATATGGTATTTAACCCCCGGTAAATCCCGAACTCTTCCACCCCTGACTAAAACAATCGCATGCTCAGATAACTCATGACCAATTCCTTGAATATAGGTAGTAACTTCCTGTTTGTTGGACAATCTAACCCTGGCTACCTTACGCAAAGCAGAATTCGGTTTTTTCGGCGTCATTGTTTTGACCAAAGTAACCACTCCTCGTTTTTGAGGATTAACTGATTCAAACATCCGTCGTGTCCTTGAATTAAAGGAGCGCCGCATGGCGGTTGCTTTATTTTTCTTGGGAAGTTTCTTTCTCCCCTTACGAACTAGTTGTGAAATTGTCGGCATGTTTTCAATAAAATTCCAAATACTAAATTCTAAACTCTAAACAAATCCAAATTTTCTAAATTTAAAGTTCAAAAAATGTTTTAGTAATTTGAATTTTGGATTTTGATATTATTTAGGATTTAGGGTTTTAAATTTAGGATTTTCAAAATATAGGTTCTAATTTTACCAAATTTAACCTGATCTATCAAGTCTTAAGTACTGCCCGCTCAGGAGAAACCGGAATGAGACGACCAATGATCACGTTTTCTTTAAGCCCCAAAAGAAAATCCTCCTTGCCCATCATTGCGGCATCGGCAAGAACATTGCTGGTTTCCTGGAAAGAAGCAGCAGAAAGCCAAGACTCGGTATATAAAGCCGCTTGCTTAATCCCCATAATTATTTGTTCCGCAGAAGCAATGGTCCCTTTATTTTTCTTGGTCAATTCATTTTCTTCTTCAAATTTTTGTTTCGTCACCGCTTCCCCAGGCAAGAAAACCGTGCTCCCGGGGTTTTTAATCCTTACGTTCTGACTAATCATTCTAATTACTACCTCAAAATGGCGATCATTAATAGGAATTCCTTGAGATTCGTAAACTGTTTGAATTTCATTAACTAAATAGTTTTGTGCCTCACGCAAACCTCTAACCGCCAAAATATTTCTGACGTCAAGTGCTCCTGAAGACAATTGAGTTCCCGAAAAAACTTCTTCGTTATCACTAACTTTCAAGGTACTAGTTATAGGGATAAGATATTCTCTTTTTTCGCCTTCTTTGTTTTTTATCCTCACTCGATAATCACTCTCCTCAGTAATCACTTCTACCTTACCATTTATTTCCGCCAGAGGAGAAACCGTTTTTGGTATCCTTACCTCCAGAAGTTCTGTCACCCGAGGTAAACCTTGAGTCACATCGAGACCAACAATTCCCGCCTGGTGTTTGGTCTTTAAAGTTAGCTGCGTTCCCGGCTCTCCGATTGACTGAGCAGCCAAAACCCCGACCGGTACGCCTAAGGTAACCATCTTTCGGTCGGCAAAATCCCAACCATAACATTTGATACAAACTCCATGTTTCGCCTTACAAGTTAAAGGTGAGCGAATAGTGACTTCCTTTACCTCGCTTTCCTCGAGAAGTTTTACTTTTCCTTCATCAATTTCCACTCCTCTCTTAAACAAAACTTTCTTTGTTTTTGGATCAGTTACTGGTTCCGCCAAGATTCGACCCAAAACTCGGGCAGCAAACATTTTTCCCCGAGGACCCTCTTTGGCAATGATAATACCTTCCTTGGTTCCACAGTCTTCCTCCCTGATAATTGCTTCATGAGAGACATCAACCAACTTTCTGGTCAAATAACCAGCGTCAGAAGTTTTCAAGGCAGTATCGGTCAAACCTTTTCTTGAACCTCTCGTAGTGGTTACATATTCGAAAACCGAAAGGCCTTCCCTAAAGTTACTTTTTGTTGGTAAATCCACAATCCTTCCCATAGGGTCAACTACCAGTCCTCTCATTGCTGAAATCTGTTTAATAGTATCTCTGGAAACGCGACCAACTTTGGCATCAATGACCAACTTAATTGGATTGGTCTCGCCAATAATCTTCCACGTCTTTTCCGCCAATTCTTCGGTTGTTTCCATCCAGATTTCTCTGATTAACCTTTTCTCTTCTTCTAGGGTAATCAACCCCTGACGATATGTTTCTTCAATCTCTGCCACTTTCTTATTAGCAGCTTCGATAACCGCGCCTTTTTCCGGACTTATTTCGCAGTCCCGAATTGACAAAGAAACCCCAGAAACAGTCCCGCCCTGGAAACCCAGATTTTTCAAATTATCAATCAGGGCAACAACCTCCTCGTGGTCACATTGTTTAAGAGCCTTAGTAAAAAGCTCTTTGATGATACTTTGTTTGACACTGGTATTAATAAACCTCAACTTCTCCGGCAATGCCTCATTGAAAAAAATTCTTCCCACCGAAGTTTCTATCACTTCTCCGCTCTCAATTTCCACCTTAATCGGTTCCCTCAGCTTTATCTCCTTGATCTGATAAAGAGAAACAGCTTCTTCTAGTGAATAAATTTTTTCCTTGACTTTCAAGGTTGGATCCAAAGAAGTCAAATAATAAATACCCAAAGCCATTTCTTTTCTATCAGGAGCATTGATCGGTGTTCCGTCCGCCGGTCTCAACAAGTTATGATCCGGCATCATTAGCTCAATCGCCTCTTGCCTTGCTTTTTGGGAAAGGGGAACATGAACTGCCATTTGGTCTCCGTCGAAGTCTGCGTTGTATCCTTGACAAACGCAGGGGTGGATGCGGATGGCACTCCCTTCAATTAAAATTGGATAAAAAGCTTGAATTCCCAATTTGTGCAGGGTAGGGGCACGATTTAAAAGCACTGGGTGTGCTTTTGTAATTTCCTCCAAAATATCAAAAACTTCTGGAGGACGTCTTTCTAAAACATTTTTGGCATTCTTAACATTAGGGGCAATTCCCCTAACAATCATTTCTCTTAGCACAAATGGCTTGAACATTTCCAAAGCCATTTCTTTTGGCAAACCACATTCCCTTAAATTCAATTCCGGACCAACAACAATAACCGAACGGCCAGAGTAATCAACTCTCTTTCCTAATAAATTCTGTCTGAACCTTCCTTGCTTACCACGCAGCATATCAGAAAGTGAGCGTAAAGCAGGAGTCTTCCGAACAGTTTTTCTATCCCGGGTACTCTTGTTTGAGTCAATCAATGAATCAACCGCCTCTTGTAACATTCTTTTCTCGTTGCGCAAAATAATGTCTGGCGCTCCCAGTTCGATTAAGTGTTTTAAACGATTGTTGCGGTTAATAACTCTCCGGTAAAGATCATTAAGGTCGCTCGTGGCGAATCTGCCGCCGGTTAGTTGCACCATTGGCCGCAAATCAGGCGGAAGAACTGGCAAAACTGTTAAGACAAGACCAGATGCGTGTTGTTTAGAACGAACCATTCCTTCCACTATTCTTAATCTTTTAACCGCCTTTATGTGTCTTTGGCCGGATGATGTTTCCGCTTCTTTCTTTAGCTCGGAGGCTAAGCGCGACAAATTAATCTTTTTAAGAACCTCAAGAATTGTTTCTGCTCCCATACCAACTTTAAAGAAGGAGGCGGCCCCCATTTCTTTCAAACGAAAATAGTCTTCTTCAGAAATGGTTGTCAATTCCCTCAAACCTTTAACTTTATCCACTAAAACACCGAGCTCTTCTCCAAGCCGCGTCATTTCAGTAACTTCTCTGTCCTCCGCCCATCTCTCCTTTTGTTTCTTGCCTAATTCCAACTCCTTCTCTGCCAGGGCCCGAGCTTCTTTATCTTTGATTTTTTCCCTTAAAGATTCTTTCTCCTCCCTGTATTCCTTCTCTATTTCCTCTTTCTTTTTAGCCATCATTTCCTTAACTTGTTCTTCCTTTTCCTTGTAGGCTTCTCCTAAGGCGGAAACCGCGAGTGAGCGTTTTTCATTTTCTACTTCCGTCACTAAATATTGGGCAAAATAAACCACTGCTTCTAAACTTTTAGCAGGAATGTTCAAAAGAAGTGAAAGCCTCGAAGGCGTTCCTCGAAAATACCAAACATGGGCAACGGGAGTCGCTAAATTAATATGGCCCATTCTTTCTCTTCTAACTTTAGAAAGAGTAACTTCAACACCGCATTTGTCGCAAACAATTCCACGATAACGGATTCTTTTATACTTTCCGCAATAACACTCCCAATCCTTGGTTGGTCCAAAGATCTTTTCACAAAAAAGTCCATCCTTTTCTGGTTTTAATGTTCGGTAATTAATCGTCTCTGGCTTGGTTACCTCCCCATGGGACCAGGCACGAATCTCTTCCGGTGAAGCAATCTTAATCAATAGTGATTTAAAGTCGGCAATTCCTTTAATCATGTTGTCCTCCTTCCTCCCTACCTTCTATGTTTTTTTCTTTCGAACCAACTTCACTTTCCTCAACCTTGTCCATTCCTAAAACCTTAGTAAACTCGCTTGTCTCTTCCACCAACTGGTTCTCTTCCTTCGCAGTCTCCTCTCTTTTTTCCACCACTCCCTCGGGAATAATATCTAAACCCAGAGCCTTCAGTTCATTAACAAGAACATTAAAAGACTCAGGGACCGAGGCTTCAGGGATATCTAAACCTTTAACAATTGCTTCGAAAGCTTTAGCTCTACCAATAACATCATCGCTTTTGATCGTCAACATTTCCTGAAGCACATGGGCCACCTGGTGAGCCTCTAAGGCCCAAACCTCCATTTCTCCTAATCGTTGACCTCCCATTTGGGCTTTTCCTCCGAGCGGTTGCTGGGTTACCAATGAGTAAGGCCCTGTTGAGCGAGCATGAGTTTTATCTTCAACCATATGGATCAGTTTCATTACATAAGCAACCCCTACTGTCACCTCTTGATCCATCGGCTCACCCGTCTTACCGTCGTAAAGTTTAACTTTGCCTGAAATAGGAATTCCTGCTTTTTTCATTTCTTCTTCCATTCTTGCCTCGGAGAACTCTTCAAAGACAGGAATGGCGACTTTGTATCCCAATTTCTTCGCTGCCCAGCCAAGATGCGCCTCCAACAACTGACCTAAATTCATTCTTGCCAGAACCGAAAGAGGAGAAATAATAATATCTACCGGGGTACCATCTTCTAGGTAGGGCATATTTTCCACGGGAACAACCTTAGAAATAACTCCCTTATTACCATGCCGACCAGCCAGTTTATCTCCCTCGGTAATTTTTCGAACCTGAGCAACTTTAATCTTAATCACCTTATTAACTCCTGGTTCTAGTTCATCATTTTTTTCTCTGTCCAAAATTTGTACCCCGACAACAGTTCCCCTCTCGCCGTGAGGCACTCTCAAGGAAGTGTCGCGAACTTCTCTCGCTTTCTCCCCGAAAATTGCCCGCAGAAGTCTTTCCTCAGCCGAAAGCTCAGTCTCCCCTTTGGGAGCAATTTTCCCTACTAAAATATCATTGGGGCCTACCTCCGCCCCGACAACTATAATGCCGTCTTCAGCCAAATTAGCCAAATCATGCTCACTCACATTGGGAATATCTCTGGTTAATTCCTCGGGGCCTAGTTTTGTATCAACTACTTGGGCCTCATATTCTTCGATCGAAATTGAGGTAAACACATCTTCCTTTGTGAGCCTTTCTGAGATAACAATGGCATCTTCATAACCCAACCCTTCAATTTGGCAGTAGGCAATCAGTAAATTTTTTCCTAATGCCAGCTCTCCGCCTTCCGCGGCTGGTCCATCGATAATAATGTCTCCCTTCCTAACCTTTTGCCCGATCTCCACCAAAGGTTTCTGAGAATAACAAGTCCCCACGGGACTAGTTCTTTGAAATTTGATAACTTTGTATGTCTCTTCCCATCCCTCCCGGGAGTAATTATCTTCCAGGATCTTTTCCTTGGTTTTAGTCTCTGTGCGGATAACCACTTTCGTCGCATCCACATAAATCACCTTACCATTATTCCTTGCTTTAATCACCATTCCCATTGCGGCGGCGACTTTTCCTTCCATT
>Ga0210036_1005580_pt1 | contig 10834 bp, 6 predicted proteins | sample CryGeymeta201515_FD_185469 | JGI IMG/M metagenome (GOLD analysis project Ga0210036, IMG submission 185469) | Groundwater microbial communities from Crystal Geyser aquifers in Utah, USA - Crystal Geyser metaG 2015-15 (SPAdes) (version 2) | ecosystem: Environmental > Aquatic > Deep subsurface >... | reverse complement strand
CAAACCACCCTACCTAGCCAAACGTAGCCCTAGAGAGCTGGCATAGTCGAGAGAACGCGGTAGCGTTCGCTCGTGCGTCTCGGTTACGTATGAACACGCACCCTACTACTGTACCTGGTACGGTACTATTAATATTGAAAGACGGAGTCCCGGTTTTTTATCCAGGCAGCTTTTATGGACTTCATACGTGGTATCTAATGGCGCCAACCAGCAGCTGTCATTTGATTCGTTCGGTCGAAAAATCGAAATAAAAAAGAATTGAAAGAACAGAGCATTACTAATATAAGAGCTGAACTACTGCCGTAAACGTAAATAAATGACCCAAGCAATGACTCCGTAATTCGTAAAAATAATAGGTACTACCGGAAGACTACTACCAAGGTACAGTAGTACCGTAGTAGTTTGTCGAATGATTGACTACCAACCGAATCAAAACGAAATAAATAGTAGTATGATCGTAGTTATTGCAACGAATACGAAGGTGCAATTATCACTTTTATCATAATATTATTTTATGACCAAAACCGAATTTGCAACAAAAGAATGGTGTCCAGCAGGAACAGTAGCAGCCACTTGGATGGCCATCATCGCATTGGAGTTGTAGTGCAAGAAGAAGAAGAAGAACCAATAGAATGGCACGATGAAGACGAAGACGAGAGCATTCACGATCCTCGTTCTGCGGCGGATGAATACAACATCAAAGATGGTGGTCGCAATGTCGGATGGGTTCAAAAGAGCGTGACTTTTAACGACACTGCAACCGCGAGTGACCGAAACAACAACGACAACAACAGTACCACGGATCCACTGTTGTCTGCTGTCGTGACGGATATGGAAGATACAGTGGAATTCGTGGACGACAACGATCATGACAACAACAATAGCAGTGTTCCTAAACAAAAACGAAATGAACATAAAAATTGCTGTGATGCTGCCTTGGTATCCTTTCTGACGTTGGGGCAAGTTGCCATCGCTTTCATTTGTTTGTTGCTTATTGGTATCATTATTATTATTATACTTATGCCTGTTCTCTCGGTAGTAAACAAACCGAATGCGTCCTTGGTACTGAACGAGACGAACGTGTCAAGAGGATTCAAATTTCATCTACCTGAGTATACTCGAAAGGTCATCGAAGAAGACCAAGAAGACCGGGAAATGTTATTTTACAGACCGCAAACCTTGGCGTACAATTGGATGCTACAAGACCCGTTTTTGGATGACTATAGTGCGGATCGACAAGTTCAACGATTTGCCATGTTTACGCTTTTTTCTTCCTTGAAGACCTTTGGCCTTCTCTGTACACAAATGGCGGCCTATGATGTCAGTGAATGCGACTGGGATGTGTTCAGTGAATATCCCTGCTCTATTCAATGCGGGGACAATATAACTACCTTGGATCCCAATAATATGGTAGACATGAAGGATGAGGAGGACCCGTCGAAATTGCCGTCATTGACGAGGAACAATATTTTTAACCAGACCAAGCGGGATTTGCTACGACGCCGACGTTTGCAACAGGATGACACCAATTCCTGGCACATTTTGGCGCTCCGGCTTGCACGAAATGATTTACGGGGGTCTATACCACCGGAAGTTGCACTGTTAACGGATCTTCAGGTGATGGATTTGAGTGAAAATGAGATTGATCGTGACATTCCGAAGGAGCTTTTTTCAGAGCTCACCAGAATGCAATATTTCAATATGAGCCACAATGTATTCTGGACGCTCGAGACCATTCCCTCCGAGATTGGTTTGTGGAGTCGTATGGCACACCTGGACCTCAGTAGGAGTGGGCTCGATGGGACTATACCGCCACAGCTGATGTCTCTTCCGAAACTAGAGACTTTGGATTTGTCTGATAATTATCTCACAGGAACGCTTGATTCAAGAATTGGAACAATACAAAGCCTGAAGCGCATCGAATTGAATAACAATAGGCTCGAAGGTACCCTACCAACGGAGTTAGGGCTCTTGACTGACATGGAAGAGCTGCTACTGGACAGCAACAAATTTTCGTCAAGCATTCCAACAGAGCTTGGAGATCTGGACGCATTGCGTACTATTGGTATGGCCAACAACAAATTGACTGGACCCATACCGAGCGAGCTTGGTTTACTGTCAAATCTTGAGGAGCTATGGCTCTACGTGAACATGCTAACTGGAACAGTACCAAGAGAGTTGGATAGTTTGGCTGCCGAGCATACACTATCAACCTTCATCCTCAACCACAATACGGAACTTTCGGGAGAACTTTCCGCAGCCGTATGCTCAATGAGGGCATTGCAGTTCATCTGTGCACATGATTATGGGCATTGTTGCGATTGTCAATGCTTTTTGCACCACACCGCTATCATTATGGATTTCCACCACACATCTATCATTATGGATACTACTGCAATGCCTACACCAACTAGCGAGTTCGAAGCGGGTCCAAGCTTCCAGCCAACTGTCTCACCAACAAATGCTCCACTAGAGACAATTCCTCCTACGGGGAACGGAACTGTAAGGCCTGCAGGAAATAGCACTTCGTCGCTTTTAGATGATGATGACAGTGACTTTCAAATCGATTATGAGGAGCAAACTGCCCAAACAGCTCTACGAACGCGCGGAGAGGACAACCGATTTCTTTGTGGCTTTTGAACTGGGAGCTGATGACTGTTTAATCATTGGCTCGGAGCAAGGTGTTGTCGAGCCACCCGAAGCCACTGATGATGAAGAAGTCACATTATCTCCCACTGCAACTCCAGGTGAGTCAGCAGCACCTGCATTTCCCCTGTTAGAATAGCAAAGACAGCATCTTGTCAATTTTTAGTTGCAAATTATTTTTGACGACGAAGAATTTGCAGCCTGCAACTCATTCGATTCTGAGACTGTCACCAGACACATTTATACAAATGGAGATGAGGTGACTCGGGCAGTGGTGAACTACATTAGAGATGAGTCGTGTCTGGGTATATCCGATAATTTGAATGTTGTCACTAGGTCAGGCCATGGATGACTCAGCGTCTGCACCACATAACACTACCAGCAAACTGCCAGACTATTGAAAGAAAGCTCGGTAGGGAAATCGATCTATTTCCATTATTATTGGAACCAGGATGAATCCACACTCAATTATCGAGTCAGCGATTGCATCTTGAACGAATTCATGCGGTACGTTCTGTACAATGGATTGGACTGCCTTCTCCTGTCGTAGGTCGGACAGTGATATCACCAGCAATCTACTGCTATAGATGTGGGAAGCCATACAGTTTTATTTAATCAGCATGGCTCCCCTTCTTTCCGTAGTCGTAGACCGATGGTCTTCGTCGTCTCTTTGAGGTATTGGAACCCTTCTCTTCAAGAGTGTCGTAGTGAGAGGACTCGATGGGCTCAACCTTATCATTGCCCAGCTCCGCGCAAGATGACTCGCGTCGCTGAGACGCCATAGCACTATTACGGTTCCCAGAACTAACAATAGAGGCCTTGGCGTCCTTCACATCAATAGGTGTACCCATGCCGACGTGGAGTTTCTTTGTACTATCCTGGTCATAGTCGCGAATGACATAGCGTTGTACAAACCGCTTGTCTTGAATGTAATAGGTAATGATATGACTTTATTGAGTTAGATATATAAAAGTAAAGGGTAAAAAAATCTTGCCAGCAAACAAAACACATGTCCTCCTACTTACCGATATATGTCAAAACGCCAGGGGTTGGTGGGTGTTCACTATGCCGCCAAGATGCCATGTATTCATCTTCATTAACATTCATTTCAATTTTCAGCCGTTCCAGCACAAATTCTGTGGCTCCGCCCATTGCAAATACAGTGATCAGTACAATCATCATAGTTGTACACATGAATTGTCGTTGATGATCAAAGGTATCTGGAAAGGAACGCACACAAGCATAGGCAACAGCCCCGCGAAGACCAGAGAACCAAACCATATGCGCGGTTGATGATTGGATTTTCATATCACGTTTGGCTGCTGGGGTCAAGGTGCCTTCCGACGAGGCAGTATCCGTGCGAACGATTGCCGGCGACTCCGCCAGAGAAGGCTTTTCGGGGTCTATTGACTGCTTCTCCGTCATTGATTTCTCTTGTTGCCTTTGATCCTGGCTTTGTAATCGTCGATCTTCGCATGAAGACTGTGGTGAAAAATCGTTCAAATGCTCCGCCAGCTCCAAGTTACCACTCAGGGGCTTTACTACACGCTTGACCTTGGCATCGTTGTCGCTTTCGTCAGCATCATCACCAATACAGGATCGTTTCGATACTTGTCTAGGTTCCATTCTCATAAGACCGTCTATACCTTCGCGTGCTCTCTTGTGCAAGTTGTATCCACAGCAGTTGCAACCGCTGTTAGAAATGCCTTCCTTAGTGGAATCCCTCTGCCTGAGAGATTTGTTGTGCAGTAGAGCAATCGGGTAGACATGACAAGCTCGGGCAATTAAGCACATTAGCAACGACCATCCAATGAATCGCCATTCCATGAAATCCGTAACACCAACGACACTCAATCCTAATTCCAAAAAAATACTCGTTTCGGCCAAATGGGCAGCCAATCGAAACAACACATCGGCGGTATCTTGAGTGGTCGTTGAAAGATTGGGTTCCACATAATGCCGAGCCGCAATTCCTGTGACCAAGATGGTGACAATACTACTCAGCTGGAGTAGTTCGGCTATCATAAAGGGCACGTACATGATGAGCAGAAAGAGTGCCAACTCCAAGAGTACATTGTGTCGAAAGTCAACTACTTTGAACAGATAAGCGGCACCCAAGGCACAGAACCACCCTAACAAAGGCGAGGCAACAGCGTCTAATGAAAATCCTACCAAGAATTCCACAAAGCCCATTGCAATCTTTCCGGCACCATTATCTCGTTGAACAAATTTGCGAAAGGTCTCAAAAAGGACCAAACCAACTGCATCGTTCAAGACGCTTTCTCCAAAGACGAGGTAGAAAAGTTGAGGATCAACTCGTTTGGCTTGAAAGACAGCCAACGTTGAGACGGGATCTGTGGCACTTATTAGTGCTCCAAAGGTCAGCAATTCCGAAAAGGTCGGTACAAAGTCTTCGCCTTCTGCATTGCCTTGTTGCAAACCTGCCAGGGTAATAAGTTTCAGGGAAATGGCCACTATGAGTGTCGATGCCAGTGTCCCTACCACAGCCAACAAGGCAATGGGCAGCAAGTGTCGAAAGAACAATTCCTTTTGCAAATGATAGCCACTGTTGAAGATGATTGGTGGAAGCAGTGCCACAAAAAATGCATTTGGACTAAAGGACAGAACATTGTCTACCCAGGCTTGGACGTCGACATTGTCTTGTTGTTGTTGGTCATCATCCGCTATGGCATCATAGTCATAATCTTCGGTACCTACGCCACCACCACCACCACCACGTACTTGTCGTAATCGATCTTCTCCCCAAATTGTATGTACGGCCCATCCAGCCGTAATGCCTACCAATAGTATCATTCCCGCCTCGGGTAAGACCCGAGCAACTCGCGTGTGATCCGACAAAACTTTCGATAATACTAAAACAATACTCAGCAAAAAGGAAAAGAAAACAAAGTATGCCGATATGGTCTCTTCCGAAGTTGTTGATGACGAATCCATTGTTGTGTATTATTTTGTGTGGGACAAGTACCGCTGTTACTTGGAATAAATGGAATGCTTGGATATAATGGTGTGGAAAGTATGTGAGAGAGAAAGATAGACTCGGTGTACGTGGTGTAGATTGTTGGAGACCTTTTCTTCGCAGGAATATTACAGCAGTTGCTAACGCAAAAGAGCTGCCACAGTTCGTTTTTCTGAACTTAGCTAATCTGATCTGTAGTATTGCTCTTGCTCTTGCTTTGTCGTGTACTACTCATAGGACTCTACGGTCGAGAGCACATGTACGGAAGAAGAAAATAATGCAATGCTTGTCCCTAAGAATAATTATGTACAGTAGGTGTCGATTATTAATGTTGTCCATTGTCCATTGTCTTCCATTTTTCGCCAATCCAGTTTGCAGTCGTTGAAAAAGCTCCAACCGAGCGAGGCGAACTCGATGCGCACCTCATCAAGGATAGAGTTTCTAATGGATTCCTAGTAGAGACCTACTAGACTAGCAGTAGTAGACTAGTAGTAGACTATTAGTACTTTTCCCATCATGGTGGTGACGTCTCTCGTTGCAAGAGGCGCTACTAGTTAGTTAGTTTTCCTGTCGTCTTTTGTTGTAATTCGTACTCATCAACGCCACAACGACGGGCCCAACAAAAAGCTATCGTCAACATGTTTCTGTCCAGGAGAAGAACCTAACCGCGAGCCACCTTTCTGCCATCAATACTAGCGTGTCAGCTTGGGAAACTCGGCCAACAATAAATGTATAGAAAGAAGGAAAAAAAAGAAATACACACTACAGTATTATTCATGTGGCAACGCTGGAAATCTCAAACCACCCGTAGTCGTTTTCAATGTCGTAAAAGTGGTGCTCTTTCGACCACTCATCAAAGTCGTCGCACAATCCATCATTTATCAGGTCCTTTACAGTAGCAACTTCGTTGGGTTTGTCTTCTTTGTACAGGACTTCTCCAGGATTAAAAGATCGGACTTGCGTTTCCAAGTTGCCACAACATTCTTTGGCAGTTCGAGCAAAATTCTCGTGCTGGCACAATCGATCGTGCGTCAATTTTCCTCGTTTGCTGGATGGTAATTTGTGCTCCGGAATGTAACCCCAATGCAGCTCGCCCATGACGGTATCAATATAATCATATTCCGATTCCGACAGTGACGGAATGAGACTTATAATGCGGAAGAACACAAACGTGAAAACAAGAAAATGTTGAAGTTAGAATACAAATGGCGGCAACACAATCAAATACAAAACTGTCACAATGTCAGAACCCCCCCCCCCAAAAAATACTCACTTGTACTCGCACCCTTCACAATCCATGTGCAGGACATCAATATGGTGAGAACTGGGTATTTTTGCCATGGCCAAAATATCCTTCCAAGGTCGTAATTGCACAAAGAGTTCTTCATCGTCCCCCTGAACTTGTTCTTCGGCAGGCGTCCAGGCCCGTGTAGCGGTGACGGCCGCGGGTCGCCACAACAGCTTAGCGGCCATGGTTTCTTTGGTGTGCGGACCAACTCCCGCCAGTAACAGAGTCGGCTGTTGATCTTCGTCCAGATTGCATTTCATATTGAGTTCTTGCATTAGCCAGTTTGGTGCTGCTGGTTCTACGGAAACAACCTGCGTTTTCGGATATTCAAGAATCACGGCCAATGCTGTTATGCCCAAACAAGACCCGACATCAACGTACAGATGTCCCGGTCCTAAATTATTCGATAAACCAAAGAAGTTGTTGCCATTTACGTGTGCATTTTCTTCTTGATCACTGACCTGATTGAGAATGTAATTCATGCCATCATCGTTGCGAGGCGCCCACAAGTTGACCGAGTGCATACTACCGATGGATCGACTCGATTCCGTGGCCAGTTCAAGTGTCTTGACGAGGAGTTGTTCGTTCATTTGGGAACGTGCCGAAGACCATAAATCCAACAGTGCCATTTGCTTGGTATTGGAGGCATCACAGCTGAAGCGAGATTTGGTCATATTGATAATTTCTTCTGATAAACTGGTGGTGGCCGCTGCCAGGCAAAAAACTTCCTTCGCGGTAACTTCTTCATAATAATTGCCCCAATCATCGCCACCACCCATGACCCCATCATCTGTTACAATATCTTGCTGTGGAGTGTCTCCCTTTACCAGAGGAGGTCTCACACTGTCATCACCGTCGTCGCTTGGTGGAGCTCCTCGTACTTGTTGCAGTCGACGTCGCATATTATTATTATTACTGTTGTTGTCATTCGTGTCTTTCTTCGTGTCACCGTTATAAATGTCGTCTCTTGCAGGAACATCATCCATCACATAACGTTTGTTCTTGTTGTAATTTGTCATGGATGCCGTCGTTCTATTCAACAATTCTTCACAGTTTAATGTAGACAATATATCTTGTGCAATAGCATTGTACGAATCACTTAATCCTGGACTGGACTTTGCTTCGAGCTTCAAATGTGGATGATGATCATGGAAGACCTGTTTCAGACGTGATAAACGACTGCCACCTTCACTGTTCGAACCAGAAGTTCCGGTAGATTGAACCAGTGACAACAATGCATAACATCCCAAAAGGACTGCCACCACTACTCCAGCTATAACTTGAGGAGAGGCTTGCTGTTTGGTAGAATAAGGATTACGGGCCTTGACTCGACTTTTACTGATAGAAACCATGTTTTATTTGCTGCAGTAGTAGCGTCAACTTGGTTGCTGGGCAACGATGTATGATGTATAAGCATGAAGGAACTGTCTTTTCACAACATCATCATTAAACATAAACTGTAGCAAAGCACACAAAACTATCGTCGCATTGCAATCTTTCTGGATAGTCGCACACACGCTCGGCTACTTTGTGGCAAGAAAGAGGTGTAGATTTTTTCTTTACCTTCAGAAAAATACGTCAACTTCCGTACAACTCGGTAAAGATACGGAAGGACAACAACTCACAATCCAGGAGCACCGAGACTAGTATTCATAAGAAACAAATGTCTTCACTACTAAACATTTTTTCTAGAAATCATCCCATCCATCTTCAATCTCGTCATCGTCCACTGCAAGCTTTTTGACGGCCACAGGTGCTGCTGCTGTCTTCTTGACGACTAATTTCTTTTTCGTGATCGTGGACAATTTTCCGCTACTCATGGGTTTGGTTCCGACGCTGGATGTTTTCATCCCAATAGCCGCAAAAGGATCTTCAGCTACAGCAGCACCATTGCTAATGTCAAAGTCATCATCGTCGCCCCAGCCACTTCCGTGTCCACCATCGCCAGCGCCAGCATCGTCGTCACCAAAATCATCCCAAACATCTACACCACTTGTTGCTGCGTTCAAATTCATTCCACTCAATTGTTCTTGGGGTGGTGTTTGTGATGGCAATTTCAAGGGGGCCGTGTTGGGAGCGGGAGGAGGTTTTGGAACATTGGCCGCTGCTGCCATTACGGAGGCAGGTGGCAATTGGGGTTTCATGGGTTCCGTTGCTGGTTCCGCACTGGTCGGTTGAGCCGATGATGGTTGGGCCGATGAGGCAACCCACGATGCAAATCCGGCCAAATAACCAGACGCATCTGCTGGTGCGGTCGGTGCATTGCCACTGGTGGGTGCCGAACCTCCTGCTGGCGATGATTGTTGCTGTTTGGCCCGTTGCATTTCTTCTTGGTGAGCTATTTTGTCGCTTTCGACTCGCAATCTGGACACAAGCAAATCGCACACCTTAAAGCCTTGCTTGCGCACGTTGCTATCGGAATCCAAGAGGTGACAAGTAATGGACGGCAGCAACTTTTCAGCCAATTGTTTCGGGTCAAAAAAATCAAAGGATTCGGACATGACTTGCAAAACAGCCAAACGACAAGGCGCAAAGGGATCCTTCAGAGCTCGGACAAAGGCCGGCAGAATCATTTTTTCTCGTGCCATGGGAGTTAGGTTGGGCGCCAATTTAGCAATGAAGATAACGGTGTTGGTACGAATGCTTACTTCGGTATCGGCCTGCAAACGGACCAAATAACGTGTCAATTTTTCCAAATTGGGTGCTGTCAAGTATGGAACCAATCCCAAGGTCGATTTGAGTGTAAGCTCCCGCAATGCAGAACTGCTGTCACTAAATCCAGAGCACATGGGTTCGAATACCTTGGTATTGAGTGTGGAAGCATCCAAGTTTTCGGTCAACAGAGACATTCTTTGTAGGAGTGTTCCTCGAACTCCACGATCTTTCACGTTGAACAAGAGTCCCACTAACGGTTTCAATTCCTTTTGAAAGGCCTCTTTGTCAAGATAATGCTGAGCGATAAAAAAGAGGGGAATCAACGTTGCCAGTACTGCATGAAGAAAATGATGAATTATTTTGATTCGTAGAGCGATATGTTGGTGAGATTTAATTCAAATAGTTCCACGCAGAAAACGAAAATAAAAAATCTTAAAAAATTCTACTGTACGCACCTTCTCTTCGATACATATCTTGGGCCATCATTTGCTCATTTGAACAAATGGTCTGAATGGTATTGGAGATCAGTGGCAACAATTTGTACACAGCCATGTTCTGATCGATGATACCCGAATTTGGTCCCGTCTGATGACTCATTTGTTGTCCCAATTGTTGCCAAAATTGAACCTTTTGTTCGACCGGTTGAATCGTCAGTTCACTAATTTGCTGCTGCAAAGACTGGTACGGACTTTGAAAAATGGGACATTTCAACAGTGGTTGCAATCGAGGACGCATGCGAACATTCGGTGTCAGCATTCGCTGCACCGCTTTTTGGAGGGGTTGAGGAATATCGGCACGACCTGCCGCTCGATAATATTCTCCAATCAGAATTCCTAAGCTGTAGCTGTCCATGGCATGGACTCCAGCACTGGCAATGGCTTCCCATCGCTGTTCGGCTCGTTCTGGAGATCGATAGGTGGCAGGACAAATCACGGCATCCCAATCACGAAAATGTCTCATTTCCAATTGTTTGTCTTGTCCAATAGGGACAGTTAGGCTAAAATTCCACAATTTGACATCTCCTGCACGATTGACATAAAAGCTCGAGGGTGCCAGTAAACCGTGACTAAGATTGGCGTTGGTGTGTAAAAAGTGGAGGGCCGCAATCATGCACTGCAATCCCCAGGCCAATTGTTCATCGCTCAACCTGTTGGACGACTGTTGTTGCAACCAGGTCTGCAGTGATACACAAGGTTCCGTCACTACAATCCAATCACCCGTCGCCTTGGTCGGATCGATGCTGCCCTGAGATTGAGCATTATTATCGG
>Ga0210036_1005560_pt1 | contig 10868 bp, 6 predicted proteins | sample CryGeymeta201515_FD_185469 | JGI IMG/M metagenome (GOLD analysis project Ga0210036, IMG submission 185469) | Groundwater microbial communities from Crystal Geyser aquifers in Utah, USA - Crystal Geyser metaG 2015-15 (SPAdes) (version 2) | ecosystem: Environmental > Aquatic > Deep subsurface >... | reverse complement strand
TGTGTAGTAGTTTGGACTTAAAGATTTTAGCCACCTACTTAAGATTAAATTTGCTACACGTAGACCTTAGTACTTCTTATACGGTATTATTTGTAGTCTTATTCTAAGGTGGGTATGATCACAGTATTCAAAACTACTACTACTAGTAGTAGTAGCTAGCTAGTGTAGTTGTAGGGTTATTAGCTCCGAGTATCTCGCTAATGTACTCTAGCTGACTAGTAGTAGTACTACTAGAGTAGCTAATACAATACCATAATACTTTAAGAGTACTCGTAGGTACCGTACGAACTAGTAGTAGTAGAGTCTGACTACAACACGAAACGACTCCAAATTGTGAGCTCTAGCTACTAGCTACTCAGTACCTATCTAGCAAGCTGGAAAATTTAATTCATTTCGGTAGTTTGGCCGTCCTAGTACTACAGTCATGGTTCATGCTGGTTGTGGTTGTCGCCTTGTAGACTTTTCCGGATAGATCAAATGGATCCACACTTTCTTCGAGATGCCTCCAGCACTGTTTGGCATCTTGTGCGTCTTCTTGTTCCCGTCCGTCGCTTTCTCGATCAATGTTAAAGTGTCTGGTGGCAAAATGTTCGACTTTGGGGAATTTCACGCAGAAGACGATAGAAAAGATCCAAGGATCGAATGGCTACTTTCTTCTTTGCCGCGTTGTCATAGTATGCACACGCGGAATGTTGAAGGAGGAAGAGAAAAACTGTTTCAAAACGTGAGGGTGTGAAAATGAAGGACTGCGGTTGGTTACAATATGATTCAAAACTAGCAGCGACTCCAGCACGACCCGAAGGTAGCAAAAAACAATTTTACATTACTGAAAGGCCACGCCATAAATTAAAATAACGTAATAGGCTCAACTATTTATTTTTGACGTTACTTTTAATATCCCTGAAAAGACGTCCGTATTCGAAAACAATGCCGACGGTTTAACAAATGTTACGGGTGTAATCGCCTTGACATTCTTCTCAAAACCTCCGTGCTTGCGCTTCTTGTGGCTGCTCTTAACTTGTCGTTTGCGCTCTTGTTCAATCAGGGAAGCATACGAATGTAAGGCCATTTCATCCAACTGCAGCAATGGAGACTTGGGGTCTTCTCGTCCAATCGACTTGGCCAAGGTTGCCACTGCTGGATGAAAGTGCTTTTCCAAAGCATTCAGTTCCCACAGAGAAGATTCCAAGGCACGGCATTCAACAGGATCGTCCGTATTCGGATCGTAAACGTCTTCCATTCCTTCTTCGCTGTCCTCATTCTGACCGCGGTGAATCAATGCAGCACATTCTTCATGTTGACGCAAGAGATTGGACGACAGAGCTAAAACAAAAAGGGCGCCCGGTGGTGGTGCCTGGAGTGCACATTGTAAGAGTCGCTTCAAAAAGGCAGCCACCAAGTGCGCCGGTAGCATTTCATTGCGAAGAAGACACTTTTGCAAAAGTGCAAAAAAGCGAGCTCGGTATTTGATGTAAAAAAGACTGGGTTGTAGTAAGGCATAAAGCTGTCCATAAAATTGAGGATATTCCAAACGGTGTTGTGTCATCAGGTAAAACAAACCATCCAATGCAAGCAGTGGAATGATAAGATTACCGCGGGCTGGTTTGTTGTCGCCAGTGGCATCGTTTCCTTCCGTATCGTCTTCATCGTCCTCCTTGTCGTTGCCATCGGCACCACCGTATGCGTGCATGAAGAAATCGGCGAACCGGAGAGGATGTTGAACCTTGGGAAGGATATATTGGGACAAAAAAGGCAGGGCCTTTTTCAAACTCGCTGTGGACAGTGGAAGACGCAAGATGGACATCCAAGCTTTGGACAGTTCGCGGAGGTGACATTTGACATCTTGGTAGTCAAATTGCTTTTTAGTAGTGGGCTGTGACGCAGTTCGTCTCTTTTTGCGTGGAACCTCTTCCTCCCCGTCACGGGAAGAGTCGTCGTCATTCTCATCATCGCTATCATCCTCTTCGCTATTTTCTTCTGCTGACGATTCCTCGTCGTCCTCAGTTCGCTCATCTGGTCGCAAATTTCTGCAGGGAGGCGGAAATAGATAGCTGCTATTGGGATTGTCCAGGTCCTTTTGTGCCGTAGCAAAGGGAATCATCATTAAAATATGTAGCATTCGATCGGCCTGTTCTTGTGGTGATACCACGTCTTCATCTTCGTCAGCATCCTTACCTTCTGCTTTGTGTCCTTCAGCGGCAATTTCGTACTGATCGTTGGCCCATTTGGTTATGACACAGACTGAAAAATATTGCACATCTCGCTGTCTCAGTTCGGCTTCTAACAAATGAAGCATTGACTTGTCTTGTGTAATATCCAGAGGCATGGCCACAATCGCGCTCAGCCATTCCCGTAATAATTCTCTGTGGACGCAAGGGTGGTTTCCCTGTTCTCGATACACCACGGGAGACGCTGCAATCATTCCCCACAAGGTACGAACGGCCGTACGACGATTTTCTTCGCGAATGCAAATCGTTAATTGCTGAACACATTGATCATGGCGCTTCAAGAGCCAACTGTTCCATTTCTGCTGTACCGGATTGTCGCAGGGACTGTTGCCGAAGGTCAGATCGCCTTGTTGGACCAGAGCGGCAAAGATCCGCCTAAGTTCGTCCAATCGCGCAGCATCCAAGCGTTCTTCCTGAAGCGACTGATTTAGCAACGATTTGATCTTCGCTGCAGTCTCTTTCGAAGATAATTTCGTAGAAGATGCCATGGTTCTTTGGGAGATTTACGAATACAGTACTTGTTATTTGTGAATCAAGAAAATTTGGGGGAAACAAATAATGAGTGATGTTGGGCTTAATAGGTTATGAGGTTTAATATTTAAGGTCAAGGTTCCCGTGATCCCCTTGGAAGCTACCCCCTTAACCCCTACCCGAGTACTAGCTAGCGAGCTTATTATAGACTCTCCTGACGATGAGGAAAGTGCGGCGGAAACATTTTTCGTTTGGAAGTATCACGTTGTTCATTTAAATGACATCTGGGATGGGCGACGCGGTTGCTATTACCTGCAGGAATTCTATTAGGAGTATAGCAACCATCATTACACTTCGACACATCATCAGCTCGCTCGTCGTCGGAGTAATCTGGAGCATCCCACCGCTTGTCACGAAAGCTCATATCAAAGTCCGTGCTACCTTCATCTTCTGTGATTTTGTTGTCATTTATGCAGTTAAGGGAGCGGGAGGAGCTAGCTGTTAGCAATTGGACGTTGTCTTCCTCCAGAGACATGCGAAGCTCATCTAGCGGAATCTGAAGGCCTTCTGCAGTTGTTTGCCGGAGTTTATGAAAGTAGGAAGTTAAAAGTGAACATGAATGCGTGGGTTTCAAATAGCCATGATGTCTTTGCAGAGCTGCATCGACAGACTCAGTGCCACCTTGTGAGGAAGACAAGGAGCACGGCGATGATGGTACCACTGTCCCTGCTACCACCGTCCCTGCTGGCAGCTCAAAATTGTGACGACGACAACAAACACTGCATGTACTCCCTTCGCCAACATCGGCTCTAGTAGCATCGCAATCATCATCTTCCAATTGAAGAAGTCTCAAAGATGGAGGCAGAGGAAAATCTGTAAGTTTGCACATGGTGCAATTTGGATCTTTGTTGCATTATTGCAAACAATTGTCTCATTCTGGATGGGAAGCCTGAACAATGAACCCCGTGAAACTTTGACTGCCACACTTATTCTTAAGCTGGTAGACTACTGGGTATTTTTTTTGCTGCTGAGTTCCATTGGGGTCATCACTAGTCCACTAAGGGTTTTATTTCACTCTGTGGTCGTAGTACCAGAAAGTCATTATTATTCTTCGATGGTAATACTAGGAAGCTGCCGTACGGGGTTTTCGGCTGCTGTTCGGAATTGTACTCTTAAGAAAATAACCCGCGAGTGACGTTCAGTCATCGCGTCCTCTTCGGAACTTGCTTCTACTATCAACAGGTATCCAGAAATACGAAGAGGAACTTATTACTGCTCCCACATGTTCTTCGATAGCAATTCACCACCAAATAAATAGTAGTACCACTAAAGGTCTACCTGGTAGTAGTAGACTAGTATATCAGCAAGTATGACCAAAGTATTTTCTGCATTATTTAAAAGGTCACGAGTCGGTCACAGAATTGGCCGCGCTCTCTCGAAATACTCGAGTACTCGTAGTGCCGTACGAGTGGTAATAAACAACTAAACTCTGACATGCTGCAAGGTTTTCTAACTCAGCTTGTGAAACGAGACAAGAGGCCCGCTCGTACCGTAGCTCCTGGACTAGTACAAGTAAGTAGTACTCCTCGAGTAGCCGGCCGGTAGCTACTCGAGTACTAGTAGTAGACTAGTACTACTACTAGTCTAGTAGACTAATCGAGTAGACTACCTGGTAGTAGTAAATAATCGACACATCATGCTTACGACAAAACTGATAGAAACATTCTTGAAAGAGCTAGTCGCTCACTTATTCCATTCACTTTTTCGGTCTGGCTTCGAACGGATACTCTGCAACCAACGAAATATTTTTGATTGTATCAAGAATTATTGATGTCATGTCTACCTAGTCTACGCTAGCTAGTCTAGTACTTCCATTCATGTTATTCCTACTACTACCTTGTAACCAACACAAATTTATCCCAGAATGAGATTTTTAACGGGAGATGAATGTGGCCTCTTGAAGGAATTTGTGCCTGAGATCGCCCACCGAAAATGGGCTAAGGACGAGACTGCCTCCGTAAAATCGGATATTGTCTTGCCAGTACACTATGATAATATCCAAAAAGTGAACAAGCGCCATGGAATCCAACGTATCGACCCAAATGAATCTCAGACGCGAGTTCGGGGTGTCATTGATTTGTCTATTTTGTCTGCCTCCTCGGACGATGAAGCTGCCTTTTCATTTGCATGTTTACGCCAAAATGGATGCGTCGAAGTCTGGCAAGGAGGGAAAAACGCACATGACGAAGCGTCTCGCAAAAGCAAATTTGCACATTACCAACGTATATCTTTGTCAAATGATATTTTTGAAAAGTCACGACAAGATAGTTTGATTCCAAATGTTCCTGTGAAGCCACTCGCCATGGCCGCCATTCCTCATAGTAGCAATAACTCTGAGCAACGATTGCTGGCAGCAGATACACATGGAAATATGGTGATTCTGAAAGCACAGGGCCACCAGCCCGTGTCTATTTTGAAGCAATTTTCTGCTTTTTCCAACTCTCCTGACAATATTACCTTGACATATACGAAAGGAAAAGTCATCAACACTCAGTTGGCATCGGCCTTGGTCATGCATCCCAGTGAAGGTCAAGCCGCTATTGGAGGCCGAGAACGAGATATTCGATTATTTGATTTAGAGACTTGCCGATCACTTTGGAAAGCCAAAAATCTCCCACCCGATCCTCAGACACTCATGCAACAGCCCATATGGCCATCTGCCATGGTATTTGTACAGGAGGGAAATGAAGGCAACCATAGCAATCTGTTGGCGGTAGGTACTGGATTTGCTCAGATCCGACTCTATGATGTGCGAAGTCAGCCAGCTGCTTCTGTTATTCGACGCCCCATTCGCTTTACCCCCGAGTCTTCCAAGTTCATACAACACCGAATCACCGCCATTTGTCAGACCGGCGAGCATCAAGTGGTGGTCGGAGATACCACCGGAGATTTGCACGCTCTGGACCTACGATACAACCTCAATGGAAAGCACGGTGACCAACAAATTGATGGTACCAGCAGTCTAGGACGATACGTCGGACCGGCTGGATCGGTGCGACAAATTGCCAAGCACCCTACACTTCCTATTGTGGCAGTGGTCGGCTGCGATCGCATGTTGCGAACTTACAATACTCAGACACAAAAGATAGTCGATTGTGTTTACCTGAAGCAGCGATTAAACTGTGTGCTAGCGTGTCCCGAAGGACAAACGGAAGGATTTGACGAAGATGAGGTTGTGGAAGTTGTCGGCGACGGTGTGGCAGGAAACATGGATCAAGATGACGTTGTCGAAGACTATGTCAATACCTCTGACGAAGAAAACGATTTTGAGGATGAAAATGACAGCGATAGTGCTAGCGAGGATGGCAGTACCGAGGAGGAAAGAAACCTAAAATCGAACAAGAATAAAGTTGCTATTGATGGCGATAAATCGTCCGAAGAGGATCAGGATAATAGCAGCGAATCTGGATCAGACTCTGCAAGCGGATCTAAGGGCTCTGAAGAGGATTCGGATGAAAAAGTCGAAGCGCCTAGAAAACGAAGGCGAAAATAGAAGCAAACGTTGTGTAGTAGGAGTACGATGTGCCGTATTTGTGTTGAACAGAACTAGTATATTTTAGCAGCACACTTGTTCCAAAGTCGTCGGTCGGACAATCATTCTCGTTTTTGTGCAGTAGAGGCTCTTGATGATGGAGCATGAAATCTTTCTCCCCGCTCATTGCTCATACATCATAATAAATCCTAAGAGGTGATTATAGCAGAGCAAATTAAGATCCAACAATGTCGTTGTTTACGCCTCTTCGAGGTCTCATCGGCGGGTCTTTGATCGGTGAGTCATTTCTGAAACATTGGAGTTAAGAGATGAGAAATGTAAAAAAAATTGGGCCATCCTCAATCCTCATGCCTTTCCTTCGTTTTTTGCGTCATACAACAGGCGGATCCGCTGGTATCCTTTTGGTTATGAATGGAGACATTATGGGAGCCTCTGGTATCCTTTCTAACACTCTCCTTTATCCAATGGAGGCCCTGCGAAAGCCATCGAACCACTGGAGATACGCCTATCTCGCTAGCTTTTGCTTGTCCGTCAATATTTTCGTCAACTACCTCGCCCCACCTGCTTTTATGGCCGACGACAGATCAATGGCCGACGATGTTCCTATTGCATCTAAAACTGCTTACTTGATCGGGGGCTTCTTGGTCGGCCTAGGGACGAAACTTGGAAATGGCTGTACTACAGGACACGGTATCTGTGGAATTGCCCGATTCAGCAAACGATCCATTTTGGCAACTTGTACTTTTACAGGTGTATCCATGCTGACAACCTACATCACTTCGCCCTTGCGATCTTGGGCCGCTGCGACGAATTTTTTAAGAGCTAGTGCACTGCCTAACATGTCGCCCATTTCCTCAGGTTTGGTCATGGCTGCCTCTGTTTTTGCCGCCATGGTAACTCCTGCGCTTAGTTCCAAGAACAGAGCCGAAATGATCAAGAAACATGGAACATCCATTGTCGCAACTGAAGACAGAAAGGTGCTAGGAGCTAGTATCTCTGGGGCCATGTTTGCGGCAGGTTTGGCCATTTCAGGAATGGCCAAAACTACTAAAGTGCACGACTTTCTCTGCCTCTCTGGGTTCTCCAATGGCACCTACGATCCTACATTGATTACAGTCATGGGAAGTGGTATTCTTTCTAGTTGGTTGGCCTATCAATTTGTGGATGGTTGGTCCTTGACTATGCCCAAACAAAAGACACTATCATGCCCGGCTGGACTGGGCGAAGGAGCTTGCTTTTCGGTACCCACCAATAAAACCATTGACCTTCAGCTTCTTGCTGGAGCTGCGACCTTTGGCGCCGGATGGGGGCTGACAGGAATCTGCCCCGGACCCGCCATTTTTGCTTCTGCATCCGGAAATCTAAATGCGACGTTGTTTTGGGTGCCCGCCTTTCTCCTCGGGTCGTGGATTGGGATCAAGGCCAAGGAGATCTTGTTTGCTCCCAAGAAAACCAAGTCAGTTTAAAAAATTAATGTTGTTGGTGCAAATGAGGAACCGCAAAAACAACGCAGGCGACTGATGCATCAGTGCTCATACAAATCTGCGAGGTTGACTTTTCTTCGGCGTCTGCGGTAGGGTAAATCAGCAATCAGCAACAGCTTTTTTCACTGTCACCGTATTCACTAACAAAACAGTCTGACAGTTGAGATGAATATGGATAAGTTAGATGCTTTCTTTGCTACAGAATGCAATATTTATTGGCCAAATAATGTCTAGTCGTTGAGATTAATAATCTGGGATGCATGTTCAAAGCAGGGTTTTAATTTATACAAAGTGCTTCTATAAACAGCTTGTGCTCAAGTTGAGGATGCTGGCAAAATTGGGATATCAGTTTCTATGCTCAACAGCATAAGGTACATCAAAGCAATGCAAAGGGCGCGTAATTAATTCATTCGTCGACTCGTTCTGCATGCCTAGCTAGCCCTGCAAGAAGGCAGCGTCTTCGTGTCCGTCGGTAGTCAGATATATTATGACCAAGCGGTAACAAGTGATATCTAACTTCTTGGAGCTCGTTCTTACGGAAAGTGTACCCAGGAAGAAAGGACGAAAGAGTTTAACTGGTAATTCTCTTACTTAAAAGTCACCGTCGTCGATCAAGGCCAGTGCTTCGTCCAAGATACTCTTCAGTATTTGAGGGGACATCGCTCGCGAAGCTGGTCTTTGAGGCGCCGCAGAAGATATTTGAAAGTTTTCGGAGAGACTGCTCCTGTTGGCCGTGGTGAAGAAAGTTGGTTTCGGCATGATGTATGTTTGCTGCTTATTTTTTAAATTATACAGAAACTTTGTTGTAGTCTTGTTGTATTGTGAGGACAGTGAAAGTAATGCCTCAAATTCACTGCCACCTCAGAGATTATTGCAAAAAGCCAAAGCGATTATTTTTGTCTTCAAAGAACGTACGTGGTCAAATTTGAATGCAACAGAGCACTGGAGATATTGACGTAATAATACAGGAATTAACAACAGGTTGAGCAAAAGACTATCGTCATCGATTTTGGCGTTAATCACATACTGGAGTACTACTGTAGTCTAGTTGGTGTTTCGAAATTTCTGTTTTATTCTTAGCAAGATTGCGTCAGAATGACCAATACTTACATACCAGGTACTAATACTACGTACCAGGTAGTACCAGGTACCTGGTACTGGTACTGTGGGATGGTAGCCACATTGGGACTTTCGGTACTACCAGTACCAGGTACCATCTATCATTCACCAAAAGATGACAAATAAATACAAAACCTCAATTTGGGCATTATTATGTCGTCGTTGAAATCCGGTCGAAAGGATAGAGTGGTGGTACTACCTCCGATTGGAGGTACCAGGTACTACTACTACTAGTACTAGTTTCGCTAGTAGTACTACTAGAGAGGTACTACTAGTAGTGGCACCAAGGGTAGTTTTTTCGATCTTCGAAGGTTGCCGATTTACTGGATCAACTCGTAACACTCCTGGTACAACTTCAAAGAGACAAAAATCCGGCAGCTTTGCAACATACCATACCTACTAGTACCTGGCTATGTATTACCACTACCGTACCTGGTACCAGCAAATTCATTAAATAGACGGCTCGATTCCTCAATATTTTTACGCTGCGTATTATTACTAAACATACCCTGGTAGCTAGTAGTAATGCAGTACTTTAGCTAATATTAGCTACCTGGTAGTACTAGTAGTGTCTTTTAGCTGCGATGTGATATCTGTTCGTAATTTCCAAAACTAATTATTGTCATCTACATAGTAGGTTTCGTAATCGGAGTGCTGGTACGAGAGGATTCACAAATGAATCTTCAGTCATCACAGTACCATACCGTATGCACCGGAATTAAATTGCGATTTGACCCTCCTCCTGCAGTAGACTACCAGATTGTGATGACTACTACTAGCTAGCACTTTACCTGGTACTTCTACTAGTAATATGAAATTGTTGTGTCGTCATAGCTAGTACAATGTGAAGTTCGCATTCGAGCTAAAAAAGCAAAATTGCTGCGTCGTCGATTATTCGGCGTGAAAAACTTGAAACAAACAAGATCGTACCAGGTACTGGCACAATACTGTACCGGTTTGGTACCAGGGACGTTATTATGGAACTACTGTACCTGGTACATGTTTGCCCAATTTAGAGTTGAGTCGATTGCTGAAACTGCAAGTCTTACTGATACTCGTACTGCCCCTGGCAGACTACTTAGTTCCTACTACTACTACGTACTACAGTACTAGTCTACTACTCCCTACTACAGTTTACCAGTAGCCTACTACTGCTAAGTACTGTAGCTAGCTAGAGTCTCTACTAGTAGTACAGCATGTTTCAATGCGTCGTGTCGATTGCCACGAACAATTGAGCTCTGTGAAGCGTCCATAGTACGGGATGCTGACGATTTTCTTTGTTTCTTTTTCTTTTTGCGTCGATTGCTGCACAGTATTGCCTCGCTTCTGCAACACGATCAAGCAAAGTCGTTGAAGTGGCAGGACAACGTCGACTTTACACTCTGTTCGCGCCCGCATGTAATCCTAACCTGGTACTACTAGGGTAGCTTCCCATTTTGTTCTTCCTTAAATAATTCCGCGGGTTTACGTCAAATCCATTTTAATGATTAATTTTTTTTGTTTCACAGGGGCAACGTGCGATGTCTGATGACCCTGTTGTCGCTGCTTGTGTTCCGCCACCAGCAGGTCATCCGCCAAAATCTTTTCTTGCGTGATCTTTTGCCGCCGTCTACGATAGTCGTCGTCCATAAAGTAGAGCGGAACGAAATACTTTGGAATGGCAGCGAAACCTCCTTGGACGCGAGGCTTGTATTTGCTAAGATCTTCTGATTCATCATTCCCTACACAAGAATGTAAAAAGCCCAAATCGGCGTGTATTTCTCCCAAGGCCAACATGCTGGTTTGCTGCTTACGTGGAATCGTCCCATCTGTACTGTGTCCATAGGTCTTGTACTTGTGTCTAATAGCGTTAAAGTCAGCAAAGAAATTGTGGAGATGATATCCAGTAAATCGCGAATAGTCGGGATGTGTGTGTGTGTAACTGACTTCCAGTGCTATGGCGTTGGTCTTGGGGATACCAATCCCCGACCAGTGGGCCATAGACACCTAAGTACTGTCTCTTATAAATGGATT
>Ga0210036_1005555_pt1 | contig 10876 bp, 5 predicted proteins | sample CryGeymeta201515_FD_185469 | JGI IMG/M metagenome (GOLD analysis project Ga0210036, IMG submission 185469) | Groundwater microbial communities from Crystal Geyser aquifers in Utah, USA - Crystal Geyser metaG 2015-15 (SPAdes) (version 2) | ecosystem: Environmental > Aquatic > Deep subsurface >... | reverse complement strand
CGTACCCACAGCCGAGCCGGTAACGCCTGCACCGGAGCGCGAGGATGGTTGAGTTCTTCCTCAGGCGCCCGGTATTTGCCTGGGTGCTGGCGATCGTGACCATGCTGGCCGGCGCGATTTCGATCGCATTGCTGCCGATCCAGCGCTACCCCACCGTGGCGCCACCGGCAGTGCAGATCGAGGCCCAGTACCCCGGCGCTTCGGCCGAGACCGTGTCCAATACCGTAGTCCAGGTCATCGAGCAGCAGATGACCGGGCTGGACGGCTTGCTCTACATGGGCTCTTCGGCCGACGCCTCGGGCTTCGCGACCATCACACTGACCTTCGCCGCCGGCACCGACCCCGATATCGCTCAGGTACAGGTTCAGAACAAGCTGTCGCTGGCCGAACCGCGGCTGCCGGAAATCGTGCGCCAACAGGGCGTGCGCGTGGTCAAGTCCAGCGCCGGCTTCCTGATGGTGATGGCGTTCGTGTCCGCGGATGGACGGCTCGACAAGGTCGACCTGGCCGACTTTGCAGCATCGACACTGACCGAGCCACTGGGCCGGGTCGAGGGCGTCGGCAACGTCCAGATCTTCGGCAGCGAGTACGCGATGCGAATCTGGCTGAACCCGGAGGCAATACTGCGTCACGAGCTCAGTGTGGCCGAAATCAGCGCCGCGGTGCGGGCCCAGAACGCCCAGATCTCGGCCGGACAGCTGGGTGGGCTGCCGGCCGTGCCGGGCCAGCAGCTCAATGCCACGGTCACGGCCCAGTCGCTGCTGCACTCACCCGAGGAATTTCGCGACATCGTGGTGCGCGCTCGCCCCGACGGCTCCATCGTCCGACTCGGCGATATCGCTCGGGTTGAACTGGCCGGCGGCCCAGTCCAGATCGATACCTTCTATAACGGCCAGCCCGCCGCTGGCATCGGCATCAGCCTGGCACCGGGCGCCAACGCACTGCAGACCACCGCCGGTGTCAAGCAGGTGATCGAAGACTTCCGGGTGTCGTTCCCACCTGGAGTCGAGGTGCACTACCCCTACCAGACCGCGCCGTTCGTCGAAGCTTCGATGCGCGCTGTGGTCGAGACCATCATCGAGGCCATCGTGCTGGTGGTGCTGGTGATGTTGCTGTTCCTGCAGAGCTGGCGCGCGACACTGATCCCGGCGATCGCGATCCCGGTGGTGCTGCTGGGCGCGTTTGCGCTGCTGGCCGCGTTCGGCTTCTCGATCAACATGCTGACGCTGTTCGGCCTGGTGCTGGCGATCGGTCTGCTGGTCGACGATGCAATCGTCGTGGTCGAAAACGTGGAACGAGTGATGGAGGAGGACGGGGTCGGGCCGATGGAGGCAACCGCCAAATCGATGAAGCAGATCGCCAGCGCGCTGGTCGGCATCGGCGTGGTGCTGTCGGCGGTGTTCATTCCGATGGCCTTCTTCCCCGGCTCGACCGGTGCGATCTATCGCCAGTTTTCGCTGACCATTGCCGGCGCCATGGTGCTTTCAGTGCTGGTCGCGCTGATTTTGAGCCCGGTACTGAGCGCAAGCATTCTGAAACCACCCAGCGAGGAACGCCCAACCCTGCTGAAGCGCCTGTTCGGCGGCTTCGAGCGCGGCCTGAAATGGCTCACGGCACGCTATGTCGCTCTGGTCGACCACCTGGCGCGAAAGGCACTGCTCTGGAGCCTGGCGTTTCTGGTTCTGCTGGGCCTGACCGGCTGGCTGTTCCTGCGCCTGCCGGGTGGATTCCTGCCCAGCGAGGACCAGGGCTTTCTGGTCGTCCAGTATCAACTGCCGGCCGGGGCGACCCAGCAACGCACGATCGAGCTGATGGGCAAGCTCGAAGACTATTTCATGTCCCAGGATTCGGTCCGCGGCATCTTTACCCTGGCTGGCTTCAGCTTTGCCGGCCGCGGCCAGAATGCAGGCCTGGCCTTCGTCAACCTGAAGCCCTGGGAACAGCGCGATCCAGTCACCGAGAGCGTCAATGCGCTGATCGCGCAAACCAACCAGGACCTGGCCACGCTGCTCCGCGACGGCATGGTGTTCGCCTTCAATCTGCCGCCGATCCCCGAGCTGGGCCAGGCGATGGGCTTCGACCTGCAACTGGAAGACCGCGCCGGGCTGGGTCATGCCACGCTGATCGAGGCCCAGAACCAGCTGCTGGGCCAGGCCATGCAGAGCCCGATACTGACCAACGTGCGTCCGAATGGGCTGGCCGACAAAGCCAGTTACCGGGTTGAACTCGACCGCGCCAAGGCACTAGCGCTCGGCGTTCCGGTCGAGGCAGTCAACCAGTTGCTTTCGGCCACCTGGGGCGTGACCTACCTCGGTGATTTTCTCAGCAACGACCGCATCAAGCGCGTCTACCTGCAGGCCGATGCGCCGTGGCGCATGCTGCCCGATGATTTCGGAGACTGGTACGTACGCAACGGCAACGGTGACATGACGCCAATGGCCGAGCTGATCGAAGGCCGCTGGACATTCGAATCGCCGCGGCTCGAGCGCTTCAACGGGGTGCCATCACGCCAGATCCAGGGCGAACCGGCGCCCGGCTACAGTTCCGGCGAGGCGATGGACGAAATCGAGCGCCTGGTGGCCGAATTGCCCGAGGGCATCACCGCCGGATGGAGCGGCACCTCGTTCCAGGAACGCCAGGCGGGTGCCCAGGCGCCGCTGCTGTATGCCTTGTCGATCCTGGTGGTGTTCCTGGCGCTGGCCGCCCTGTACGAGAGCTGGACCGTGCCGATTGCAGTCCTTCTGGCCGTGCCGCTGGGCATCCTCGGTGCCGTGCTGGCAGCGATGCTGCGCGGTCTGCCCAATGACGTGTTCTTCACCGTCGGCATCCTGACCACGGTCGGCATCACCGCGCGCAATGCAATCCTTCTGGTCGAGTTCGCACGCACCCTGGAAGATCAGGGCAAGACGCTGGTCGAAGCCACGCGCGCAGCCGCCCGCGTGCGGCTGCGCCCGATCCTGATGACTTCGGTCGCCTTCGGCATGGGCGTGCTGCCGCTGGCCTTTGCCAGCGGTGCCGGGGCCACCACCCGCATCACCATCGGCACCGCCGTGCTCGGCGGCATGATCTCGGCCACGCTGCTGGCGACCCTGTTCATCCCGCTGTTCTACATTGTCGTGCGGCGCGTGACCGACCGGCTGCGGGTGTTCGTGGGTCCGCGGTCGGAACCAAGGCAGGCCTGATCCCTCGCAGCGGCCGGATTTACGCCGGTCGCTGCGAGGATTTCGAGACACCCCGCCGATCAGATCAACTGGGTGATGAAAACCGTGACCCTTCCATTGCTGCTGATGTTGCTTTGTCCACCACTGTCCTGCACCGTCGCCTTGAGGTCGAAACGCGTGGAGGTCGCGCTGCCCGCCGGGACCAGATCGATGTAGTACGTGATCGGGCCGCAAACCGGCGGGCCGGTCGGGGGATCGAAGCAGAACTGGAATGACTCCAGTTCGATCGCCTGCGAGGGACCGTTGTTGACGCGCATCGACCAGTCGATCGCGGTGAAGGGAATCGAGCCGTCCTCCGGGTCGCTGACTGTCGCGCTGATGACAAACCGGACCGGCGTGCCGTCGTAGACTTGGCTATCGCCTTCGCCGGGCGAGGTGATCGTCACCACTGGGGGCAGATTTTCGGGATCCGGATCGATGAAGATGGTGCGAGTCCGCTCCACCGTCTCACCGTCGCTATCGGTGACCTCCAACTTCACGACATAGGTTCCCGGCGGGCGGCTACCACCGGCCAGCGTGGCGTTCAGTCCGGTCGCCACGGGTGCGCCGAAGGCCTGGCCCACCCTGGCCAGATACCAGCGCACGTTCGATCCCGTCGGTGCCGGGCCGTCGAGATCCGAGGTCGAGGCGCTGAGCGTGATCGACGAGGAAACGAAGAAGCTCGCGAGCGAGGTTGGCTGCAGGATGGTCGCCGACGGCGGCGACGAGCGGACCTCGATGTTCACACAGTCGATCGCGCTGCGACCGCTGGCATCGATGACGTTAGCGCAGAGCTGGTGATTACCCAGCTGCATGCCAAGCAGGCCGCGATCAAACGATACACCCGGCGCAGAGCTCCCGAGGCTGCCGTCCAGCGACGAGGTCCACTGGACGGTCAGCGCCGTGCCCTGCTCGTAGTCGTCGGCGTTGGCCAACATCCGCAACAGCTCGGCACCACGCAGGAAGATCCGGCTGTCGGCCGGGGTCACAAGATCGACGAAAGGATGTGATCCACCCATCGCACAGGAAACCGAGCCCAGCGCGTTGATCGCCAGGAAGCTCGAAGAGCCGAAAGACGGCCGGAATGCCGCATTCCGCAGGCAGGTCTCGGCCTGGATTGCGGTGAAGGACGGATTGGCGGCCATGGTCAGCGCCAGCACCCCGGAAGTAAACGGCGCGGCGAAGCTGGTGCCGGTAACGATCTGGAGATTGTCGTTCGGCACGGGGTTGGCCAGGTCGGCCGCCAATGCATCCACAGAATAGAGGTTGCCCGGTGCGTAGAGATCGACGCTGTTCCCGTCGGCGCCCGAGGTTCCGAAGTTGGAGTAGCCGGTGCGGAAGCTCTGGAAGGCGTTCGAAGCGCCCACGCACAGCACGCCGTCGAGTTCACAGGGGATGATTGCAGCCTCCTCGAACTCGACGCAGCCGATGAAGCAGAAACGATCGGTCGCGTCGACATCGTAGCTGTCGTTGCCGGCGGCGGCGACCACCCCCACGCCGTTGGCCCGAAGGATGCCGATCAGCAGATCCAGAGGCTCGCAGGCGAGGAAGCACCAGCCACCGGGAATGCTCTCACTGGCGCTGATGTTGATGATGTCCGGCGGATTGGCGGCGAAGGCGCGGATTCCGTCGATAAGATAGTTGACGAAGCCGGCGAAATCCATCGACGGCGATTGAAGCAGCAGCAGATCGGCCACCTCGCCACCCGGTCCGAAGGTGCCGAATGCGTTGTCGTTGCGGGCGAAGCCGGTCAAGGCGACATGGGTTCCGTGCGATGCACAGACCGTGCCCGGTGCCGGCGGGCCGTTACCGCAGCCGACCGGGTTCGTGCCGCGCAGGCCGCCGACGATATCGAACGGCGGGTAGTCCTCATTCGGGAAGAAACCGGCATCGGCGATCATTACGCGTACGTTTCGCGTCAGTCTGCCGGCGGCACCGACCACGCGCACGGCCTCGGCCGCGCCAGTGTTCAAGGGTCGGGAGTAGCTGCTCGGGAACTGGTCCTCGCGCTTCGTGAACGGCCAGGAGAACGGGTTGCGATCGTAGGGATAGACCAGCGAGCCCTCGGAGATATCGTTTCCGAACACGGCTTCCTGGATGTTGCGCCGCGCCAGGGTATCTGTTTGCAGGACGGGGTTGATCCCGACCCGCAGGCCATGGTCGCCGATTTCGGTCGCTGCAAGCGCGAGCAGCCGCAGCGCGGATTCGCTGGACACCGCGTAGTCCCCGACCAGCGTCGGCGTCAGGCCCTCGAGTTGCTCCCGGATCCGGGCCGGATCGGCCGCGGACGGATCCACACTCAGCAGGTACAGCGTGTCCTGGGTGTCGCCGGTCGCGAACACGTCGAGATCGACCTCCAGCAGCACAGTGCTTGGCCAGCGGCCCTGAAACCCGACCAGATCCTGCGGGTCATCGGTGATCAGGTAGACCTCGTTCTCGACGAAATGAAATGCGTAGCCATCGCCAAAAGCCGATCGCATCAATGCCAGCGGCCGCGGCGGGCCGCCGTCGAATCCGGGTTGGCTGTCGATTACCGGCACCAGGCCGGGATCGACCGTGACGTTCAACACCTCGTTGTTTTCGAACGAGGAGCGGTAGATCGTCTCGTCCTGAGCTTCCAATGGCAGGACGAACCCGCACAGCAGCGCGGCGAACAAGCAATGTCTGAATGGCATCGGATCCTCTCCAGGGTCTCGGTTACCCAATCAATCGGAATCGATCGGAAAACCGTGCCACGTCCATTTGGAGAAGCGGACGCTCAACCACTATCTACTGCTCGCATCGGTGTACGGGGTAAACGCCTGCGGGATGGGCCAGCGCACTGCGCCTTACCGCGCCAGCATGCGACCCGGTCCGGGGTGAGTCCGTTGCGGCCAGGAACCCCGAATTCCTCGAATCTCTCCGCCGCTCGGCCAGTGCCTGAAGCCCCCCAGAATGAAACGGTCGCACGAGCACGGTTCACTTCGCCAGGCATGGTCGCTCTACAAGCCTCAACTCTGCCACCAGAACTGGCTATCCAAGCTGATAACTATCTGATATTGATAGTTAACCTCTTATCCCGGTGCATTCATGACTCGACCTGCTGCGACGCCCCCAGGCTGTGCATCCGCGAGGTTTTGCTCGGTCGCGCATCCTCACCTGCCGGTATTGACAAGCAGGGCGGGTACGGCTGCGGTGCGCTCGGTCGCGAAACACCGCGGCGACAAGACCTGGAGCCGTCCGGTCGGGTCATGAATAATGCGGGCTTATAATCAATCCGTACCCTTGGCCCACCCCGTTTCCAAGTTATCGTCTGCCGCTCACATCGGATTGCAAGTAACCGCTTGGCGGATAACAGAAGGCAAATGGCGGCACCCCGGCTTGGAATGGCGCCGCGGTGCATCCATTGATTTCACAGAGCGCATCACCAAGCCCCGCAGCGACCGGCTCAATCACCCGGCCCGGGTCACGAAAGGAGCACAAGCATGAATCATCAAGACCGCGAGGATCCCCTGTTCCGGAGCCTTGAGCTCGTCGCGATGACGCTGCCCAACCGCGTTCTGATGGCGCCGCTGACGCGCTCTCGCTCCAGCCAGCCCGGCGACATTCCGAATGAACTCAACGCGCTCTATTACCGCCAGCGCGCGTCGGCCGGACTGATCATCAGCGAGGCCACCCAGATTTCGCCGCAGGGCAAAGGCTACGCGTTCACGCCCGGCATCTATTCACACGAGCAAGTCCTGGGCTGGCGCAAGGTCACCGATGCGGTGCACGCTGCCGGCGGTCGAATCCTGGCCCAGCTATGGCATGTCGGGCGAATTTCGCACCCGGCGCTGCAACCTGACGGCGCGCTACCGGTGGCGCCGTCAGCGATCAAGCCCAAGGCACAGACCTACATCAGCGCCGATTCGGGCATGGTCGAGATCCCCGAGCCGCGCGCGCTGGAGATCGGAGAGATTCCAGGCATAGTGATGCAATATCGGCAGGCGGCCGAGAACGCGAAAGCCGCCGGTTTCGACGGCGTCGAGATCCACGCTGCCAATGGCTATCTGATCGATCAATTCCTGCGCAGCGGCAGCAACCGGCGCAGCGATGACTACGGCGGTTCGGCCGAAAACCGTTGCCGACTGGCGCTGGAGATCACCGAGGCCGTCATCGAGGTCTGGGGCCACGAGCGCGTCGGTATCCGGGTAAGCCCCAGCGGCAGCTTCAACGACATGCACGACGACGATCCAGTCGAGACCTACGGCGTGCTGGCGCGCGGACTCGACCGGCTTGGCATCGCGTTCATCGAGGTGGTCGAAGATTCGTTTCAGGGTAACGAGGCCGTTGGTCGACCCGAGCAGGTCATCGACACGATCCGCTCCAGCTACAAGGGCCGCTATATCGCTAACGGTGGTTACACCGCCGACGAGGCCCGGCAACGCATCGATGCCGGCCGCGCCGACGCAGTCACGTTCGGCCGGCTGTTCATCGCCAACCCTGACCTGCCGCAGCGCTTGGCACAACACGCGCCTCTCGACAAATGGGACGATTCGACGTTCTATGGTGGCAACGAGCAAGGCTACACCGATTATCCGACTCTCGAAGAGGTCGGCAAGCGAGCGACCTGAACAACGATCGATCGGAGACCCCATTGAGCCACACGGATCGTCCGGTAACACCAAGAGCCGCTTTGCCGGGACAAATCAAGCTGCGTCTCGCGGCGAACGGCCACTGCACTTGCCAGGAAACGCAAAGCCGAGTCGCATCGGCACAAACGCTCCCCTTGTTTTTCGATTTGGCGAGGCCGTGCCGCACACGCTGCGCGAGCTGCGCTCCGCTTGAGGGCTCGGCGGTCAGCCAACGATGCACGATCGACGATCTGACCCTTGTTTCCGCGGCGCCGAGTGGCGCGCTGAATGTGGCAAGGCTTTAGCATGTTTGTACTTGTATACTCGATGCAGCCCTTTCAGAATTTGATCAACAGGCCCAGCCATGACGAGCAGCGCGCCATTCTGGAGGATAGAAAAACCACGAATCGGCGCGAGTTACCGTCCGGCAGGGTGCTCCGGTATTGACATGGAACCCGTGCTTTCCGGCGAGGGTTCGGCGGTGTCTATGGCGACCGAGCCGTTTCACTCCCAGGCGGCAGGCTGAGGCCATGTTTCGCCTGACTCTTGCAGCGTTGGCGCTGCTTTGTGGAAGCGTTGCCCGTGCTCAGGAGCCAGACCCCCAGGTACTGGATTTTCGCAGTGCGCTGCAGCGCCTTGTCAGCGTCAATGAGACGCTACAGGCCTCCCGCGCGGTTGTAGCGCAGAGTCGGGCCGAGCGCGCCGAAGCCGACGCGCGGCGTCTGCCGACCGTCGAACTGAACAGTCGCTACAGTCATTTGAACGAGCCGCTGGAGGCGAATCTTGGTCGCCTCAGCGATGGACTGACCGCCGGGTTCCAGCAGGCCGGCATCGCTTTGCCACCGGATATTGTGCCGCGTACATTCCGCATTCAGGATCGCGATTTCGTCAAAGCTTCCTTGCGGGCGGTGCAGCCGGTATACCTGGGTGGGCGTATTCAGGCGGGACGGGACGCCGCTCGTTTCGGACTCGAGGCAAGCCTGGCCGCGGTGGACCGCCAGAGCGCCGAGCTCGAAGTGGCGCTGGTCGATCGTTTTTTCGGCCAGGCGCTGGCGCTTGAGGCGCTTGAGCTGCGCAAAAGCAGCGCCGAAAGCCTGCGTCGCCATGAGTTCAACGCGCGACGGATGGAGTCCGAAGGGCAGATTGCAAGAGTCGAGCGTCTGCGGGCCAGCGTTGCATTGGCTGAAGCCGAAAGCGAACTTCTGGTGGCCCGTGAGCAACTCGAACTGTCCCGGGCCGCGCTGGCTGCGCTGCTGGCCAGTGACCATCCGGTGACCACGGCGACGCCGATTCCAGCCCCGCCGCCATCGCTGGATCGAGATGCCTGGAAGGCCGCGGCGAAGGATGCCAATCCGGCCCTGCGAGAGGCCGGTCAGCGCTTGGAACAGGCCCGTGCCGGGGCGCGTGCCGCGCGTGGTGAATCCCTCCCGATCGTTTCCTTGTTCGGGATGCGTGAGCTGTATACCCAGGACCTGACCCTGATCGATCCGGAATGGGTGGTTGGCGTCCAGGCCAGCTGGACGCTGTTCGATGGCGGCCAGCGCCGGGCGCGAACGGCCCGCGCGGAGGCCCGTGCCAGTGAAGTGGACTGGCGCCTCGCGGCAGGCCGCCGCGACCTGGCACTGCTGATTGATCAGCAGATTGATCGCCTCAACGGGGCGCTTGCCCGCCAGCGGACGCTCGCCGCCACTTCCGAGTTGGCCGATGAGAGTCTGCGCGCCCAGCAGCGCGCGTTCGAGGAAGGGTTTGCGACATCGATGGATGTGATCGAGGCCGAACTGGCTCGCTCGCGGGTGGCCCTCGGCGAGCTGGGGGCGCGCCGTGATGCCTGGGTGGCCGCAGCCACTGTGTATACGGCTGCCGATCGCGGAGAACAACTGGTGGACCTGATCGAGCAACTGGCTGATGAATGAATCTCCCACTTCCCACCGACGACGCCGTGTTCTACTCTGGACCACAGTGTCGATTGTTGCGGTTGCCTGTTTTGTCGCGCTTCTGCTCTGGTTGACCCGCCCTGGACCGGTCTTTTTGCAGGGCCAGATCGAAGCCGATAGCGTGCGGGTAGCGGCCAAGATCGGCGGCCGCGTCGCCTCCATCGAGGTCAAAGAAGGCGACCGGGTCGACGCGGGTGATCTTCTGGCAACACTGTTCACGCCGGAAGCCGAGGCGCGCGCAGGCCAGGTTCAGGCCCAGGTCGATGCTGCCGGTGCGATGGCTGATATGGCTCGGAGCGGGGCGCGCGAAGAGCAGATCCGCGCGGCGCGCGCGCAGTGGCAAGCGGCAGTGAGCCAGGCCGAACTGGCGGTCGAAACCCGAAGCCGCATTGAAAACCTGCACGCCGATGGCGTGGTCCCGACCCAGCGCCGCGACGAGGTCGTGGCCCAGGCGAAATCTGCCCAGGCCCAGGCGAATGCTGCACGCGAGAGCTACGAAATCGCCCGGTCCGCGGTGCGTCCGGAAGAACTGCGCGCCGCCGAGGCGCAGCTACAGCAGGCCAGAAGCGGGCTGAACGAAGTGCAGAGCGCGCTCGCCGAGGCGCAACAGTTCGCGCCGGTTTCAGGCGAGATCACGACGCAGGTCGTGGAGCCGGGGGAAGTGGTGGGTCCCGGGTTTCCGCTGCTGATCATCACCCGCACCGATCGGCCCTGGGTCACGCTCAATCTGCGCGAGGACCTGATGCCTGGAATTACGCCCGGACGTCGCTTCAGCGGCCGGTTGCCGGCACTGGGAATGCGCGACGTCGAATTCGAGATCCACTACATTGCCCCGATGGCCGACTTCGCGACCTGGCGCTCGTCCCGCGATCTCGGCGGCTTTGACTTGCGAACTTTCGAAGTACGGGCCCGGCCCGTCGGGGCAATACCGGACCTGCGTCCCGGAATGAGCGTTCTGGTGAACGAGCGCAGTCTCAAGGCCAAGGGGTGATTCGCCTGCTGGCGCGCGAATGGGCGCGCTTCGTGGCGACGCCTCGGCTTTGGTGGTTCACCCTGCTGCTGCCGGTGATGCTGCCCGGCCTGTTGCTGCTGATTTTCAGTAAGCAGGTGCCCGATCGGCTGCCCGTGGCGGCGGTTGACCTTGACCAGA
>Ga0210036_1005533_pt1 | contig 10903 bp, 8 predicted proteins | sample CryGeymeta201515_FD_185469 | JGI IMG/M metagenome (GOLD analysis project Ga0210036, IMG submission 185469) | Groundwater microbial communities from Crystal Geyser aquifers in Utah, USA - Crystal Geyser metaG 2015-15 (SPAdes) (version 2) | ecosystem: Environmental > Aquatic > Deep subsurface >... | reverse complement strand
CTACTAGGCTGCATCAAGCGTGAGCGACTGGTATCGACTGGCATAGCCAGATTATGAATTTTTACTTGTCAGACCAAAGCTGCATCTTTTGGTGTTCTCTTCTCATAGTAATATGCTACAGTAATATTCAGTGCGAAGCAAGAATCAATGAAGATTTGCGAGCGAGCCAGCCAAGGTACACAGTACGATTTCAACGTAAAATCTGCTGCTCCAAAAATTAGTGCTCGTGGTCGATGGAATCAAGCCATCAACTTTATCGTTAAATGTTGACGGGTGATTGACTTTTATGTTGAATTTGTCGCCCCGATCACCTTTTACTTCAGCTCGCTTCTCTCCCTCATCTTTACGAGCATACTTGTTTATCTGTTCTTTCGGATAGATTATCCTATACCTCCACCTTCTTCTTCTTGCTTCATTGGCACACGAGAAGACTTCACCAGAAACGGCGAGATAATAGCAACGGTTGTGACCTTTCTCTCCATGATTGCGGCTCTGTAGCTTCCTCACCACTCATCATTACATCACACATCACCCCCCCACACATCACTCTCATCTCTCATCGCACACCAATTTGCTATATAAACCTGCTTTCATTTCTAGAATCTGTTTCTTGAATATCCCAACTTCTAATAAAGTCATATCCGTACATCCAACCGTAAGTTTCAGATGATCGTGGAATGCCTGAAACCGATTCACGACTATTCTTTCAATTAAGTACTACTACAGAAGTTCACCATAATTGCTGCCGACACTCACAGAGATCGTGCTTGTCTTCTTGGTTATCTTTATATTGTTCCGTCTTATTCTTCCGTAGCCAAGTACCACATCAAACTCATTGAAGCTATCAAACTTGAATCTACAAAGATTCACTAATACTTGGACGATCAACAAGAGAAAGTCAAGATCAAGACCGTCCTTGCATCTCGTCAGTGACTCTCAAAATACAATATAAAAATGTCAACATCTCCTAATTGGGGTCCTGAGCACTCTCCCGCCGATCCATCATCCGTAGAACTTCCCTCCATGGCGAACTCGTCGGATCTCTTTCATGGCGAACTCTTTGGAGACGAACTCCTTGACATTTATAACGCCGCAGTTGAAGTCAATGCCAATTCTGACAGTCATCAAGACAACGGTATGTTTTGGCGTTCAATATTCTGCGATATCGTTTTTTCTTTTGTTATTAAAAAAAGGGTGTATGCTCACCGTCAAACATTATTTTTCTTTGAAAGAAATCCCAATTTTGCCTGGTGACGAACATACAAAAGGAGATGCCCCAAACCCAATACACTCGGAGGATCACAATAATGCTGGAACAAATGTCACAGATGATGGCTTTGGAGCCTTTCGTTCCTCAACATCATTCAACGACTTGGCGACGTTGTTGCCGCCTGATGGTACATCTAAGGGTGCACCTGGACAACCTGATGCCCATCCAGGCGCACCGCATGCCCAGGCACCGGATTCCTCAATTGTTGTTTCTGATGCTCCCGTGAATGCTACCTTAAAAGAAGACAGTACCCATCCGGTGCCTGTAGCCCCAACGCCTGCGGTAAGCGCTCTGCTAAGTCAACCAACAGCTTCTGCACCAAAACGCAAAGCATCTACGACTTTAGCCCCGAAGAACGTCAAGAAGCAGGCTGCTGGTGTAGTAACGGCAGCGCCTTTGGCCAAGTCGGGTATTCAAGTACCTGGTACGTTTGTAGCTGCCATGGAAGCAAAACTGGTTGCACAGAAACCTGCGGCTGGCACAACGCCGAGGGCAAACCCTGCTCCAGCTGCTGGCAAGACCAACGCGACCGACAAGAAAATTTTATCCTCGGTGGCCCCAGATAATGCATCGTCAACGCCATCCAAGTCTGTTACGGAGGCAGATTTTAAGGGAGTGGCACAGGCTGCTGTTTCGAGCTTGATTCTCAGTACCAAGAACGGCGAGTTGCCACCTGGTGATGGATCCGGCGATGGAGAAAAAGTCGACACATCTACGGCGCATATCAAGGCTCTGACTGGAACGAATTGGGTGACAGCATGCTCAGGGGTGGGTGCTGCTGCCGTAGCTATCAACAGTGGAGACCCAAAATCTAACAACAATCGCTCGAAGCGACAGAATTTGACAGCCGACGAACGCGCGCGCCAGAATCGTGACCGCAATCGGGAACACGCGCGAAACACTCGACTTCGAAAGAAGGCGTACGTAGAAGAATTGAAGCGTACCTTGACAGAACTTGTAGCACAGCGGGACAAGGCCGACTTAGAAAAGCGTCAGGTAGCTCAGCGGGAGGTTGAGCAACGGGAAGTGCGCTTTCGAGTCATTGAAGAATACCTGAAGCTTCGCAGTCGAAATGAATCGAATTATGCGAGCTGGGCTGCTATCTTGGATGCCAATTTCAAGCTTACTCTTCCTGCTACGGAGTTTCTTGAAGACGGAGAGAGCGCTGGTGTCCCGGACCCTACTGCCGGGGTGAAACTGGAAAAGACGTTCACTGGTGTACCTGCTGTCATGGCCGAATCAAATAAGTTCGCTTCGTTCCTGCAGACACTCGGTAGTGCCTCAAAGATTAGCGAATGCAACTCTGTGGGATTTGTGTATACTGGCGATCGATCTGATTTCTTCATGGACGATAATCAGGCTGTTCTGGAGTGGACTGCCAACACTGTGGGATTGACAATGAGGGTAAGCGCGTGTTCGCCTTGGAAGTCTTGCCTTGTCATTGTTTTTCAAAAAAAGTCTAACATTGCATCATGTCCATTGTCTTTGCGGCCAGGGTGCAACGGCTGAGCTGACGATCCGGGGGTCAATTCGGGCGAGCTTTTGTCCCGCTTCCAATAAGTTGCTTTCGGCAAACATGATGTATGACACTGGCGCAGTTATTTCTCAGCTACAAGAATATCTAAGCTCCGATACCGATGCCACGCGTGCTGCTGCTGCCGCTGCTTCTCATGCGGATGCTATTTTAGATTCTCTGCAAATGCCGCAGATGAACAAACATGTTGGCACTGTAGCAGTCGTACCACAAAGCTCGAGCTCAGTTAGCGAACACGAGCATTCCGACGATGGATCAAAATAGCCCTTTATTGAGCATTTTCTCGGGAGTTCTACAAGTTTGCACATTGCATCGTTATTTTTTTAATTAGTCCATATTTCTATTTCTGCGTCAAGCAAAAAACATCGGAAATATTATTGTGCCCTATTTGCATAATTGATATTTTTGCAGCGTCGCGGCAATGGCCTCGGATTGACTACCAAGCTGAGTGAATCGATAGCCGTTTAATTGTATTATCGTTTCGCTTCTCTGTCGTTTTCATCTTTGTGCCATGCATTCGTGCAGCCCTCTGTCTATGCATGAAATCGTTGAAAGTCTGGAACATCCTTGTCTGGATTCTTGGGACGTGCAATCTTTCTTTTTCCTTTACCACCATTTTGGCTGGATCCGCTGCGATCCGAATCATAATCCGAATCGGTCGAGGACTCTCCAAATGCTCTCTGTTTGTGGAATATACAGCATCGTTTGGAACTCTTACGTCCCATTCCTTCGTTGTCCGCCACGTTTTCATCCCTAGTTAAATAAAGAAAAAAGGAGAGGCGATTGGATAAAGCGAACCTTTTAAAGTGAGCAATCAACAATGCCTGGAAACTGAAAATAAGATTATTCAAGAAACGTACCATCTGACGGAAGGTCTTGCTCTCAAAGTCAGTGGCAGCACCTCGTCCTCTCCTTCTGCTGTCTCTGTTATTGTCACAGTTGCAGACCTAGTGCCTGTATTAACCGAGGCTACACCTGATGTCGGTTGGTTGGAAGAAGGGTTGCGAACAGTTGATGACGAACCGCCGCTAGTTCCTCCCTGATTGTTCTGCGAAGCTCCTTGCCCTTGTGCTGATGCTGTAGCGTACGTAGAGTTAGTATTGGTCTGTTCGCTCATCGTCAATTGTTGGCTGGGGAATACTATTGTTATCTTCAGTTATTAGTTAATGACACTTTATACTAGTATAGAGTAGACTAGTTTATAATAGTAGTCTTCGACGAGAAGGACGACAACAGCCGGCATGCAGTCGTGTTGGAACGCTGTGATGCTTGGGAAAGACCAAGCCTGATGGATAGACAGACAAACAACGATCAACCCGAACACTAACTAGGCCGTACAACTGAATCCAGTCAAATCAGGAGTGGTCCGGAACGCGTAAGATAATAGTTCGACCCTATTTTGCTAGCTAGGCAGTAATAGATTTTAGGTCTGCAATAGAGAACTCGCCTATTTTCCTTGAAGCATGGAACGATATGGACCAAGCTCTTGGAAGCGCAATCTCTCTTGCAGCATTTGTTTTTGTCGTTCTCGTCGAATATCCCGGAGTCGAGTTGCCAGATCCACGGGTCGTACCGTCAATTCAACTTGCCGTTTGTCGCGCAGAATAGTAATTCTCAAGTCCTCTCCCACGGGCGCACTATCGATGAGCCTACGAGCGTCATCAGATGATTGGACGCGTTTGCCACCTATATCCAACACCACATCGTTGGCCTTCAATCCCCCGTGTTCTGCAGGCGTTCGTGGGAACACGTTGTGGACAAGAGCACCGTAAATTTCTGGTATCCGCTTGGCATCCTTCACGTTGGCGTTATTTTGTCTTGCCCAGTCGGGCGTGCACGTTGCCAAAGAAAGACCTATATAGCCGTGGGAGATCTGGCGACCTTCCGCCAAGTCACCCATGATTTCTCGCACACGGTTGATGGGGATAGCAAAGCTCGTGCCTTCCATGTGAGCTCGAATGGCTGCATTAATACCTACCACTTCACCTGTCTATTATGCGAATAAAAAGCAAGAGTGAGGTCTACACGGCAAAGCAAACAAAATGACATCCATCTGCCTCGTACAACTCACCTCAACGTCCACAAGGGGACCGCCACTGCAAAGAAAGATTCAAAGTGCGTAAGAAGTAGGACGTTTAAAAAGCAAGCTTGGATTACTGCAGCGGTAGTTTACATACCTGTTACCAGGGTTTATCGCTGCGTCTGTTTGGATGTAGTCGACCTTTTTGTGAGGAATTCCTACCATAGTTGAGGAGCGCTCCAACCCTGATATTATTCCCATTGTGACAGTATTGTCTAAACCTCCCGGACTGCCTACAGCAATTACAATCTGTCCAACATCTAGTTTGTCACTGTCGCCTAATTTTGCCACTGGAAGCTCTGGTATGGTTGAGATGCCCTCTCGACTTTCGGGTAAAATTTTGATCACGGCAATGTCAACAATTTCATCTGCATTACGAAGATTAGGCAAACGGGAACGTGAGATTACTACTTCAACGCGCACGTCAGCAACTGCAATTGCCACGTTATTCGTACCTTGCCCCAAAACTTTTGCTTGGTACATTCTGCCATCTGTCAGTGTAACCGTAACTTTGGTGGCATCCTCAACAACATGAGCATTGGTCATAATCAAACCATCGGAAGAAAAAATGAGACCAGATCCTTGTCCTTGCTGCACGAGACCACTATTTGGCGGCGAAGGAATTCCGCCGTCATCACCAGCAATCATGTGCGTTTCCGTATCAATTCTTATAACTGATGGACCTACGGTATTCACGGCATCTGACACGAAGGATAGTATCATCTGGCGCCGCTTTTCTACTGGAAGACTTTCCTCCGTATCAGTTGTGGGCAAGGATTCACTTACTTTGCTATCAAGGTCTTCCACTTTGATTTCGGGTTTTACCTCCTTGTAAGGAGTATCGAAAGGCAACCCGTTCGGTTCCGTTCGTGGTAAAATTTTCTCACGGGCCATGAAATTAACGTTTCCTTCCCAAAGTTCTTCTGAAACAAACGGCGCGACAAAGGCAACAACAAATCCCAGTACTAATAGCTGCACAGCTTGTCCGATGAATCCTTTGCGCTTTTTGGGGGATTTCGATACTTTGTCGCTGTCGTTTGTGTTGTCGGAGGAGGTATTCTTTTTGGTGACCTTTTTACTGGACAACCTGCTCTTCTCTTCTGAAGACGAGGAATCCGTGTTCTGCGCTGCTGAAAGTTCCATACTTTTTTCTTTTCCTTCAGCTTCGGCAATGTCGTTCGCTTCGGTAATATCACCTGGTTCGCTCTCATGGTCTTTCGTCTCCACTATTGGGCCTTTCGATTCAACTGTCTCTGGTTCGACTTTAGTTGTTGGAAGAATTTCTATAGCATTTGATGACAGCGAAACATTGGAAGGTAGTGCTTCAGTGTCATCATCGATCCAAGCCACGTTTGGCAATGGCTGTGCCTCATTTTCATTACCTACCACTCTCGCATTGGTTGTTGCATTGATGTCGCTTAACACTTTCACTTTCACTTTGTCTTCTTCATCGTTTGATGCTGTCGAGTCTTTCTCCTTTTCTTTTGAATCTTTTCGATCTTTCTTTGATTTCGTACTACTGCTTGTAACATCCTCACTTTCCGAGGTCTCGCCAGATCGATTTAATACTGCCTCTTCTGGATCGTCCTTGATTTCAATAACTTTGATGGGATCGGCGGTGTTGCCTGTCCGTCCAAATATTCGGCGCCACAGCGAGCGCTTTTCGTTCTCCGATGATTTGGCAAGGATGAGGGATGAAGATGATAATCGAGGTTGAATGTTCCCAATTGATTTTGATTGGGACTGCCTGGAACTTCGTTGTGACGAAAATGCCACGGAGGAGTCCAGAAGGAGGAAGAGAGATAATAATATGACAACCGTCAATCCATGAATTCTGTCTGTGCAATAATACTGCATCGACATCGTGTGTTTCATCGTTAGGGATGAATTTAAGATCAATGCAAACAAGGTTAGACCTAAGGTCTTTCTTTGCGGTATGAAAAAATGAAGAAATAGCTAAGCAAAGCTGTTGGCAAAAACTAGACTACTAATAATGATTACCCTGGTCCCTGTTACATGTATTGTTTGGAAAAGAAGCTACGAAGGGGGACAACCAAACGATCTTGATTGAGGTTTCCTTGAGCACTTGATCGCACATTATCTCTCTCATGCGAAAGTGCTACAATCCTGCACAAAATCCAAACCCCAAAAAAACCTTCACTTTTGTTCACTCTCTACTAGCTAGTCTACTCGACTACCTGGTGGCTAGCCGACCGTTGATGCTAGACATGATCTTGCTCATACGAGTACAATAATCAAAACGCATTACTAGTAGCAGTTGACCCTACTATATTACTACTAATAGAGACCAAAGTCGTGGTCAATCTTAGTCTCTCAAGATTTTTTACAGAAAGCAGGGTTCTATTTGTAGAGGTTTTTTTTCAATAGTTTCATGCTACTGTGCGATCTCCAGCAAAAACTTGCTTGTACAGGAATTAAGGGACAAGATCATACTTGGACGGATTAAAAAAGGTGATGTTTGCCAGATGATCATCAAATAATGTAATCGAACAAATTAATACATGTGCACCATGTTCGACGTAAGGAAAACATTTTCTGAAGGGTAAAATTACACCTGATCTGCGCAGACACATGACTCTTGATCATGACGGACTCAACCATTTAACGAAAACTCCTGGATTTCCCTTCAGTTCTTTCACCATGTCTTTCATTTCTTCGGTCAACGGAATGTTGAGAGGTTTTCGGTAGGCCGAACTGATACCAGTGCCAAAACTGGGAAAGCTTTCTAGGTCCACAGTAGAATAGCCAGATGAATCATCACCAGATACAACCGATGACGTGCTACTGAATTGACTTGCTTGTCGATCGATGCTACTTGCATCAACTCTCTGCAAACCATCCTGGATTTGTCGTTGCATGTCGTCCCATTCTCGGTCAGTGGATGGCGTATTGTTCTTTTTGCTGTTGCGAGTTGAATCTTTTAATGCAAATCTTGGTTCCAAACGCAGATTGTGTTCATTAAGTGGTGTGCGGACCCTTGTCGCTGATGGCTCTGGAATGCTGCAACCACTGCGTTCCTTGGCAGGAGTATACTCCAGGGATCTCTCCTCGTCCAACGTCGTCTCGTACGACTCTTCATCTTCATCACTGCTACAATTGATGGTGTGCAAGGTTGATCTTTTTGGTGCGTATTTTGAACTCGACTCCTCGTCGGATGCTTCTGACAATTGATCGAAAACATTGGTAGTGGAGCGTTTCCCTTGAATCTTGTTGTTCTTTTGCCAGGTCGCTGTTGGTGGTTTAGTAAGCCGATTGTCTGATCGTCGATTGGATGTTTTTGTTTTCGGATTTGTGGAATCCATAAATCGAACGAGTTTGTTTTGGATATGCAACGGTTCGTAGCGATCTCCAGTCTCCACAATAGAACTTGCTACGGACGTGGTATCTGGAAAAGCAGTATCGACATTGGCCGTTTCTCCATCATTGTTGAAAAAGAGCGGTGATGTGGTTTTGTCTTTGCTGCTCGACTTTTTGTCGCCGGTCTCATGGATACGACGCGCATATATTGTTGATTCATCGTCTTCCTCTTCCTTTTGAGAACTGTCGCGGCTACTACCGCTACTGCTACTGCTACTACTTTTGGATTCTGGATGATAGTACACGACCAGATTGTTGTTGGAACCAACCGCTGCAGGAACTTCCTGAAACAACCGTTCCGTATAGGTCATATAATGGTCCTTGTCATTAGCACCAGGTGACGGTGATCGTCCTCGCCCTAACGAGACTGCTTCTACGGCTTCATCGTTTGGAATTTGCAACACCAACACTTGCTCGCCATCATTCGTTTGACTGTCGGCTTTGACGATTTCTGTTTTCATGTGCTGATTCGCGTTTTCTCGTTCTTCTTCCAGTTCCAACGGTGGTCTCTTGAGAGGCTTTTTGGTGGTTGCCTTTTTGTCTTTCGCAGTGGCAGGACTGGTGTGCGATCCAAGTTTCTCATCATCAGGCAAGGTATTAACTCGAGTGTTGGATTTCTCTTTGCTGATCTTCTTGGTCATGATTGGAGTATGTCTGCCGCCTTTATCCACTGAACCAGTACTGGCTTGAGTAGCTGATTGTTTCTGGTTATTATGCCCTCGAAACATTTGTTTGAAGGATAGCTTGCGTAATCGATGTTTCCCGTGGAAGCGAGCGTGGCTATTGTTGGTGCTGGTGTTGGCGACGGCAGCAGCGGGAACAACCAGAGCTGATGAAGATGACGATGATGACGTCGCTGTCGCTGTCGATATCTTGTCAGCATTTGGCTTGGTAAAATAATAATCTTCGCGATGTTGTGACTCCGTTGCAACTCTATCAGAATCCTCCTGATGTGGTTTCTCGACCAATTCAAAGGTACCTCTCTTGACAAATATGACCTGTGATGCCGACGTCGACGCCATCCTTGAGAGAAGCAAAAGCTTTCCGCTTTATTCCATAAAGAAGTAGTCTACTAGTAATAAAGTAGATGCTACGGGGAAGATTCACACCCTTCTTCTTATATCAATACGGTACCTGGTACCAAGTATGAGCTAAAATCTTGTTTAAAGAGAAAAGAGAAGTCCTCTTGGAAGTAATTAACGGTGCGAATCGGATTTACCAAATTAAGCCCAGGTGGACTACGGCAGTTTACCTTGTCTCCTGTGATAGGACTCAGGAGTTAGGTCTCTCTCTATTAGGTCGTGTGCCTATGCCTGCTCTTTATCCACACACTAGTCTAGTTTACTCCTCCTATTATCATAATATTCATATTTACTCTTTATGTCTCCACACTAGCTTTTTACGTTACCGTCTCGGAGTCATGGACAAAAGAGTAAGTAGCCGCCTTTTTCGTCGATTCAAGTCTGTTCAGAACATCGTCACGCTCGTTCAGAAAATAGAAAACCTGTTTCATAAATAAAAATGGAAACTTCAAAAATGGCAACTATCATTTTTTTAAGCCGCCGGGTGGATAGACAATCGAGTCTTCTGGACGAGTGGGGCAAAGAATTATTGTTCTTCTTTTATTATCATCCTCATCTCAAGGAAAGAAACCAATGGTTCAAGTCCTCGTCCAAAGGCCGAGCAAAAGTTAGAGCAGTACCAGTATCACAAACAAAACCAGCTCTTGCGATTGGCTCTGCACTATTAACTAGTCTACTGGTACTAAAGTATATTATTCACTTGACTTCATTAGTAAATGGTCCAGAGAAAGAATTTATTATTATTTCATCCAATTCTTCAACAATAGCTTGATAAAGGTTGTGGTACAGGACGGAATCGGGTTAGTGCTCGCTCTCCTTGCACCTCTGTCAACAATACACATTTCCAGCCCGCACACACTTTCACTCACTCACTCACTCACTCACTCACTCATTCACGCACACGCATACATACTGTATCTGTGAAGAAGACCAACAAACCACAACATGACATCCACCGCGGCTTATCCTTACAATCGATCCGAAGAATGTGCCTGGCAACCGGAAGAATTGGCGAGACATTTGGCTTCTCTTGCCACGTCCAATCGTTCTGCCGATACGACCAGTACCCATCATCTAAGTCATGGTTGGTCCTCCCGTCAAGTTGCCGCACTACAGCAAGCGTACGGAAAAAATAATATGACGGGAGATTCTGACGATGACGATGAATCCATCGAGAGAAATTTTGTCAAAAAAATGTTGTTGCCAGTACTATCGGCACTCAGTGGACAGCTCAAGGAACCACTCATTATTATGCTGCTGTTTTCGGCGGGTATTTCTCTGGTGTTGGGCAATACGGCCGATGCCTTGAGCATTGGCATTGCCTTGTTCATTGTATCGTTGGTTGCTGCCGTTCAAGAGTATCGGAGTGAACAAGCTATTGAAAAATTGGCCAGTCTCGTCCCACATTCTTGCACTGTCTTGAGAGATGGGCAAGTCTACGATGATTTTCCGGCAAAACGATTGGTAGTGGGAGATTTGGTCTTATTGGCCACGGGAGAGTACGTTCAAAAAAATTGTTGTGGTGCTGCAAATATATGTGTGTGTGTGTGTGTGGGGGG
>Ga0210036_1005530_pt1 | contig 10907 bp, 9 predicted proteins | sample CryGeymeta201515_FD_185469 | JGI IMG/M metagenome (GOLD analysis project Ga0210036, IMG submission 185469) | Groundwater microbial communities from Crystal Geyser aquifers in Utah, USA - Crystal Geyser metaG 2015-15 (SPAdes) (version 2) | ecosystem: Environmental > Aquatic > Deep subsurface >... | reverse complement strand
CAGAATAACACTATATCTAAACGTATGAAATTCAAATTTGAAAAAAATATGTTCAGAAGCGTTACATCAAATTATAAAGCAACAAAACAAAATATTGACGTCTGTAGCAAATAATGGGTTTGTAATGCAAAATACTTACCAATTTTTACAAAATAACTTCGAAATGCAAGAAAATAAGATTCAAGTTTGCAAATGATAGTAACCGTTGCCCCACATGCAAAACTTAGACGGTCATTATACGAATAAACGAATAAGATCTCCAATAATGTCATTATACGAATTCATTAAAATAAAATGGCCAAGCCCTTTTAAGCTAGCATTTAACAGGTAGGTACTGAACCACTTTAATTTAACGATCTCCAATAATGTCATTATACGAATAAACGTATTTGTCTATTCGTGTATTCGTGTATTTGTGTATTCATTATACGATCTCCAATAATGTCATTATACGAATTAAAATAAAATGGTCAAGCCCTTTTAAGCTAGTATTTAACAGGTAGCTGCTGTACCACTTTAATTTAATACACGACCATTGAAATATTTGCACCTCTAACGGTAAAATACTAGTCCCCACTCCCCCACCCAGCTGAACAGACACATAAGTAAAAAAATGGAGTAGGAACTACAGAAAAAGTGAGACAATGTGAATTTTTAATTACCCATACTGTACCACTATAGAAATAAGCTGTACAAAACTAAGAAAAGTCAAGACAACGCTCATCTAAACACGATGTAACATTAAACTATTCATTCTGTATATGAGCATAATATATATCCCGTGATTTTTCAATTTCCCGGAATTGGTGATTCGAAAAGCGTCAAACAAGCCCGGGATATGGATATCCCTGGAAATTGGAAACACAGCCCCGGGATAAATCCATATCCCGGGAATGGTGGTAACATATCACTGTATTTTTTGCATTCCACTAGACCAAAAGTTCTCCAGGATTTGCTGAATGAGCCCAGTCCCTTTTATTATTTATTTTTCATTATTATTTTTTATCAATCAACCTAGACTACTCGCATCTCACTAAAATCCACAGACAAGAGAACCGCAACAATCTCTTGTAGCAACTGTCTCCGGTGTTTATCAAACTAATGCAACTTTGTAGGTCCATGGCAGAACAAGTGAATTCATAGAAGAAAAGGGAACATCAATCCAGGATAACATTATGCACATGCCCACCATCTCGGAAAAGATGGCAGCGGCCAATGCCGATGAACCTGTCCAGCCTGAACCCAACAAAGCATATCCAGGATGGCACGATTTTGTGGCGGGAGGTGTAGCAGGAGCTGGAGCACGTATGCTGACTCATCCGTTGGATTTGGTGCGGATAAGACGTCAACTGGCAGTTTTTCAAGAAGAACCGGCCACAGGTGGCAAGAAAGCCAACAGGAGTATGTGGGGAGATATAGCCCACGTCGTGGAAACCGAAGGAGGCATTCGTGGTCTCTATCGAGGCAATATGGCAGCCATTTATCTATGGGTCTCTTATACTGCCATTCAATTTTATTCGTACAGCTTCACAAAACGGTACTTTCAAGCTGTCTTTCCCGATGAATCGCAACGATCTTTGGTCGCCTTTTGTGCTGGAAGTTCAGCCGGTGTAGCAGCTACCTTGTCAAGTTATCCGCTGGATCTGACGCGAACGATTTTTGCAGCAAGAGGTGCCACGGTGGAACTGGAATCTTCCATTGCGGCAGTAGGAGAACGTTCCACTACCACTACGACAACTCCCAGTGGCACAACAAAAACATGCACAGTGAATAGTACCACAAGTCAACCAGAGAGAGGACAGCATAGATTTCGGCCACCGAAATCCACCATTGAATTTGCGACCAATCTCTACAAACAAAGAGGTTTGAAGGGATTTTATGCAGGTTGCTCACCTACTGTCATACAAATTATTCCATACATGGGTTGCAGCTTTATGATTTACGATTATTTAACCAATGAAAGCAGAGGCGTGAGTCTTTCGGCATACGCTGGTTCCATTGCCGGAGCTGTTAGTAAAACAATTGTTTATCCCATGGATACCGTCAAGAAGCGTCTGCAAGCGCAATCCTTTTTCGGATCCCACGACAACCTTCAAGGACAAGTGCAGCGAAGATATTACACAGGAATTGCAGATTGCATTACTACTATCTACAAACAAGAAGGTCCCTTGGCATTTTACAATGGACTGCTTCCATCAGTGGTCAAGACTGCCATGGCAGCAGGTTTCTCGTTTGCGTTTTTCCGCAGCACCAAGAATTTGTTAGAATCCATCCACGACAAGCCCTTTTCATCTCAGGATCCGCCGACAGCAGTCTCTATACAACGGCGGATGACCGGACATTAAAAGCTACTGAGTCTAGCAGAACATACGAAAGTGGTAGAGTACGCAATACTATAAATTTTTACAAAACAGCATGAAAATGCTTGTTCAGATTTATCAGTATTATAATAACGCATGACGTTGCTTAGTTGACCTTGACATTCCAGCCGAATTCATCCTCGCATTCACCATTTTGAATGTCTCTCACTTTCTTGTAGAGACTTCGAGTGGTTGGCCCTATCTCCCCATTTTGCTCTCCAAATTCGTACTTGGTCTCGCTTCCATCTTTGTTTAATCGAGTGATGCTTCCAACAGGAGTTACAACCACAGCAGTTCCGACAGCCAAGACTTCATCAAAATCATCGAGTTCCTCCACAGGGATATCTCTAGTTTCAACAGTAAGTCCTTCTTTCTCGGCAATGGTCATGAGTGATTTGTTGGTAATAGAAGGCAAGACAGAAGGAGATTGGGGTGTCACATATTTCTTTTCCTTGTTGTTGATGCCAACAAAGTTGCTGGTGCTAAATTCTTCAACCACGGTTTGCGTAGCTGAATCCAAATAAAGTCCGATAGGGTATCCTTTTTTCTTTCCGAGCATGTTGGGCAACAAATCGGCAGCGTAATTACCGGCCACTTTCACACTTCCGACACCTCTGGGGGCCGCTCGATCAAAGTCCTCAATCAACAAGGCATTCACAGGTGCAGACAGTCCTCCTTTGTAGTAATCTCCAACAGGAATGACCATAATCAAAAATACGTATTCATCCGCAGGTTGTAAACCAATGCGAGGTCCGCTTCCAAACAGGAGTGGGCGGATGTAGAGGGCACCTCCCGATCCGTAGGGAGGAACATATTCGATATTGTCTCGGACGACTTCTTTCACGGCGTTCACAAAATCTTCCTCTTCAAGATATGGCATCAACGTTCGTTCGCAACTCGACTTCATACGCGCAGCATTTTCCTGGGGACGAAAAACATTCACGGATCCATCGGCATGGCAAAAGGCTTTCAGACCTTCAAAGCAAGATTGCCCGTAGTGCAGGGCAGTCGCCCCAATGTGCAAATTAATGTAGGGTTCCTTCATTTTAGATATGTGGTGTACCAGCAAAGGAAAGATGGATTGTTAGGACAGATCACTTTACGCGACTTTATTGCTTTTTAAAGGCTGCCTGACAATATTTGCGTACCTTGACCAATTCTGGCTTCCCCCATGCCCCGTCCTTGTACGTTACCTTGATGTGACTGTTGGTGGGGCGAAATTCGAACCCTAGCTCGTTCCATGGAGTATCCAATTTTGCACTTCCTGGTTCTTTCAAAGTTGACACCATGTACAACGACGATAACGAGGTTTGCCTTTCTTGTTGGGTGCCTGAAGTAGTAAACAGTATTCTGGAAGTGGAGGGTGTCGTCGTCGGCAAGACGAAAGCCTGGGATGCAACAGTGGCCAAAAGACCTGCTAGAGCAGAAAACGATGTTGAAAGTCTCATTGTTGTCAAATATGTTCGTTACAGGAAAGGATTACTTTGACTGAAGGGTATAATTGCGGTTGAGATGAATGCCGTACTCTATACTGTAACTACTTGTGTCTTCCAAACAGCAATGTATGTGCCTTGACTTCCATCGGAGTCAGTAGACTAGTGTCCTTCAAACTTGCGTGTCGGCGACTTTGGATACTATTTCCTGGGAAGCACGTTTGATGGGTTATGAGCATTAGGCAACTGCGTTCTCTTCCGGATATTCGTGCCACGTTTAGTTGGCTACTAGCTGGCTAGCTACTCTAGCTAGACTAATTAATTGTAGACTAGCAAGACTAATTATTGTAGACTAGACTAGCTAGACTAATTGTAGATTAGCTAGCTAGTTTTAGGTGCCGACTACCAGGAAGTACAGCACTAGCTGACTACTAGCAGTGTACCCCGAGTAGAACTTTGTGAGCACCACGAGAACTAGATTCATGAACGAAAAAAACTTGGTCATCCCTGTGCAGGCACCTTCAACGCATTCCAGGAGCCAACCAGCCAGCCAAATAGCCACTCCCCACAATAATCATTGGGACCCTCCCATTACGAGCCTCTGTTGATGCGAATTCAGGTCGTCAAATTCCAGCAAAACTTTCGGAACTCCCAAACTTTTTTGTCGTCGTTTCATAAAATTCACACACACTTTCTCCTGCAGCACATCTTCGGAGTGCTCTTCCCCCAGTGGAGCAGCCTTGTTTACCCAATGCGTCAGAGTTCGACTCTGATCGACGGCTTGTTTCCTTGATCGCAAAACTTCGTCCTTGATTCCCCCGACCGGCATCATGCTGACGGTTACTGCAGCTCGAATGAGCCTTAGATTCGTAGTCGGAGAGTTGCTCTCCTCCTGGGCTGCTGGGTAAGAGCAATGCACCGTTCGCGAATCCCACAGCATCATATCCCCGGGCTCCAACAGACAAGATAGGATATTGGATGGACTAAGAAGATCAGTATCGTGTTTATCTATTTCCATCCAATCTTCGTCACCCAATTCATCCAGTCGTTGATTGTAGAATAGGGAAGAATTGTTGTCGATGTTATGCGAGGCCGATGATAGGTAGTGATGAGGAAAGAGTAGATGTGATTTGGCCACAACGACATTTCCACCTGTACTGGGACCGGTTGGTAACAAGTTGACCAAACCCTGTATGCATTCTTGGTTTGGCTTGAAACGGGGGTTCTGATCCAGATGGAACCATCCAGTGTCCGTGCAATACTTTTTGTTAGTAAAAAGACACTGACGTGTGAGAGTGCAGTCACGCGAGATTTGTGAAAACTCTACTACTTCTCACGCAATTTTACCTTGTTTCTGTCACTACCACCACCACGCCAAAGTAGTATTCCATCGAGCGATGAGATCAAATTATCTGTGTTATGGAAGACTTCAAAAACTTTTTGAACATTGGGATGAGATCGAATTGTCCAAGCAAACTGAGAATGACCCGATCCGTAAAACGGCATCATGCCACCCTCCACAGATCGAGGAAAGTATGGCGATGCCAACGTTGCGAGATCTCGACGATGAACTGGGCAAGTAGTAGTAGTAGTTAATGCTGACCGTGTGCCGTCAGATGACATACTATCATTATCGCGCTGTTTATCGCCATTACTGTTGCGACGAACAAATCTCTCGGCTTCACTGGCACTTTCCAGCCAATCCCAGGCATGTTCCAGTGCTGTGTCACAGTCAGCACGACACAACACCCCTGAAACCACCAGAAATCCGTTAGTATCCAATGCTCTACGAACACCTTTTGACAATTTTTCGCTCGATGTGAAGTCAACACCAGCCTTGGTTCGAATCCAATCAAAGGGAAGCGAACGGACCAAGACACGACTAGTAGTACGAGTCGTCTCGCTGGAAAACGTTTCCCACAAATCCTCCCATTTTTGGGCTGGCTCCGTATTAGCATAGATTGGAGATAAATGACTGGCATACCACCGATCCTTTCGTTCTTCACTTGTCGTCAGATGATCCATCTTTCATTTATTGTGGAGGTTGTGTTTTTTGTATTATTATTATTTTTTTTTCATGTCGGAAAAGATTTGGAAGTTTTGTACTACTACTACAAACAACTCGACCTTTAACCCTATTATTGTAACGAAAACATACCGCATAGTTGATCGCTTGCAAACACATACTAGTAGCATTTTTTCCCCTCCATTACCATGGAGTCTAGCTAGTAGACTAGCAAGTAGCTGCAGCAGCTACAAGTAGTAGAGACCTACAACTACCCGAGTACTAGTTTAATCGAGAGCTCCAAGAATTATTATTTATTTTTTTGAAGTTTTGAGAATATTAAGATTCTATTACCGTGGTAGTGCTATGTACTACCTGGTAGGTAACCACCTACAAAAGCTATCTCCTGCAACTTTTCTTTCATATTGATGGCAAGAAAATCATAATTACGGAAGATGTGCATGAGATGCGGAACGAGATCTCTCTACCTATGTTTGAGACGCGAGCACGCAACGAAACGAAGAGGAGCACCACCGTGTGCTCACTACCAGTAGTAATCGTTTCTTGCAGCACCCGTCTGGTAGTAGATGATCGATCTGGCTATATCACAATAAAAGTTCAGGCGGAAATGTTGTACACACACTGTATGCTTTTTAACAAAAGATTTGGCGGTAGCCGCCAGCTTCCCTTCTACTCCACTTTACTCCGGCAGAACAGAGCAACAACAGCATGATTCTAAAAATATATACTACTACGTACCAGAGTACTGTGTAATAAAATAGAGCAACAATAATGATAGCCATTCTTCCAGAAAGAAAACAATACTAGACAACTACTATTATTTCCATTGATCACCCAGTGGTCAACACATGCACAACCAATGAAGGAGGTAATCGTTTCAAAAAGTGCTATCCCTAAACAATTTTTTGTTATGCCTCCTCCTGTGTGTCGGATGTCGAAAGAAAGAAAAGCAAGTTTGCTAAATAAATTGTATTCTTCTTTTTAGCTAGCTAGCTAGGCGCTCACTCTTTAGTTTTTAATCCAGCTACCGGCCAGCTTTGTCCATTGTGGACAGCTAAATCTTTCGAGGAGACGGAGTTTCACTTACGAACTCCAATGAAAACAACACAACTGAGAAAAGAAAGAAGCCAGCCAGCCAGCCAGCATATTATTCGCAAGAAGGTAGTAGCAAACTACCAGACCTAGTAGTACAGTGGTAGACCTCCTACGAGCAGTCTAGTATATTACTCCGAGTAGAACAGACCAGCTAGTCAATTTCGCTGCTGAAGAGATAACATACACCATAAAATATTAATAATAGCAGGCTACCGTACAAACAGTGAGAAAAAAAGAATATCGCATTCATTCCGAGTAATATATTCATCCATCCCAAGACAGTAGTAGTGAGCGTATCAAGTCAAGTAATCTAGGAGGTATTTAGGCTTTAACCACAGCTCTGCCATACCTACACATTCTCAAAACTACGGTTCAAATATCTTCACTGGTCTGCCTAGTACCACCCAACACACACCAACAGGTAATAATTATGAATCGATTGACTTGCATTATTCCTGGCTTCAAGCCCACCTGCCAAAGCAGGAAGCGGGACGAGCATGGTCGGTACTTGATGGAAGACGATAGTGAAAGCGATTGCAGTTCGTCGAATAGTAGAAAACCTCACAACAAATCCTGTGATGCCAGTACCGCTGTGGATCACAGCTTTGACAGCGTTCACCACAATGCCAGCAATAACTTGAACACCCTGGAACCAGATCCAGAACACCATGCAGACAATTTCATGATGGAGCAACAGAAGGAAGCAGAGGAGATGCAGGCTGCTGTTCTCCCCGTGAGCAGCAGCAGCAGTTATGAATCCAACATTACTAATAATTCCATCAGCAGTCAAGAAGGGTCGATCAGAATCACGAGTAAGAGAAGCGGTGCCTTTCAAACCAAACGCAGTCATCCTCCTGCGACGACACGCCATTCCTTTTCACCTCCACCAGGATTAATGATGTCCCACAGCAGCGGCAATAGCCATACCAGTAGTTATTACACAGAGCCATTCTCGCTAGCCAATTCAGGTCTCCCAGTCGGAGCAACAGCGGGAGCAGCAGCAGCAGGAACCTTTGATTTGGAATTTTCAGATCACCACAGTGTAAGTGGTGGTAGCAGCATTACCGCGGCAAGCTTTCGCAGCTGCCCCAATAGTCCTTTTCGAAGCAGCAGCAGCAACAGCAACAGCAACAATTGGTTCTCGAAAAGTCCTGTCAATAGCAATGACAGTAACAGCCCAACAACGCTAACTTCGTTTAGTTCACCATCCGCGACGGCTTTGTCGGCTCCCAGCACACCCACAAGACGGACCTCGCGGTTGCCTTTGACGAGCCCCTTGCCTCAATACAGTCACCACAGACGAAGCCATTCGGCCAGTACGAGCACGAGTAGTCTACTGTTGCCGCAATTGACGTCGTCTCAAGAAGAGCCACCACAACTACTACTACCAAACCCTTGCCCCCAAGTGTTGGGAACGATGCGACTGTTGAAATCCATTAAGCAGCAAATCAAATCCATGAAACGACGAGAATCGCATCTTTCGTCAACGTTGGGAGTCAGTCGACGAGAACGCCAACAAATGCAAACGCAAATACTGGACATGGAAGCTCGGCGGTTGCGCGTGGAGGCACTCTTTGTGCGACCCCTTCCACTGGTTTTGCTGTTGCCGGTGTCGCAGCGCAAGGATGAGTACGATTTGTGTCTCGTGTCCGAAGGAAATGATGCATGGACGGCCCTGCCTCCGCTCATTCGGATCCAGTTGGTCACGAGCGTGTCTCCTTCGGCCGTATCGTCGCGCATGGGCGCCATGTTGCTGCACTTTGGACCCACTCTGACGGAGAGCATGGCAGCGGCCGTGTCCTTCGTGTCGGGAACGTCCCTGACCTTGCCTCATCTGAACTTGCAACCTCTGATCCAACACCGCGATCCCGTGTTTTGGGAACGTGTCACATCGGGAGGAGTGCATGGTACCAGTCCCACGAGTAGTCTGGCTCTTTCCCGTCATCATGCCGACATCAACAGCAATGACCAGTTGGACAAGACATCGTGTCAATTTTTGTTTGATGCGCTCCAGGAACATAAAGAATTGTGGAGGAATCAACTCATGCACGTTGTGGACAAGAAGACACGACGCATTCAATGGATCTTGCAGAGGGAAGCGAATTCCTTGTATTACGACGCTATTCCATCAGCGGCGCCCGTGATCGTCGACGACGATGATCGAATGGATGTCAGTAGTAGCAGTAGCAGTGAAGGCGAAGATAGCAACAGTGTGGCAGGCTAAATCTGTAAAAGAAATACCTATGCACAAAAAAAAGTATTAACTGTATTTACACAGCACGAAAAGTCTTTTGACTCGGGTACTACTCTTCTTTCACTGGCCCCATTTGTTCTTCCTTCTCTTTATCTTGCCGGATTATTATGGCCCAACCATTGCAAGTTTTACATGAGCCCGGTGCTGCGAGGGCTTGCCGTGTTCCTGTCGTACTACCAGGTAGACTAGTAGTAGTAGTACCAGGTAGAACTCGCGAAAGGCTCGTCAAGCGTCATCATCAACCACTTGAAGCAAAGAACAGACCGAACCCAAACCTTGCGCGAAAGGTCGCACCATTGCTCAAGTCTACTGAACAGCATTATCACCATTGTTTGTTTATCCCATAATACACGATACACGAGGCAATGAAGTATGAAGTTCTCCTCAGTTGTTGAATACATGGCAATTATAATCAGGTAAAAATAACTCATCAAGCTACCCTCTGGTAATCAGAGGAGACAATCAGGTGCAGACAAAAATTCTGGTCTGGAAAATATAATATTATAGTCTGGTTTATGTTGGAACAAGAAACATGATGTCTGCCGTTGTCGAACAGAAGCAGAAGACGATTCAATTCTGGGACAAATATCATTCAAGACAAGACGGTAACGATAATCCAGTTAAAGAGTGGATACTGCAGCCGAGTGTGGCCATCCTTGAGACCCTTTACAATCTACTGCCAACTTGTGGTGCTGCTTCTGCTGCTGCTTCTGCTGCTACGATTTATGTTAATAGCAAAGATGACAATGGAATGATTCGAGTTTTGGAAATTGGTTGTGGTACCTCTACTTTGGCCCGCGATTTTTGGTTGTACTGTCGTAATGCCAAGAACCGTCGAGATATATCTGTATGTGCCACAGATGTTAGCCATGTTTGTATTCAACAGAATATTCAACGAGATCAAGCCTTGATGGAGGCGGGAGAAGCCAACGAGGGGAAGCTAACCTACAAAGTACTGAACATTACAAGCTCTCCCACTGAACACAGCTCACAACAGTCGCCAGTATATTCGTGCTCTTATGACCTGATTTTAGACAAGGGATGCTTAGATACTTTTTTATTTCGCAGTCGAAAGCGGGGCGAACAGAAAGATTTCCTGGTAGTATCTGTATTGCGAAATATCCACGCCCTTCTCCGAGAACCGTGCTCCAGCAGTCAGTCGACAGGTGGCATATACACCATTCAAACACCCCGCCGCAAGTTCCGACCTGTGCAAGATTTTCCAGGCTTTGATCGGGTTGAACGGACGATGATGGATGACGCTAATGCAGGCATGTTAGTACCCACGTCATCTCCTGAAATAAAACAAAATGGAGTATTGAAAAGGGAACATTTGTATCTGTATTGTTGTTACAAAGGCACGGTAAATATACAATTCCAACGACAGCAGCATACAGCTGTAGCACCGCATCCTCCTTTGGTCGATGCCGATGCGTGTGCCAAATGTGGTCTTTTGTTTCGAGACTTACGCAAGGGCGAGGACGTTCATGGACGAGGGATCAAATATTGGACGCGCATGTTTCGGGGACACGCTCGCCACTGCAAGGGTAATGCTATAGGAAAATAAAGGAGCACGTACAGGCATCGCAGAGATGGCTTAGAGTGTAGTAGAGTACTACACAAGCTAGCTCGTACTGTACTAGACTAGCTAGTCTACTACTCGATGCGAATAGTTTTCGGTATTATAACCTGAACCCTATTGTGCAATTTTGAAAGAATCTACCTTCTTGTTTGATCAC